>FWPU01001901.1_pt1 | contig 60396 bp, 64 predicted proteins | sample 2228361 | NCBI WGS metagenome assembly FWPU01 (sample SAMEA103939777, study PRJEB20133) | metagenome
AGGAGCTCGCCAGGTGACGCGCTACCGGGTCTGCTCGCGGTCGGAGCTCGCGCCGGGAGCGGTGCGGCTCGTGCGCGCGGACGGACGGGAGATCGCCCTCGTGGACCTCGGGGAGGCGGGGCTGCGGGCGGTCGACGCGATCTGCTCCCACGCCCACGAGTACCTGACCGAGGGTGATGTGGATCTCGAGGAGCGGACCATCGAGTGCCCGAAGCACGGGTCCGCGTTCGACCTCGACACCGGGCGGCCGCGCTCCCTGCCGGCCACCCGGCGGATCGAGGTGTTCCAGGTGACGACGGAGGACGACGACGTGTGGATCGAGGTGAACGAGGGTGGGTGAGCCGGCGACGCTCGAGGTCCGGGGGCTCCGGGTCTCGGTCGAGGGCAAGGAGATCCTGAAGGGGATCGACCTCGTGGTCCGGCAGGGCGAGGTCCACGCCCTCATGGGGCCGAACGGGTCGGGCAAGTCGACGCTCGCGAACGTGATCATGGGCCGGCCCGGGTACGAGGTGACGGACGGGCGGATCCTGTTCAAGGGCGAGGACATCACGGAGCTCTCGCCGGACGAGCGAGCCCGCCGCGGCCTGTTCCTGGCGATGCAGTACCCGGTGGAGGTGCCCGGGGTCTCGGTCGTGAACTTCCTGCGCACGGCGTACAAGGCCGTGCGGGGGGAGGAGATCGGCGCCCTGGCGTTCCGCAAGCACCTGAAGGAGAAGATGGCCCTGCTCGGGGTGGACGACGCGATGGTGAACCGCTACGTGAACCAGGGGTTCTCGGGCGGGGAGAAGAAGCGGAACGAGATCCTCCAGCTCGCGGTCCTCGAGCCCGAGATCGCGATCCTGGACGAGACGGACTCGGGCCTCGACATCGACTCGCTGAAGCAGGTGGCGACGGGGATCGCGCAGCTCGTGGGGCCCCGCCTCGGGGTCCTGCTCGTGACCCACTACCAGCGGATCCTCAACTACATCACCCCGGATCACGTCCACGTCATGATGCAAGGGCGTATCGTGAGGTCCGGCGGGAAGGAGCTCGCGCACGAGCTCGAGCAGAAGGGCTACGAGGAGCTCCGCCGCGAGCTGGGGCTCGAGGAGCAGGTGGGCGCGACGACGTGAGGGGCGAGCGATGTCGGTGACCGAGGAGCGCTCCGGGGCGCTCGACGTCGCGCGGATCCGCGCGGACTTCCCGGTGCTCGAGCGCACCGTGGGCGGCAAGCCCCTCGTCTACCTCGACTCCGCCGCCACGAGCCAGAAGCCCCGCCAGGTCATCGAGGCCGAGGCGGACTTCTACGCCCACCACAACGCCAACGCCCACCGCGGCATCTACCTCCTCGCCGAGGAGGCGACCTCGATGTACGAGGAGGCCCGGGCGAAGCTCGCCCGCTTCATCGGCGCGCCGGATCCCGCGACGATCGTGTTCACCCGGGGCACGACGGAGTCCACGAACCTCGTCGCCTACGCGTGGGCCCGCCGCGAGCTCCGGGAGGGCGACGAGATCCTCCTCACCGAGATGGAGCACCACTCGAACATCGTGCCGTGGCAGCTCGCGGCGCGCGACACGGGCGCGGTGCTCCGCTACATCCCCCTCACCGACGACGGCCTCCTGGACCTCTCGGGCCTCGAGGGGCTCCTCACGGAGCGCACGAAGCTGCTCGCCGTGACGGGGATGTCGAACGCCCTCGGCACGCTGCCGCCGATCAAGGAGCTCGTCGCCGCGGCCCACGCGGTGGGGGCCCTCGCGCTCGTGGACGGGGCCCAGCTCGTGCCGCACGTCCCCGTGGACGTGGTCGAGCTCGACTGCGACTTCCTCACGATCAGCGGTCACAAGATGCTCGGCCCCACGGCCTCGGGCGGGCTGTACGCGAAGCGCGAGCTGCTCGAGCGGATGGACGCGTTCCTCTCGGGCGGCCACATGATCGAGGAGGTCTTCCACGACCGCTCGACCTGGAACGTCGTGCCGTACAAGTTCGAGGCGGGCACGATGAACATCGCCCAGGAGGTCGGCCTCGGCGCGGCCATCGACTACCTGGAGGCGCTGGGGATGGACCGGGTCCGGGCCCACGAGGTCGAGCTCACCGGGTACGCGCTCGAGCGGCTGCGGGAGGCCGGGGCGCGCATCTTCGGGCCCCTGGACCCGACCGTCCGGGGCGGGGCGATCTCGTTCTGGTACAAGGACGTGCACCCGCACGACCTCGCCACGATCCTGAACGAGGAGGGGATCGCGATCCGGGCCGGGCACCACTGCACGCAGCTCGTGATGCGCCGGTACGGCGTGCCGGCGACCGCGCGGGCGTCGTTCTACGTGTACAACACGCCGGAGGAGGTGGACGCCCTGGTCGAGGCGCTCGCCAAGGCCGAGGCCGTCCTCGGGTCCTGAGGGGGAAGGGTTGGCGCTCGACGACATCTACAAGGAAGTCATCCTCGACCACTACAAGAACCCGAGGAACAAGCGGGAGCTGCCGGAGGCGACCCTGCGCTGCTCGCGGAACAACCCGCTCTGCGGCGACGAGATCACCGTGTTCGTCCGGACCGAGGGGGAGAAGGTCCAGGAGGTGTCCTTCCTCGGGCAGGGCTGCTCCATCAGCCAGTCCTCGGCCTCGATGATGACCGAGGCCGTGAGCGGGAAGCCGCTCGAGGACGTCCGGCGGCTGATCCACGACTTCCGGAGCATGATGGCGGGGGACCTGGAGCCCTCCGAGGACGAGCTCGGGGACCTCGTGGCCCTCAGGGGGGTCGTGAAGTACCCGATCCGCATCAAGTGCGCCGTCCTGGCCTGGGACGTCCTCCAGGAGGCCCTCGAGGGCGAGGCGGGAAGGGCCACGGGGGCGCGGCCCCACTGACCCCCGGCCCGCCCTGGTAGGGTCGGGCCCACCGGAGCCCGAGCCATGGAGATCGTCTTCTCGGAGGACGCGCGCGATTTCGCCCGACGGGACTGGTCGGCCCTCGTCACCGCCGATGAGGCCGGCACGTTCTTCCACACGCCGGGCTACCTGAAGCTCTACTGGGAGGAGTTCGCGGAGCGGCCGGAGCACCTCCTCCTCGCCTTCGCCGAGCACGACGGCGCGCAGGTCGGCGCCGTGGCCTTCGAGCGGGTCGGCGAGACCCTGCGGTTCCTCGGCGGGACCGAGGTGATGGACTACATGGGGCCGGTCGCGGTCCCCGAGCTGCGGCCCGCCGTGGCCAAGGAGCTCCTCGCCGCCCTCGTCCGACGGGAGGACTGGTCGGCGGCCGACCTGCGCGGCCTCCCGGAGGACCGTCCCTGGCTCGGGCTCCTGGCGGAGGCCGCGAGCGCCCAGGGGCTCTCGGTGGAGATCGTCGACGACCAGAACGGGGTCGCGCCGTACCTCGCGCTGCCCGGCTCCTACGAGGCGTACCTGGCCGGGCTCCCCTCGAAGCTGCGCCACGAGATCCGCCGGAAGGCCCGGAAGCTCGCGACCGAGGGCGGCCCGTACCACGTGACGCTCGCGCGCCCCGAGACCCTCCGGCCCTACCTGGACCGGTTCGTCGAGCTCCACCGCGCGAGCGAGGGGCCCAAGGGCGTGTTCATGCAGCCCGGGATGGAGATCTTCTTCCGCCGCCTCGGGGAGGCCTTCCTGCCGCGGGGCATCTTCAACCTCACCTTCCTCGAGGTCGGCGAGGAGAAGGTGGCCGGCACGATCGGGTTCCGCTTCGAGGGGGTGTTCTACCTCTACAACTCCGCCTTCGACCGGTCCTGGCAGCACCTGGCCCCCGGCATGGTCCTCGTCGCCGAGGACATCCGGATCGCGATCGAGGCGGGCTGCGGCGGGTTCGACCTCCTCAAGGGCGACTACGCCTACAAGTACCGCTTCGGGGCCGTGCCCCGCGCGATCAAGCGGCTCGTGATCGCCCGCTAGTCCACGTACGCGCGGACGTGCTCGAGGACCGCCAGGGCGATCTCCTCGTCGCCCCCCACCACGAGCTCGCCGATGTCCAGGAAGTAGGTCCCCGGCACGCGGCGCCCGGCGACCTTGGCGAAGGCGAGGGCGCGCCCCTCGATCCAGGCGTCCGGCTTCTTGTCCTCCGCCGGCGCCTCGCGCGGCGCGAGCCCCCAGTGCCACGACCCCTCGCCCATGCCCGAGAGGTCCACCCGGACGCTCGCGCCGGGGAAGGACAGGCCGGCGAGAGCGAGGGCGTAGGGGAGCATCCGGATCCCCAGGTCGCAGGTGAGGTGCACCGGCCAGTGCTGGGGGTTGGGCTCCTGCCCCGTCCCCTCGCGCAGGTCCTCGCCGTGGAGCCACCACTCGACGATGCGCGACTGGACGAGGTACCGCACGCCGATCTCCCCGGCGAGCCACGGGACCCGGCGCCGGGGCCACTCCTCCTCCGGGATCGCGGCGGCCCGGGTGCACAGGAGGTCCGCGGCCCGGCCCCAGTCCAGGGCGAGCTGGAGGGCGGGCACGTCCTCACGCACCCGCACCGCCCACTCGTTGAAGCCCGAGACCCACAGCTCGCCGCCGTTCGCCTCCCGGAAGGCCTCGAGCTCGGCCGGGGGCTCGCCCCCGAGGAGCTGGGCGGCGGCCGCGTCCTGGGCCGCGAGGTGCGCGAGCACGTCGCGGTTGCGCCACCCCTCGCAGGGGCTCGGCGCGTCCCAGGTGCTCGGGTCCGCGTACTGGATCGTGCGCCCCAGGCGGGCGCGCTCGGCGTGCAGGATGCCGATGAGCCGGGTCCGCTCCACGCTTCCGTTCCCCCTCGTGCGACCTGACCGGCGGCGCCGTCGCCGGCCGGCGCGGCATCGTACCGTACCGGGCGTGCGGATCCTCGTGGCGCCCGACAAGTTCCGGGGGACGCTCTCCGCCGCCGAGGCCGCGGCGGCGATCGCGCGCGGGTGGCGTCGGGCGCGGCCGGGGGACCTGGTCGAGGAGGTGCCCCTCGCCGACGGTGGGGAGGGGACCCTCGAGGCCCTCCTCGCGGCCCTCGGAGGTGAGCGCCGGTCGGCCCGGGTGAGCGGTCCCCTGGGCGATCCGGTGGAGGCGCCGTACGGCCTCGCCGACGCCCCGGGCGGCCCCATCGGGATCGTCGAGATGGCGCGCGCCTCCGGGCTCGAGCTCGTCTCGCCGGCCCGGCGGGACCCCCTGCGGGCGAGCACGCGGGGCACGGGCGAGCTCATCCGGGAGGCCGCCCGGGCGGGGGCGCGGGAGGTGCTCGTCTGCCTCGGGGGGAGCGCCACCACCGACGGCGGCGCGGGGATGGCCCAGGCGCTCGGGGTGTCCCTCACCGACGCCGAGGGCCGGCCCATCCGGCCCGGGGGGATCGGGCTCCTGGAGCTCGTGCGGATCGACGCGAGCGGCCTCGACCCCCTGGTCCGGCGCCTGCGGGTCCAGGCGTGCTGCGACGTGGACAACCCGCTCACGGGTCCCCGCGGGGCCGCCCACGTGTTCGCGCCCCAGAAGGGCGCCACCGCGGAGGAGGTCCTGTTGCTGGACCGGGCGCTCGGGCACCTCGCGGCCGTCGTCCACCGGGACCTCGGGGTGGACGTCCGGGGGCTGCCCGGCGCCGGGGCCGCCGGGGGTCTCGGCGCCGGGCTCGTCGCGTTCCTCGGCGCGCGCCTGCGGCCCGGCGTGGAGCTCGTGGCGGAGGCCGTGGGGCTCGCGGAGCGGATCGAGCGCGCGGACCTCGTGATCACGGGCGAGGGGGCCTTCGACACCACGTCGCTCCGAGGCAAGGTCCCGGCGGGCGTGCTCGGGCTCGCCCGGGTCGCCGGCGTGCCCGTCGCGGTGCTCTGCGGCCGCGCCGAGGTCGAGCCCGAGGGCGTCACCGTCCGGTCGCTCGTGGACCTCGTGGGCGAGGCCCGAGCGCTCGGCGAGGCACGGCTCGCCCTCGAGGAGCTCGCCGCCGACCTCGCCGAGGGGCTACCCTCCCGCCCGTGAGGGCGATCGATCGGTTCCTGGAGGCGGCGGCGGTCCTCGGACACCCCGTGGAGGTCCGCCGGTTCCCGGAGGGGACGAGGACCGCCGAGGAGGCGGCGCGGGCGGTCGGATGCGGGGTCGGCCAGATCGTGAAGTCGCTCGTGTTCATGGCCGACGGCAGGCCGGTGCTCGCGCTCACCTCGGGCGCGAACCGCGTGGATACCGCCAAGCTCGCCGCGCTCGTGGGGGCGCGGGAGGTGCGCCGGGCCACGCCCGAGGAGGCCAGGGCGGCCACGGGGTTCGCCGTGGGCGGGACACCCCCCTTCGGGCACCCGGAGCGGCTCCAGACCTTCCTCGATCCCGACCTGCTCCGGCACGAGGAGGTGTGGGCGGCGGCGGGGACGCCGGACGCGGTCTTCCGCACCACGCCGGAGGAGCTCCGGCGGGCCGCCCGGGCCGAGGTCGCCGACTTCCGGGAAACCCGACCGGGTGGGTAGGAAAGCGCGGCGACCTTGGTAGGATGGGCGGGAACGAGGTTCGGAGGTGGGGATGATCCAGCTGACCGAGGCGGCCGCGGGCAAGGTGAAGGAGCTGCTCGCGGAGGAGGGGCGGGACGACGTCGCGCTGCGGGTGGCCGTGCAGCCCGGCGGGTGCTCGGGCCTCCGGTACGCGATGTACCTCGACGATCAGATCACCGACCGCGACCTCACCGACGAGCAGTTCGGCGTCCGTATCGTCGTGGACCGGATGAGCGCCCCCTATCTCTCGGAGGCCACGATCGACTTCGTGGACACGCTGGAGGCCTCGGGCTTCACCATCGACAACCCCGTGGCGCAGGGCACGTGCGCCTGCGGCCACTCCTTCCACTAGGCCCGCCACTTCGGCCTGGAACGCGTCGCTCAAGTTCCGAGCGGGTCGCGTGCCGATAACGGAGGTGAGCCCGCGAGCGTTGAGGGGGTGGTGAAGGACTCGCGGTCGGACCGCACCGTCTCCGCCTTCCAGCTCGCTCGCGGGTGGCTATCCCCCGCGCTCGGCCGTCGCGGAAGCGGCGGCCGAGCTATCCCCGGGCCAGGTCGTCCAGGGCCGCACCGATCCCCTCGGCGAGCTCGCGCAGGTCCTCCGCGCCCATCACCAAGGGGGGCGAGATCTGGAGCGCGCCGGTGGCCAGCGCCCGGGTCATGATCCCGTGGTCGCGGCAGGCGCGCACGAGCCGGGCGGGCAGCGAGGGGTCCTCGGCGATGGCCTCGGCGGCGGGCTGCACCGCGGCCATCACCCCCAGCCCGGCCCGCACCTCCTCGACCAGGGGGTGCTCCGCGAGGGGTGCGAGGGCGGCGGCGAGCTCCGACTCGAGGGCGCGGGCCCGCTCGGGGAGGCCCTCGCGCTCCATGATCGCCAGGTTCGCCAGGGCCGCCGCCGCGACGGTCGCGTGGCCCGCGTACGTGTAGCCGTGGCGCCACATCCCGGCGCTGGGCGCGAGGAAGGGCTCCACCACGCGGGGGGAGGCGATGACCGCGCCCATCGGGAGGTAGCCGCTCGTGATGCCCTTGGCGCAGGTCACGATGTCGGGCTCGAGGTCGAAGCGGCGGCTCGCGAACCAGTCGCCCACGCGGCCGAAGCCGGTGATGACCTCGTCGGCCACGAAGAGCACGCCCGTTGAGCGGCAGACCTCCCGGACCTCGCGCAGGTAACCCTCGGGCGGGGCGAAGACGCCGCCGGCGCCGATCACGGGCTCGCAGAAGAACGCCGCCACCCGCTCCGGCCCGGCCAGCGCGATCGCCTCGCGCAGCGCCTCGGCGGAGTCCCAGGCCACCTTGAGGACGTCGCCGACGAAGGTGCCGTACCCGGCGGCGTTCGCCTCGATCCCCGCCAGGCTCGTCCCCGCGATGTGCATGCCGTGGTAGGCCCGCTCGCGGGTGATGAACAGGGTCCGGTCGGGCTCGCCCACGAGCTGCCAGTACCGGCGGGCCATCTTGGCGGCGGTGTCGATCGAGTCCGACCCACCGCTCGTGAGGAACACCCGGCTGCCCGGGACGGGGGCGAGGGCGGCGACCCGCTCGGCGAGCTCGATCGCCGGCCGGTTCGCGAGGTCGCCGAAGGTCGAGTAGGCGGAGAGGGTCCGCAGCTGGCGCGCGGCGGCCTCGGCGATCTCCTCGCGGCCGTAGCCGACGTTGCAGTACCACAGGGCGGCGGTCGCGTCGAGGTACCGACGGCCCGCCTCGTCGAAGATGTGCACGCCCTCGCCCCGCTCGATGACGAGCTCGCCCTCGCGCTCCACGGCGGCGAGGTCCGAGAACGAGTGCCAGAACGCGCCCATGTGGGCGCAGAGGGTAGCAGCCGAGGGGGAGGCGACGTGTGGGACCCCCTCAGGGGCAGCGCGTGCCCGGTGCGCCGACGACCTCGATGGTCATGGGCAGGGTGACCTCCGTCCTCCGCTCGACGAGCCCGAACATGCGGAAGGAGACGGGGACGGAGGTGATGGCGGTGCCCACGCGCGCGGGCAGGCAGCCATCGAAGGCGACCTCAGCGAGGAGGTCCGCCCTCCCGTGCGGGGGGATCGTGTACGGGAGCGGCTGCGCGGGGCCGCCCTCCATCCGGTCGCGCATCCGCGCGCCCACGATCCTCGGGCCCCAGGGCACGGCGCCGCTCCCGGCCGCGGTGACCGTCACGGGGAACGGGCTCCGGTTGATGAGGGTGACGGCGAACCGGAAGCGCTCGCCCGGAGGCAGGCTCACCCGGTACTGACCGAAGTGGTCGCCCGAGGGCGAGAGCGCGTCGAGGTGGGCGGTCACCAGGCCCAGCGGGCGGACCGACGTCAGTCCGCCGTCGAACCCCAGGGGCTCGACGTTCGCGACCCAGGCGGCGAGCGCGATCCCGGCCGCGAGCGTCACCGCGGTGATCCCGGCGATCCAGGCGGCGCGTCGCCGGGGGATCCCGCCGACTGTGAGCGCAAGGGGCGCCCGGTCCGCCGGCGCGGGGACGTCCATGGCGCCAGGCTACTCCCAGTCGCCCCGGCGCGCAACCCTCAATCCGGGTCGTAGGCGAGGTACGGCAGGAGCCAGCGCTCGATGTCCCGCCGAGGCTCGCCGCACCGGGAGGCGTAGTCCTCGACCTGGTCCTTGCCGAGCCGTCCGACGTTGAAGTAGCGGGCGGCGGGGTGGGCGAGGTACAGGCCGGAGACGCTCGCCGCCGGGCGCATGGCGAAGTGCTCCGTCAGCTCGATCCCCACCCGGTCGGGACCCAGGAGCTCCCAGAGGGTGGCCTTGCGGGAGTGGTCGGGGCACGCCGGGTAGCCGAAGGCGGGACGGATCCCGCGGTAGCGCTCCGCCAGGAGGTCCTCGAGGCTCATCGGGGGGCCCGTCTCGTACCACTCCCGGCGGACGCGCTCGTGGAGCCACTCGGCCAGGGCCTCGGCGAGCCGATCGGCGAGGGCCTTCACCATGATGGCGCGGTAGTCGTCGTGCCGGGCCTCGAAGCGGGCGGCGAGCTCCTCCGCCCCGATCCCCCCGGTGACCGCGAAGGCCCCCAGGTGGTCCGGCAGGCCGGTCTCGGCGGGCGCGACGAAGTCCGCGAGGGAGCGGTTCGGTCGGTCGTCGCCGTGGTCGGCCTGCTGGCGGAGCATCGGCAGGCGGACCCGCTCCCTGTCGACGTCGAGGACCAGGTCGTCCCCATCGCCCCACGCCCGCCAGTACCCGTACACGCCCCGGGCCGCGAGCGAGCCGTCGCGCTCGAGCTCGTCGAGCATCTCGTTCGCGTGGGCGAGGAGCTCCCGCGCGGCGGCGCCGTGCTTGGGGTGCTCGAGGATCTGGGGGTAGCGGCCCTTCAGCTCCCAGGCGGTGAAGAAGAACGTCCAGTCGATGTACGGGCGGAGCTCGGCGATGGAGGGCTCGACGACCCTCGTGCCCGTGAACGGCGGCGCCGGGAGGTCCTCCGGATCCCACACGATCGGCGTCCGCCGCTCCAGGGCGACCCGGTAGGGGAGCAGGGGCTGCGCCTCGCGCTCGGCGTGGAGGGCGCGCAGGCGCTCCTGCTCCGCGCGGTTCTCCCGGTCCAGGACCGATCGCCGCTCCGGGTCGAGGAGGTCCGAGACGACGCCGACGACGCGGGAGGCGTCGACGACGTGGACGACCGGGCCCGAGTACTCGGGGGCGATCTTCACCGCCGTGTGCTGGCGCGAGGTCGTCGCCCCGCCGATGAGCAGGGGGATCCGCAGCCCCCGGCGCTCCATCTCGCGCGCGACGTTCACCATCTCCGACAGGGAGGGGGTGATGAGGCCCGAGCAGCCCACCACGTCCGCGCCCTCCCGCTCGGCGGTGTCGAGGAGCACGTCGGGCGGCACCATCACCCCGAGGTCCACGACCTCGTAGTTGTTGCAGCCGAGGACGACGCCGACGATGTTCTTGCCGATGTCGTGGACGTCGCCCTTCACCGTGCACAGCACGACCTTCCCCTGGCTGCCGCTGGAGGTCCCCGTGCGCTCCTTCTCCTCCTCCATGAAGGGCTCGAGGTAGGCCACGGCCTTCTTCATGGCCCGGGCGCTCTTCACGACCTGGGGGAGGAACATCTTGCCGGCGCCGAAGAGGTCGCCGACGATGCGCATCCCGTCCATGAGGGGCCCCTCGATCACGTCGAGCGGTCGCTCGTAGCGCTTGCGCGCCTCCTCGGTGTCCTCGACGATGTACGTGTCGATCCCGTGGACGAGCGCGTGCTTCAGGCGCTCCTCCACCGTCCCCTCCCGCCAGGACAGGTCCTCGGTGCGTCGGGCGCCCTCGCCCTTCACGGTCTCGGCGAAGGCGAGGAGCCGCTCGGTGGCGTCGGGCCGGCGGTTGAAGATCACGTCCTCCACCCGCTCCAGGAGCTCGGGCGGGATGTCCTCGTAGAGCGCGATCTGCCCGGCGTTCACGATGGCCATGTCCAGGCCGGCCCGGATCGCGTGGTACAGGAACGCCGAGTGCATCGCCTCCCGCACCCGGTCGTTGCCCCGGAAGCTGAAGGAGAGGTTGGAGACCCCGCCCGAGACCTTCGCACGGGGGAAGCGCTCCTTGAGGATCCTCGTCGCCTCGATGAAGGCCTTCGCGTATTCGTCGTGCTCGGGGATCCCGGTGGCCACGGCGAGGATGCAGGGGTCGAAGATCACGTCCTCGGGCTCGAACCCCGCCTCCTCCACGAGGAGGCGGTACGCGCGCGAGCAGATCTCGACCTTGCGCTCGACGGTGTCGGCCTGGCCCTGCTCGTCGAAGGCCATGACGACGACGGCGGCGCCGTAGCGCTTGATGCGGCGGGCCTTCTCGAGGAAGTCCTCCTCCCCCTCCTTGAGGCTGATCGAGTTCACGACGCCCTTGCCCTGCACGCACTTCAGGCCGGCCTCGATCACCTCGAAGCGGGAGGAGTCGATCATGATGGGCACGCGGGCGATCTCGGGCTCGGTGGCGATGATGTTGAGGAACGTCGTCATCGCCCGCACGCCGTCGAGGAGGTCGGCGTCCATGTTGACGTCGAGCATGTTCGCGCCGCTGCGGACCTGCTCGGCGGCGATCTCCACGGCGCCCTGGAAGTCGCCGGCCTCGATGAGCCGGCGGAAGCGGGCGGAGCCGGTGACGTTCTGCCGCTCGCCGATCATCACGAATCCGGTCTCGGGGGTGATGCGGAAGGGCTCGAGGCCGGCGAGGCTCGTCACGCGCTCGGGGGCGGGCGGGCGCCGGGGCGGCAGCCCCTCCACGGCGTGGGCGATCCGGCGGATGTGCTCGGGGGTGGTGCCGCAGCAGCCGCCGAGGATGTTCGCGAACCCCGCCTCCGCGTACTCGCGGAGGTACTTCGCCGTGACCTCCGGCCGCTCCTCGTACTCGCCGAAGGCGTTCGGCAGACCGGCGTTGGGGTGGCAGCTCGTGTACACGGGCGCGATGCGGGCCAGGGTCTCCAGGTGTGGCCGCATCTCGGCGGCGCCGAGGGCGCAGTTCACGCCGACGCTGAGGGGCTCGGCGTGGGCCACGGAGATCCAGAAGGCCTCGACGGTCTGCCCGGAGAGCGTGCGCCCGCTCCGGTCCGTGATGGTCACCGAGAGCATGATCGGGAGCTCCGGCGCCACGTCCTTGGCCGCCACGATGGCGGCCTTCGCGTTCAGCGTGTCGAAGATCGTCTCGATGAGCAGCAGGTCCACCCCGCCCTCGCGGAGCCCGTCGATCTGCTCCGCGTAGGCCTCGACGAGCTCGTCGAAGGTGATGGCCCGGAAGGCCGGGTCGTTCACCCGGGGGGAGAGCGAGAGGGTCTGGTTCGTGGGGCCGACGGAGCCCGCGACGAAGGCCCCGTGGGCGTCGGCGACGCGACGGGCGATGCGCGCGCCCGCCACGTTCATCTCGCGCACGACGTCCTCCAGCCCGTAGTCGGCCTGCGCGATGCGGGTGGCGGTGAACGTGTTCGTGGTGAGGATGTCCGCGCCCGCCTCCGCGTAGCCGCGGTGGATCTCCTCCACGACGTCGGGGCGGGTGAGGTTCAGCAGGTCCGGGTCGCCCGCGATCTCCCGCGGGTGGTCGCGGAACCGCTGCCCCCGGTAGTCGGCGTCGGTCAACCCACGGGCCTGGATCGCGGTCCCGTAGGCGCCGTCGAGGACCAGGATCCGCTCCCGGAGCAGTCCGTCGAGCCGATCGCGCATGTAGGAAGCAAGGTACCCGGGCTCGTCCGACATGACCATGGGTCGCCTCCTCGCGGGTCCGCCGGCTCGGGTAGGCTTGCGTCCGATGAGCGAGGACCTGCTCGACCAGCTCGCCGGGCTCGTGCCCCGGGCCATCGTCGGGGACGAGCGGCCCGCGCGGCCGCGACCGAGCGGACGGCGCCCGGACCGGCCGCTGTCCCGCGACGACCTCGCCCTGCTCGCCCGGGCCCCGCTGTTCGCCGGCCTGTCCCGGCGGCACCTGCGCCGGGTGGCCGAGCACGCGGACCTCGCCGCCTTCCGCGCGGGCGAGCACATCGTCCGGGAGGGTCAGCCGGGGGGCACCTTCTACGTGCTCGTCGAGGGCGAGGCCGCGGTCCGACGGCGGGGTCGGCGGATCGGCCGCCTGCGGCCGGGGGACTTCTTCGGCGAGATCTCCCTCCTCGACGGGGGTCCCCGGACGGCCGACGTCGTGGCCGAGACGCCCGTGACGACGATCCGGGTCTTCAAGCGCGCCTTCGACCGGCTCCTGCGGGAGGAGCCCGGGGTCGCGGTCCGGATCCTCCGGGTCGTCGCCGCCCGGCTCCGCGAGGCGGAGCGCCGGGGTCTGGACTGAGCTCAGCCGAAGCTGGGGCCGAGGCGCAGCGCCTCCTCGAGCTCCGACAGCGTGGCCTCGTCGAGCTCGATGTCGCCCGCGGCGGCGTTGGCGCGGACGTGCTCGGGGTTCCGGCTGCCGGCGATCGCGGCGGTCACGCCTGGCTGGTGGACGTTCCAGGCCAGGGCGAGCTGGCCCACGGTGCAGCCGAGCCGCTCGGCGATGGGCCGGATCGCCTCCACGACCGCGAGGCTCCGCTCGAGCTTGCCGGGCGCGAAGAGCCTCCGCCAATAGTCCCACTCGCCGGCGCCGGAGCGGAAGTCGGTGGGGTCGAAGCGCGTCTGCGGCCCGATCGTGCCCGTGAGGAGCCCGTAGGCGAGGGGACCATAGGAGAGCACGCCGATCCCGCGCTCGCCGCACCAGGCGACGAGCTCCCGGTGCTCCAGCTGGAGCATGGAGAACTCCTGCTGGAGGGAGTCCACGTGGCGGATCGCCTCGCAGCGCTCGATGAGCTCCCGGTCGAAGTTGGAGACCCCGATCGCGCGGACGAGCCCCTCGTCCACGAGGGCGGCCATGGCCCCCCACGTGTCCTCGATCGGCACCCCCGTCTCGTCGGGCCAGTGCAGCTGGTAGAGGTCGATGTGGCCGGTCCGCAGGCGCCGGAGGCTGTCCACGCAGGCCCGCCGGATCTGCTCCGGCCGGAACCCGGTGCCCTCCGGCTCGGGGGCGACCTTCGTGGCGATGAGGATCTCGTCGCGGTGGCCGGTGATGGCCAGGCCCATGAGCTCCTCGGACCGCCCGTCCCCGTAGACCTCGGCCGTGTCGATCCAGTTGATCCCCGTCTCCAGGACCGTGCGGATCGCCTCGAGGATGCGCTCCCGCGGCGGGGCCTCGCCCCACTCGCTCCCGGCGCCGGCCTCCCAGGCGCCGTACCCGATCACCGACAGCTCCGGGCCCTGCGACCCGAGCCTGCGCATCCGCATCCGGACCTCCTCGGCTCGTTGGACGCGCCAACGCTACCGCGGCGGCCGGCCTTCGTCCCGGCGGGCGGTAGGCTAGAGGAGCCCGCGACATCCGGAAGGAGGTTCCCGGGCCCGGCCCGGGTACGGACATGACGAAGCCCGTCGTCGAGAAGGACCACGTCGTCATCCGGTTCGCCGGCGACTCGGGTGACGGGATGCAGCTCACCGGCGACCGGTTCACGAACGCCACCGCCGTCCTCGGCAACGACCTCGCCACGCTGCCGGACTTCCCGGCCGAGATCCGCGCCCCCGCCGGCACCGTCCACGGGGTCTCGGCGTTCCAGATCCAGTTCGCCTCGGAGGACGTCACGACCCCGGGGGACCACCCCGACGTGCTCGTCGCCATGAACCCCGCGGCCCTGAAGGCGGAGCTGAAGCTCGTGCGGCCCGGGGCGACGATCATCGTGAACGAGGACGCGTTCACCCAGCGGAACCTGGAGCGGGCGGGCTACCGCTCGAACCCGCTCACGGACGGCTCGCTCGACGCCTATCAGGTCTACCCGGTGCCCATGACCTCGATGACCGTCCGGACCGTGGAGGAGCTCGGGCTGTCGCGCCGGGAGGCGGAGCGGGCCAAGAACATGTTCGCGCTCGGCCTCGTCTCCTGGATGTTCGGCCGACCGGTCGAGGTCACCCTGGACTGGCTCCAGCGCAAGTTCGGGGACAAGCCGCAGGTCTACGACGCCAACGTGGCGGCGTTCAAGGCCGGCTACAACTTCGGCGAGACCACGGAGCTGTTCGCCCACCGGTACGAGGTGCGGCCGGCTCCGGCTGAGCCGGGAACGTACCGGAACATCTCCGGGGCCGCGGCGCTCGCGTGGGGGCTGCTCGCCGCGGCGGAGCGGAGCGGCCTGCGCCTGTTCTACGCGAGCTACCCGATCACGCCCGCCTCCGAGCTCCTCCACGAGCTCTCCCGGCTGAAGAACTTCGGGGTCATCACCCTCCAGGCGGAGGACGAGATCGCGGCGGCGGGGATCGCCCTCGGCGCCTCCTTCGCCGGGGACCTCGGGGTGACGGGGACGAGCGGGCCGGGCATGGACCTCAAGGCCGAGACCCTCGGGCTCGCCGTCGCCCTCGAGCTGCCCCTGGTCGTCGTGGACGTCCAGCGGGCCGGCCCCTCGACGGGGATGCCCACGAAGACCGAGCAGAGCGACCTGCTCCTCGCTCTGTTCGGGCGGCACGGGGAGTCGCCGATGCCGGTGGTCGCGGCCCGCTCGCCGTCCCACTGCTTCGACGCCGCCCTGGAGGCGGTCCGGATCGCGATCACCTATCGGACGCCGGTGGTGCTCCTCGCCGACGCCTTCCTCGCCAACTCCTCCGAGCCGTGGCGGATCCCCGAGGTGGAGGACCTGCCCCGGATCGACCCGAACTTCGCGACGGGCCCGAACGCCGGGCAGGAGTTCCTCCCGTACCTGCGGGATGAGCGCCTGGCGCGGCCCTGGGCCGTGCCGGGGACGCCGGGCCTGCGCCACCGGATCGGGGGTCTGGAGAAGGACGAGGCCGGGCACATCAGCTACGACCCCGAGAACCACCAGCGCATGACCGAGCTGCGGGTGGCGAAGGTCGCGCGGATCGCGGAGGACATCCCGCCCCTGGAGGTGGATGACCCCGACGGGGACGCCGAGGTCCTCGTGCTCGGCTGGGGGTCCTCCTACGGGGCGATCCGCGCCGCGGCGCGGCGGGTGCGGGAGGGGGGCGGGAAGGTGGCGACGGCCCACCTGGTGCACCTGAACCCCTTCCCTCGCAACACCGGCGAGGTCCTCCGGCGGTACCCGAAGGTGCTCGTACCCGAGATGAACATGGGCCAGCTCGCGCTCCTCGTGCGGGCCCGGTACCTCGTGGACGCCCGCACGGTGGCGAAGGTGAAGGGGCAGCCCTTCTTCGCCGAGGAGCTCGAGGAAGCGATCGTGAAGGTGATGGAGGGGTGAGCGGAGCCACGACGGAGGTCGGCGGCGAGGTCGTCGGCCAGCTGACGAAGAAGGATTTCACCACCGACAACGAGGTCCGCTGGTGCCCGGGGTGCGGTGACTACGCGATCCTCGCCACGGTCCAGTCGTTCCTGCCGGAGCTCGGGATCCCCCCGCACCGGATCGTGTTCGTCTCCGGGATCGGGTGCTCGGGCCGGTTCACGTACTACGTGGACACCTACGGGGTGCACGGGATCCACGGTCGGGCGCCGGCCATCGCCACCGGGATCGCCACGGCCCGCCCGGACCTCAGCGTGTGGGTGGTCACCGGCGACGGGGACGCCCTCTCGATCGGCGGGAACCACCTCATCCACGCCCTGCGGCGGAACGTGAACATCAAGATCCTGATGTTCAACAACCAGATCTACGGGCTCACCAAGGGGCAGTACTCCCCGACGAGCGAGGAGGGCAAGGTCACGAAGTCCACGCCCTTCGGATCGGTGGACCACCCCTTCAACCCGATCGCCCTGGCCCTGGGGGCCGAGGCCACGTTCGTCGCCAGGTCCATCGACAACGACCGGGCCCACCTCACCGAGGTCCTGCGGCGGGCCGCCGCGCACCGCGGCGCGGCCTTCGTCGAGATCTACCAGAACTGCAACGTGTTCAACGACGGCGCCTTCGACATGCTCCGGGAGAAGGAGCACGGGATCCACAACCAGATCCGCCTGCGCCACGGCGAGCCGATCATCTTCGACGAGGGGCGGCGCTGCGTCTCGGTGGGGGAGAACGGGCGTCTGGTGATCACCGAGGTCGCCAACACGCTCCGCGACCGGATCGTGGTGCACGACGAGCGCGGCCGGCCGTCCCTCGCCTTCGCCCTGGCCCACACGGCCGGGCACGGCCCAACCGAGCCCACCTGCATCGGGGTGTTCCGCGAGGTGCAGCGCCCCGTCTACGGGGAGGCCATCGCCGACCAGATCAAGCTCGCGACGGAGCGGCTCGGCCCGGGCGACCTGGCCAAGCTCCTGCGCTCGGGCGACACCTGGACCGTCTCGTAGCTAGCCCTGCTCGGGCAGGAAGCGGGACATCGCCGCCTCGGAGGCGTCGTGGATCTCCCGCAGCTCGCCGACGAGCTCCTCGAGGGCGTCGGCGAACCGGTCGAGGTCGTCCTCGGTCGTCCCCCGCCCGACACCCACGCGGAAGCTCGGCCGCCCCGGGACGCCCATGGCCTCGAGCACCGGGGACGCCTCCCCCGGGGCCCCCGAGCAGTTCGAGCCCGCCCCGACGAGGAAGCCCCGGTCGTCCAGGGCCATGGCGAGGACCTCCGCGTCGAGGCCGACGACGGAGAAGCACACGAGGTGGGGCACGCGGCGCGTGCGATGGCCGTGCACCGTCACGCCCTCGATCCCGGCCAGGCGCTCCCGCAGGCGGGCGGTGAGCCCCCACTGGCGGGCGGCCTGATCGCCGCTGTCCTCGAGGGCCGCCGCCAGGGCCGCCGCCATCGCCACCGCGCCCGGCACGTTCTCCATCCCCGCCCTGCGGCGGCGCTCCCGGTCGTCGCCGCAGGGGTAGGCGGCGAGGGGCACGCCCCGGCGCACGTACAGCGCGCCGATCCCGGCGGGCCCCCCGAACTTGTGGGCGGAGAGCGAGAGCAGGTCCACGGGCAGGGCCGAGACGTCCACGGGCAGGCGCCCCACGGTCTGGCAGGCGTCGGTGTGGAACAGGACCCCGGCCTCCCGGCACAGCCGCGCCGCCTCGGCGATCGGCTGCATCGTGCCCGTCTCGTGGTTCGCGTGCTGGATCGAGGCGAGGAGCGTGCCGGGCTTGCGCACCTCCGCGGCGAAGGCGTCGAGGTCGAGCTCGCCGTGCTCGTCCACGGGCACGAGCACGGTGGCCAGGCCGTCGACCTCGAGCGTGTGGAGGACGCCGCCGACGGCGGGGTGCTCGACCGCGCTCGTCACGACCCGGTCCCCGAGCTCCCGGATCGGGCGGACCCCGCCCCAGATCGCGAGCGCCACCGACTCGGTCCCGCCGGAGGTGAAGACGATCTCGTCGGGCTGGGCGCCGACGGCCTCGGCCGTCCGCGCCCGCGCCTCCTCCAGCCGCTCCCGCGCCGCACGTCCCAGCGCGTGGTGCCGCAGCGGGTCGCCGAAGGCGTCCAGGGCCTCGAGGAGCGCCTGGCGGGCCGGCTCCGAGAGGGGGGTCGAGGCGGCGTGGTCGAGGTAGACGGGGGTGGGCACGCTCGGATGATACCCCGGGCCCCCTGCGGGCCCGTCCGGTAGGATGCCGGGCCGTGGAGGTCCTCCTCGTGTCCCCGGACCCGGCCTCGCGCGAGCTCGCGCGCCTCGCGGTGCGCGGGATCGGTCGCCGCCTCGGCGAGCCGGTGTCCTTCGAGGAGGCCCCCGACGGCGAGCGCGGCGTGCGCCTCGCCCTCGTCCGGCGACCCGACGTCGTGATCGCGGACGAGATCGCCTCCCGGGCGGGAGGGTTCGCCCTGGCCAAGGACCTGCGCGCCGCGGGCTTCGGCGGGGCGATCGTGGTCCTGCTCGAGCGGCGCCAGGACGCGTGGCTCGCCCGGTGGGCGGGGGCGGACGCCTGGTTCGTCCGGCCCGTGGACCCCTTCGAGCTCGCCGAGCGCGTGCTCGAGCTCGTGGATGCGCGGAGGAAGGAGACGGCGTGAAGATCAAGGGAACCTGTCGGCGGTGCGGGCGTGAGTTCCTCGTGGATCAGGTGATCCGGGGCGGCGGCGCGTGCCCCTGGGACGGGAAGCCGTTCCAGCCCGACTACGCGGCGGTCCTCGTGGAGGCCCTCCGCGAGGCGGAGGCGGCGGGGACGGCCCTCGAGGACGCCCTCGGCAAGGTCGCGGACCTCGAGCCCGAGTTCGTCCTCGACGCGGACACCGTCCTGGAGGAGCTGCGGGCCCAGCTCGAGCGGCTCGAGCGCGTCCACGCCCACGGCCCGGTCCGGACGTGAGCATCCCCGCCGAGCCCAACCGCTACGGCGTCGAGGTGCGCCGCGAGCCGGGCGGCTGGAGCGTGGCGATCAGGGATCCGCTGGGGCGGGAGGTCTCGGTCCGCCCCTGCCGGGACGAGGCGGAGGCGCTCACGTACGCCTCGACCGTCCGACAGCACATCTACTGGCTCTCCGAGGAGACGTTCCGCCGCCACTACCGCCTGGACTGATGGGCTTCAACGCGATGCGGCCGGGGAAGGTGAAGCGGGGCGACCTGCTCTACCTGCTCGCGGCCGTCGTGGTCGTGGCGGCCCTCGTGATCTGGGCCGTCCGGTAGCTCAGTCGCCCTCGAAGCCGATCGCGAACAGCCGCTCCAGGTCGTGGCGGGAGTAGACCTGGAACGCGATGAGGGTCTCGGTCCGCACCACGCCCGGCACCTTCGCGATGCCCCCCGGGATCACCCGGGCGAGGTCGTCGTGCCTGGGGACCCGCACGATCGCGACGAGGTCGAACTCCCCGGCCACGGAGTAGACCTCCGAGACCCCCTCGAGGTCGGCGATGGCCTGCGCCGCCTCCGGGATCTCGTCGATCTCGCACTGGATGAGCACGACGGCGTGAACCATCACGGACGCTCCAGGACGATCGCGGCGCCCTGGCCGCCCGAGACGCAGAGCGTCGCCAGGCCCAGGTGGTAGCCCATCTCCCGCATCTCGTAGGCGAGGGTGAGCACGATCCGGGCGCCCGACAGACCGATGGGGTGCCCGATGGCGATGGCGCCACCCTTGGGGTTCAGCTTCTCGCGGTCGAACTTCAGCTCCCGCTCGCAGGCGATCACCTGCGCCGCGAAGGCCTCGTTCAGCTCGATGCACTCGATGTCCTGCAGGGACAGCCCGGTGCGCTCGAGGACCTTCCGCGTGGCCGGCACCGGGCCGATGCCCATGATCTCCGGCGGCACCCCGGCCGTGGACATCCCGACGATCCGGGCGAGGTAGGGTCGCCCCTCGGCCTTGGCCCTGGACTCGCTCATGAGGACCATCGCCCCGGCGCCGTCGGTGATGCCGCTGGAGTTGCCCGCGGTCACGGAGCCGCCCTCGCGGAAGACCGGCGGGAGCTTGGCCAGGCCCTCCAGGGTCGTGTCGGGGCGCGGGTGCTCGTCCTCCGAGACCACGATCGTCCCCTTGCCCTTGGGGTTCGGGGCCTCGACGGGGAACATCTCCAGGGCGCGACGGGCCTTGCCGGCCTCGGCCTTCTGCTGGGACTCCAGGGCGAACTCGTCCTGCTCCTGCCGGGAGATCCCGTACATGTCCACGAGGTTCTCCGCGGTCTGCCCCATGAGGATCCCCGAGAGCGGGTCGAGGAAGCCGTCGCGGTACATCGCGTCGTGGACGGTGGCGTCGCCGAGCCGGTACCCGGTGCGCATCCGGTCGAGGAGGAAGGGGACCCGGGTCATGTTCTCCATGCCGCCCACGACCACGACCTCGGCCTCGCCGAGCATGATCTGCTGGGCGCCGAGCTGGATCGCCTTCATCCCCGAGGCGCACGCCATGTTGACGTTGTAGGCGGGCACCTCGATGGGGATCCCCGCCTTCACGCTGACCTGCCGGCCGGTGTTCGGGCCGCACCCGGCCTGCCGGGCGTGGCCCATGATCGTCTGCTCGACCTGGTCGGGCTCGACGGCGGCGCGCCGGAGCGCCTCCCTCACCGCGAGCACCCCGAGCTCGACGGTGGGGACCTCGGTGAAGCCGCCGAGGAACCGGCCGATCGGGGTGCGGGCGCCCTCGAGGATGACCGCGGTTTCCATCTCGTTGCTCCTCGCTCGGTGGCCCGACCAGTCTATCCGCCGGCGGAGGGTGCCCGGCCGGGGTCCCGGGGTCCCGGGCTCGCCGAGCGGATCCGACGGAGGATCCGGTGCAGCTCCGCCCCGCCCGCCACGGGCTCGGCCAGGGGCGGATCGGCGGCGAGGACGGCGACCGGGTGGCGGGCGAGGTAGGAGCGCACCGCGGCCAGCTCCTCGGCGCGGTCGCGGGGACAGGGGGCGCCCGCTCCATCGAGGACGCCGCGGGGGAACCGGACCTCGCGCCCCGAGGGGTCCCGGACCGCGAGCTCGCGGGCCGCGAGGAGCCAGGCGTCGCGGCGGGCCCGCTCGAGGGCCTCGGCGAGGGCGCGGAGCCGGTCGCGGGCGCCGGCGGCCTCCTCGAACCGCTCCTCGGCCGCGAGCGCCCCCATCCTGGCCTCGAGCGCCGCGAGGAGCCCGCCCGGCGATGCGAGGGAGGAGACGAGGAGCCGGACGAGCTCCCCGTAGCGCTCGGGGCCGACGCGGCCGTCGCAGGGGGCGAGGCAGCGGCCCATGTCGGCGAGGGCGCACGGGGGGAACCGGGTGGAGGCGCCCATGGGGCGCGTGCAGCGCCGGATGGGGAAGACCTCCTCGAGGGCCTCCTTGGCGAGGACGGCCGCGTGGAAGGAGCCGAAGGGACCGAGGGCGACGCCGCGGCCGGAGGCCGCGCGGACGACCTTGAGCCGGGGGAAGGGCTCGTCGGGGTCGAGCCGCAGGTACGCCGAGCGGCGCCAGGCCTTGCCCCGGCGGTTGTAGCGAGGCTCGTGCTCGCGGATGAGCCGCGCCTCGAGCACGAGCGCCTCGAGCTCGGACCCGCAGGGGATCCCCTCCACCGCCGAGGTGCGCTCCAGCAGCTCCTCGACCATCCGGCGGGCGTCGCCGTAGAAGTACGACCGGACCCGGGCGCGGAGGTCGCGGGCCTTGCCGACGTACAGGACCCGCCCGTCGCGGTCCTTGAACAGGTACACCCCCGGGGCCCTGGGCAGGTCGTCGGCGAGCCGGATCTTCCCGAAGTTCGGGCGGCCCCGGGCCGTGGTCGCGAGGTGGAGGTCGCCGAGGGTCCGGATGCCGAGGCGTGCACCGAGCTCGAGGAGGCCGTGGAGCACCTCGGCGCAGGTCTCGGCGTCGGCCAGGGCCCGGTGGGTGGGCCGGCTCGCCGTCCGGAAGTACTCGGCCAGGGTGGCGAGGCGCACGTTGGGGACGTCCGGCCACACGATGCGACGGGCGAGGCGCGCCGTGCACACCGGCGGGCCGGGGAGGGGCTCGTACCCGTGGCGCTCCAGGGCCGCGTTGAGGAAGGCGAGGTCGAAGCGGGCGTTGTGGGCCACGAAGACGGCGCCGCGGGCGAGCTCCACGAGGCTGGGCAGCACCGCGGCGAGGGGCGGCGCGTCGGCCACCGCGAGGTCGTCGATGCCGGTGAGCCGGGTGATGAAGGAGGGGATGGGCACGCCCGGGTTCACGAGCGTCTGGAGGGTGGCCAGGCGCTCCCCGCCCCGGTAGACCACCGCGCCGATCTCGGTGATCCGGGAGTCCGCAGGGGAGCCCCCCGTGGTCTCCAGGTCCACGACGAGGAAGGTGACCTCGTGGAGGGGGATGCCCTCTTCGAGGGTGGTCTGGACCGCCTGCGCGAGCACCGTCGCCTCCCGTCGGGGCCGCGGGAGACGCGATGCTATCGAACGGACGTTCGGTCGGTCAAGGGGTTGGGATCAGGACCCGGGCGGGACGGGCACGCCCTCGGGGGCCGGCACACCCTCGGGCGCCGGCACGCCCTCGGGCGCCGGGACCTCGTCGGGGGCCGGCGCGTCCTCGGGCGGTCCGGGCTGCCGGTCGGCGCCGCGGCCCTCCACGTCCCCCTGGGTGGCCTCGGAGGCGGCGCAGGGGTCGTGGTCCCGGGCCGGGTCCTGCCGGTGCTCCTGCGAGGGCTCGGAGGCGACCGCGGCGACCGCCTGCCCCTTCTCGCAGCCCTGGAGCGAGGGGTCGCGCGCGACCTCGGAGACCTCCGCGCCATGCTCGCCGGCGGGGACCTGGTCGTCCGAGGACGGGAGGTCGAGGCCGAGGTGGCTCGCGACCCCGGCGATCGCGTCCTGGGCGGGCGTGGGGAGGGCGCCGGCCCAGGCGAGCCCGCCGGTGAGGAGCGTGGCCGCGGCGAGGCCGACGACGACGATACGGCGCGTGGTGGCAGGACGCATCGGGGACCTCCTCCGGAGCGGGATCGGGGAGGGGAGCTCGCGGGCGGCGGCCGACATGGCCGCGAGGTGCCGGGCCGCGAGCTCCTCCGAGGGGGGCTCGAGCAGCCCCTCGCGCAGGTCGCGGAGGACCTCGGCGAGGCGGGCCTCGCCCTCGTCCGCCGCCTCCCCGGCCAGGAGCGACTCGAGCCGCACGGAACGCTCCATCTCACCGGAGACATCGTCGGCGCGCCTCACGGGGAAACGGCCTCCCGCTCGATCTGGCGCGCGAGGGCCGCGAGGGCCCGGCGCTGCAGCGTCTTCACCGCCCCCCGCGTCTTGCCGAGGATCCGGGCCACGTCGGCCACGGAGAGGTCGGCGAGGACGCGCAGGAGGATCACGGCCCGCTGATCCGGCGTGAGGGCCTGGAGCGTCCGCAGGGCCCAGCCGGTGCCGAGGGCGCCCATCGCGTCCTCGACCACGTCGCCGACGGGCCCCGGGGCCCGCGGGAGGGCGTGGGGGTCCACGGGGACGTCGCGGCGCCGAGCGGCGCGCCGGCGCTCGTCGGTCAGCCGCCGGTGGGCGATGGTGAAGACCCAGGACCGGAAGGCCCGCTCGTCGCCCCGGAAGGCGCCGAGCCCCCGGACGACGGCGACGAAGACCTCCGAGGCGAGGTCCTCGGGCTCGGCGGCCCCCTGCCCCCGGAGGTAGCCGAGGACGGCGGGGGCGAGCTCCCGGTGGATCGCCTCGAAGGCGCGCGCCTGCCCGCGCCGCGCCTCCTCGAGGACGCGCTCGAAGTCCGGGCCGATCATCTCCTAGGTATTCGGCACCGAGCGGGCCGAGGTCCACCCTACGGGTAGAGGGCGTCCTCGGCGAGGAAGGCGAGGAGCTGCCCGATGGCGATGTGGCACTCCTGGATGTGGGAGGTCTCGGCGCTCGGCACGCGGATCGCCACGTCGACGAGGTCCGCGAGCTCGCCGCCGTCGGCGCCGGTGAGGCCGACCGTGCGCAGGCCGCGGGCCCGGGCCACCTCCACGGCGCGGAGGACGTCGGGCGAGCGCCCGCTCGTGGAGATCCCGACGAGGACGTCCCCCGGGCGGCCGAGGGCCTCGACCTGCCGAGCGAAGACACCCTCGAACCCGAAGTCGTTCGCGACCGCGGTGAGGATGGAGGTGTCCGTGGTGAGCGCCAGCGCCGGCATGGCCGGGCGCACCCGCTCGCGCGTCAGGGCGCTCACGAACTCGGCGGCGAGGTGCTGACTGTCCGCGGCGCTGCCGCCGTTGCCGCAGAGCAGGACCTTGCCGCCCGAACGGAGCGTCTCCACCAGGAGCTCCGCCGCTCGCACGACGTCCTCGGCGCAGGCCTCGGCGGTGCGGCGGGCGGTCTCCGCAGTCGCCTCGAGGTAGGTGCGCACGCGGTCGACGGTCACGGGCTCGGCCTCCACGTGCGGGTCCCGACCCGGGCCACGACCCCCTCCTGGGAGAAGCGCACGTCGGTGACGCGTCCGCCGTGGGCCTCGAGGGCCGAGGCGACCTCGGCCCGCCGCTCGGGCCGGCAGGCGAGGAGCAGGTAGCCCCCGCCCCCCGCGCCGCAGATCTTCCCGCCGTCCGCCCCGGCCTCGCGGGCCACGGCGAGCAGGCCCTCGATGGGCGTGCCCTCGGTGATGTAGGGGTTCATGAGCCGCTTGTTCAGGTAGGCCTCGTGCAGGAGCGGGCCGAGGTCGTCCAGGTCCCCCGACTCCACGACGTCCCGCAGCTCGTAGGCCATCTCGTGGAGGTGCTTCATGCCCACGATCGTGTCCTCGCGGCCCTCCTGGTAGAGGCTGATCTGGGCGTCGATGAGGCCGAGGTCGGTGCGGACCCCGCCCGTGTAGCACAGGAGCAGGCGCGCCCGGAGGGCCTCCAGCCGCTCGGGGTCGCATCGGACGGGCGTCACCCGCGCCCCCTCGGCCGAGAACTCGATGAGGTTGAACCCCCCGTAGGCGGCGGCGTACTGGTCCTGCCACCCGCCGGCGATCCGCAGGTCCTCGCGCTCGATGGCGTAGGCGGTGCGGGCGACCTCGTCGCGGGTCATCCGGATGCCTCCCAGGGCGGCGAGGGCCGCGACGACGGCGGTGACGAGGGCCGAGGATCCGCCGAGGCCGCTGCCCGGGGGCGCGTCGGAGGCGATGTCGATGTCGAGCCCGACGTCGAGGCCCATCCGCTCGACCGCCGCCTTCGGCAGGTCCATGACGCCGTCGTAGGTCGGGCCGTCGTCCAGGTGGTACTCGACGAGGTGGCCGAGGTCGAGGGAGCGGATGCGCACGCCCCGATCCGCCCGGAGGGTCAGCGTGACGTGGGCGGCGAGGTCGATCGTGGCCGAGAGCACCGCCCCGCCGTGGCGCTCGAAGTAGTGGGGGAAGTCGGTGCCGCCCCCCACGAAGCTGATGCGCAGGGGGGCGGTCGCGCGCACGGTCGTCGGCGTCATGGGCCCCGCCAGTATGGGGCCGAGCCGCTCGGCGTGACCAGCGGCACGCTCAGGCCACGGAGCGGGCGATCCGACGCCGCTGCTGCTCGGTCAGGCCTCCCCAGACCCCGTAGCGCTCGCCGTTCTTCAGCGCCCAGGCCAGGCACATCTCCCGGATCCGGCAGACGGCGCAGTAGGCGAGGGCCGGGCCCGCCTCCTCCTCGGAGGAGGGGAAGAAGACGTCGGGATCGATCCCGAAGCACGCCGCCTGGTCCTGCCACATATCCGGGGGGGAGGGGTTGGGGGGAAGGGACTTCAGGTCGATGCCGATCGCGCGCCTCTCGTTCACGCAGCACACCCCCGTCTCGACCGCACCAACGCGCCCTTCCCGCGACGGCCCCCGGACCGCCTGGGGAGGCACGCTCGATCCTGACAGCGGCGGCGGGGGAAGTGAAGTCTTGAAATGCGCGGCCGCTTGCGGTATCGGAGATGGCCCCCTTCCTCAGGGGCGTTCGAGCGCAACGCCCCGGACGCTGAGCTCGCTCTCCCGGGCGTCCCATCGCACGCGCGCGAGGAGCGCCACGCGCGGCCCGCCGAGCGCATCCACGCTCGTCACGACCCCCACCTCCTCGGCCCCCGCCCGGACCACCTCGCCCGGCGCCACCTGGGCGCTCGCCCGGCGGGCGAGGACGATCCGGGTGGGGTGCCCCAGGTTCCGCACCCGGGCCACGGCCTCCTGCCCGAGGTAACAGCCCTTGTCCCGGGCGATGGTCACGCCGTCGTCGAGGCCGCCCTCGGCCGGGAGGGAGTCCTCGTCGAGGTCCACCGGGAACCGCGGCAGGCCCCGGCGGATCCGCCACGCCTCGAGGGCCTCGGGGGAGACGGGGACGAGCCCCGGGGAGCCGGCGGGGACGAAGCGCCAGGGTCCGGCGCAGGGCACGCCGAGGAGCGGGGGTGGCGGCTCCTCGGCGAGGACCACGTCCGCCGAGAGCACGTAGGGCTCGAGCAGCTCCGCCACGGGCCGGGGCTGGTCCCGCGACTGGAGGAGCAGGTACCCGTCGGCGCGACGCAGGACGTGGAGGTCGGCGCGGATCCGGCCGGTCGGGCCGAGCAGGAGCGACCGGACGGCGGCCCCCGCCTCCAGGCGGGCCACGTCCGCGGTCAGCAGGTCCTGGAGGAAGCGCTCCGCGTCGGCGCCGCGGACGGCGAGCGCCCGGAACCCCTCCAGGCCCACCGCCCCCCGGCCCGCGTCCAACGCCTCGAGCTCCACGCCTGCGAGGATAGGCCGGATGGACGTTCCGCGGACCCTCCTCGTCACGAACGACTACCCGCCCCGGCTCGGGGGGATCCAGCGCACCCTCGAGGCGCTCGTGCGTCGGATGCCCCCGGACCGCGTCGCGGTCCTCTGCCCCACCGAGGAGGGCGCGGCGGTCTACGACGGGCGCCAGCAGTACCGGGTGTTCCGTCAGCCGGAGCGGTTCCTGTGGCCCACCCCGGGCGTCGCCCGGCGGGTGATGGCCGCGGTGCGCGAGCACGGGGCGGAGGTGGTGCTGTTCGGGGCCACCTACCCGCTCGCGCTCCTCGGCCCGGGGCTCGCCCGCCGCGGGGTGCCCTACGTGGCGGCTGCCCACGGGTTCGAGTACTGGCTCTCCATCGCGCCGGGGACCCACGCGCTCGTGCGCCGCGCGACGAGCCGGGCGTCCCGCGTCACCGTGCTCTGCAGCGCGTTCATCGCGCGGGTGGTGCGCACCGCGGTCCCCGCCCGGGTCCCCGTCTCCGTGGTCTACCCCGGGGCCGATCTCGAGGTCTTCCGCCCCGACCTGCCCGTCGAGGACCTCCGCGCGCGCCACGGCCTCGAGGGGCGCCCGGTCGTCGTGTGCGTGAGCCGGCTCGTCCCCCGCAAGGGCCAGGACGTGCTGATCCGGGCCATGGGGCGGATCCGGTGCCGGGTGGAGGAGGCCGCGCTCGTGATCGTCGGCGACGGGCCCTACCGGCCGACGCTCGAGCGGATGGCCGCCGAGCTCGCGCCCCCCGGGTCCGTCGTGTTCACCGGCGCCGTATCCGAGGAGGAGCTCCCCCGGTACTACCGGCTCGGCGACGTGTTCGCCATGCCCTGCCGCACGCGCCTCGCGGGGCTCGAGGTGGAGGGCTGGGGGAACGTGTTCATCGAGGCCGCGGCCTGCGCTCGGCCGGTCGTGGTGGGGGACTCGGGCGGCGCGCGCGAGTCGCTCCTACCCGGCGAGACGGGCCTGCTCGTGGACGGCCGGAACGTGGAGGAGGTCGCCGACGCCGTGGCCACGCTCCTCGCCGACCGAGCCCTGGCCGAGCGGATGGGCCGGGCCGGCCGCGCCCGCGTCGAGCGCGCGTTCACGTGGGAGCGCGCCGCGGCCGAGCTCGCGGGCTACCTGCGCGCGGCGGTGGAGCCCGAGCCCCGTGCCTCGGGGTAGGCTCCCGGCGTGAGCACGGAGCGCCGATGCCCGCACTGCGGGGCCCTCGTGGCGCTCGAGGCTGAGTGGTGCGGGTTGTGCCTGCGCCCCCTGCGGCCCGAGGCCACGCCGGAACCCGAGCCCGCGGAGCCTCGGGGGGGAGCGACGGCGGGCGAGCCGACCTGGCCGTGCCCGGCCTGCGGGCGGTCGAACCCCCTCGCGCTCGACGCCTGCGAGGTGTGCGGCACGCCCTTCGCGCGCCTGTTCGCGGAGCCGGCGCCGGCGCCCGCGGTGCCGCCGTCCCGAGCCGTGGTCTCCTCCCTGCTCTGGCCGGGGCTCGGGCACTGGCGGGTGGGGCGTCGGGCCGAGGGCGTGGCGCGGATGGTGCTGTTCCTGTGGACGGCGGGGGCGGCGATCTCCCTCGTCCTGTCGGGGGCGAGCCGGGGGCGGGGCCGGTCGCTCGCGGCCCTGTACGCGCTCGCGGCCATCGCCGTCTACGGGCTGTCCGCGGTGGACGCCGGGCGGGCCGCGGCGGGGGAGGAGCCCGTGGCCGGCTCCCGTGTCCTCCTGTGGGGGACGGTCGGGCTCATCGTCCTCTCCGTGGCCCTCGCCACGCTCCTCGCGCTGCCCGTCGGCCGCGGCGGGTAGCATCGGTCCGCGATGCCGGAGCGGACCGAGGGGTCGATCGAGATCGAGGCCTCCGCGGCCGAGATCATGGACGTCCTCACCGACTACGAGGCCTACCCCGAGTGGGCCGACGTGAAGAGCGCGCGGGTGCTCGAGCGCGGCGAGGGAGGCCTCGCGACGAAGGTGGCCTTCGAGGTGGACGTCCCGATGCTCGGCCGCGCCGAGTACACGCTCGCCTACCGCTACGCGCCCGGCGACGCGGGGATGTCCTGGGTCTCGACGGAGGCCCGGGGCGCCGTGACGAGCATCGCCGGGGAGTACCTCCTCGACGAGCTCGACGGGCGGACCCGGGTCACCTACCGCCTGGCCGTGGAGCTCGGCGCGCTGCTGCCGGGGTTCGTGCGGACCCAGGGCGAGCGACGCGTGATCGAGAACGCCCTGGCCCGGCTGAAGCGCCGGGTCGAGCTGGGCTGAGCGCTCGCGGGGGAAGGGGTACCCTAGGTCCGGATGCGGGTGCTGCTGTTCACCGGGAAGGGCGGCGTCGGCAAGACCACCGTGGCCGCCGCCACCGCGGTGATGGCGGCGCGGGCCGGACTGCGCACGCTCGTGATGAGCACGGACCCGGCCCACTCCCTGGCCGACTCCTTCGACGCGCCCGTGGGAGAGGCCCCCACGCCGGTGGCGCCGAACCTGTGGGCCGAGCAGATCGACGCCCAGTCCCGCCTGGAGCGGAACTGGCGCGACATCCAGGAGTACATGGTCCAGCTCATGAACTGGGCCGGGGTCGAGACGATCCAGGCCGAGGAGCTCTCGGTCATCCCCGGGCTCGACGAGATCTTCTCCCTCATCGACGTGAAGACCCACGTCGAGGAGGGGCGGTGGGACCTGCTCGTCGTGGACTGCGCCCCCACGGCCGAGACGCTCCGCCTGCTCTCGCTCCCCGAGGTGATGAGCTGGTACATCGAGCGGATCTTCCCCATCCAGCGTCGCGTCGTGCAGGGGGTGCGGCCGGTCGTGAGCCGCATGACGAGCCTGCCGATCGCGGGGGACCGGTTCTTCGCGGCCGTGGAGCGGCTGCACCGCAACCTCGACGCGGTGCGTCGGATCCTCACCGACGCCGACACCTCCTCGGTGCGGCTCGTCCTGAACCTGGAGAAGATGGTGATCTCCGAGGCGCGGCGCACCTACACGTACCTCGCGCTGTTCGGGTACCGGGTGGACGCCGTCGTCGTGAACCGGATCCTGCCCGAGGACGTGACCGACCCCTACTTCGCCACCTGGAAGGACATCCAGGCCGAGCACCTGCGGACCGTCCGCGAGTCCTTCGAGCCGGTCCCGATCCTGCCGGCCCGGCTCTTCGACCGCGAGATGGTGGGGCTCGAGCTGCTCGAGGCGATGGGCCGCGAGGTCTACGGCGAGCGGTCCGTCGCCGACGTCCTGTTCCGCGACGAGCCGATGCGGGTCCGGCGCCGGGCCGGGGGCTACGTGCTCTCGCTGCGCCTGCCCTTCGCCTCGCGGGAGGACCTCGACGTGTACCGGCGCGGCGACGAGCTGTTCGTGCGCGTCGGCGCGTACAAGCGGAACCTCATCCTGCCCGCGTCGCTCCAGCGCCTGGACGTGCGCGGGGCGAGCTTCGTGGGCGACCACCTGGAGATCGCGTTCGGGCGCGCGCCCGAGCGCGACGTGGCCGAGACCGGGAGGGCGTGATGGCACGGAGCGAACGACGGGAGCGCGCCCGCCCAGCGGGGGCGGGCCGGGGTGCGCGGGCCGGCGGCGATCGGGGCGTCGCGCCGCCGCAGGAGGCGCCGTCGGCGTCCGCCGGGGAGCGCGTATGCTCGGTGGCGCTCTGCCCGATCGGGCTCGCCCTCGGGGCGCTGCAGGGCGCGGCGCCCGAGGCCACGGCGCACCTGCTCCGGGCGGCCCAGGAGCTGCTCCTCGCGGTGCGGGCGGTGGTGGACGAGCGGGCGGGCGCCGCCGGCGCCATCGAGCGTTTGGAAAGGATCGAGGTCTCGTGACGGAACTGGATCACACGCTGCTCCGCAAGCTCGCCGAGTGGAACCCCGAGGGGGTCCCGGTGACCTCCCTGTACCTCACCGTGGACGGACGCCGCTACCCGCGGCGCTCGGACTACGAGGTGCGTTTGGAGGAGCTGCTGCGCGAGGCGCGCGTCCGGGCGGCCGACCTCCCCGAGGAGGCGGCGCGCTCGGTCGAGGGAGACCTCGCGGCGATGGCGTCCTTCGTGCGCGAGCGCTTCGAGCGTGGGGACACGCGGGGGCTCGCCCTGTTCTCGGCCTCGGCGGCGGGGCTGTGGGAGGCGATCCGGCTGCCGCGGCCGGTGCGCGATCGGGTCGTGCTCGGCCCCCGGGCGGACGTGCGGATGCTGGAGGCCTTGCTCGAGACGTACGAGACGACCTGCGTCGCGCTCACCGACTACGAGAAGGCGCGGGTGTTCCTCTCCTCCCTGGGCCGCGTGGAGGAGGTCCGCGACCTCGTGGACGAGGTGCCGGGTCGCCACGACCAGGGCGGCTGGTCCCAGATGCGGATGCAGCGCCACGTGGACGACCACCGCACGCAGCACCTCAAGCGCGTGGCCGACCTGCTCTTCCGCCTGTTCCAGGAACAGGGCTTCGAGCACCTCGTGCTGGCGGGGCCGGGGGAGGCCCACCGCGAGCTCGAGGGGCACCTCCACGAGTACCTGCGGCGCCGCGTGCGGGCCCACGTCGCGCTGCCGATGACGGCCACGACCGAGGACGTGCGCTCGCGCACCGTGGAGATCGAGGAGGAGCTGGAGCGGGAGCGGGAGCGCGCGCTGGTGGATCGCCTCGCCGAGGCGGTGCCCCTGGGGCGCGGCGTCGCGGGCCTGGAGGGGACCCTCGAGGCGCTCGGCGAGGGGAGGGTGGGGACCCTCCTCGTGGGCCTCGACCACGCCGCCCCGGGCGGGGTGTGCCAGGGGTGCGGCCGGCTCGCCACCCGGGCGAGCGCTTGCCCGGCCTGTGGGGGGCCGATGCGTCCGGTGCCGGACGTGGTGGAGGTCGCCGTCGCCTCCTGCTACGAGCAGGGGTGCCGTGTCGAGACCCTGACCGCGGACCCCCGCCTCGACGAGCTCGGCGGGATCGCCGCCCTCCTGCGCTTCTGATCGGATGACCCCCCAGGCGCTCGGGCTCGACGTCGGGGGCACGAAGATCCTCGCCGTCCGGGCGGACGCGACGGGGACGGTGCTCGACCGGGCCCAGGAGCCGACTCCCGCCGACGACCAGGAGGCGACCCTGGAGGCCATGGCCGCGGTGGCGAGGCGGCTGCTCACCCCGCAGGTGCGGGCCGTGGGGGTGGGGGCGGCCGGGATGGTCGAGGCCGGGACCGGCGTGCTGCGGTTCGCCCCCAACCTGGCCTGGCGAGACGTGCCGATCGCCTCGCGGATGCTGGACGCGCTCGGCCTCGCCTGCCTCGTGGACAACGACGCGAACGTCGCGGCCTTCGGCGAGCTGCGGTTCGGGGCGGCCCGCGGCTACCGCCACGTGCTGCTCGTCACCGTGGGGACGGGGATCGGCGGGGGCATCGTCGTGGACGGGCGGCCGTTCCGCGGGGCCCACGGGTTCGCTGCGGAGATCGGGCACGTGGTCGTGGACCCCCTCGGCCCGCCCTGCGGCTGCGGCAACCGGGGCTGCTTCGAGCAGATGGCCTCGGGGGCGGCGATCGGGCGGCTCGGCCGAGAGGCTGCGCGCGCGGCCCCCTCCTCGCGGCTCGTCGAGCTCGCCGGCGGGGACCCCGACGCGGTGACGGGGGAGGTGGTGACCCGCGCCGCGGCGGAGGGCGACCCCGAGGCCACCCAGGTCCTCGCCCGGGTGGGGGCCTGGCTCGGCGTGGGGATCGCGGGGCTCGTGAACGTCCTCGACCCGGAGGCGGTGGTCGTGGGGGGCGGCGCGATGGCCGCGGGCGAGCTCCTCCTCGGCCCCGCCCGGGAGGCGTTCCGCGGGGCCGTGGAGGCGCCGGAGCGGCGCCCGCCCGTGCCCCTGGTGCCCGCGGAGCTTGGCCCGGAGGCGGGGGCCATCGGGGCGGCGGCCCTCGCCCTCGAGGAGCTGGGAGGGGCGCCCTGAGGTCCCCCAGGGTCGGCGTCATCCTGCCGATGTTCTCGGGCGACCCCGCTCGGGTGCTCGAGGTCGCGCGCCGGGCCGAGGAGCTCGGCTACGACGGCGTCTTCGCCTTCGACCACTTCTTCCCCCCGGGGGCGCTCCCGGACCGGCCCTCCCTGGAGGCGTTCACGACCCTGGCCGCGGTCGCCGCCTCGACCGAGCGGGTGCGGATCGGGACGCTCGTCACCCGGGCCACGCTGCGACCGGCGGGCATGCTCGCGAAGCTCGCCGCCCAGCTCCACGAGATGAGCGAGGGCCGGATGGTCCTCGGGATCGGCACCGGCGACCCCATCGACCGCCCGGAGCACGAGGCGTACGGGCTCCCGTACCTGGACCGACGGGAGCGCCGCGAGCACCTCGTGGAGACCCTGGGGTGCCTCCGGGCCCTGTTCGGGGGCACGGGGTGGCCTGGGGGGCGGTTCGTCCCGGCGATGGAGGGGCCGCTCCTGCCGGCGCCTCGGGGCGGGGGACCGCCCCTGTGGGTCGGTGGCTTCACCGACGCCATGGTCCGCCTCGCGGCGGCCCACGCCGACGGGTGGAACGGGTGGGGCATGTCCATCCCTGAGTTCGCGCGGAAGGCGGACCTGCTGCGGCGCGCGGCGGCGGAGCACGGGCGGGTGGTGGAGGCCACCTGGGCGGGGATCGCGGTCGTGGGGCGGGACGAGGACGAGGCCGGGGCGATGCTGGAGGAGCGGTACCGCCGGGGGATGCTCGAGACGAACGTGTGGGCGGGCAGCGCCCAGGCCCTGGTCTGGTGGCTGGAGGGGCTGGCCACGGCGGGGGCGAGCTGGGCCGTGCTCGTGCCGACGGGCTCGGGCGACCGGCTCGGCCTGCTCGCGCGGGAGGTCCTCCCGCACCTGCGGGAGGGCGGGGGCCCGAGCCCCGCGGCGCTCCGCGAGGCCAAGCGGGCGCTGCGGCGCCGGATCCGGGACCTGCGTGACGCGCTGCCCGCCTCGGAGCGCGCGACGCGGAGCCGGACCATCGCCGACCGCGTCCTCGGGCTGCCCGAGCTCGCCGGGGCCCGGACCGTCATGGCCTTCGCGAGCTTCGGCTCGGAGGTGGACACCGGGCCGATCCTCGAGGGGCTCGCGGCCCGGGGGGTGCGCCTCGCCCTCCCCAGGATCCGGGACGGCGAGATCGTGCCCGTGGCCTTCCGGCCGGGCGAGCGGCTCGAGCCCGCCGCCCTCGGCGTTCCGGAGCCCGCGGAGGGGGGCCCCCTGCCCGAGGAGGCGATCGACGTGGTGATCACCCCGGGCGTCGCCTTCGATCGGCGGGGCTACCGCGTGGGCTACGGCGGGGGCTTCTACGACCGGTTCCTGCGCCGGGTGCGGCCGGAGGTGCCACGGGTGGGGATCGCCTTCGGCCTCCAGGTCGTCGAGGCCGTGCCGCACGGCGAGCGCGACGAGCGGGTGGACCTCGTCGTGACCGAAGACGGGGTGATCCGATGCCCCTCGCGGTGAGGGGTCGGACCGACGTCCCCCCGCCGCCCCCTCGGGAGCTCCGGAGGGCTCCCTGGCGGCGGGCGCCCTTCGCGGCGCTCGACTTCGAGACGACGGGCCTCGGGGCGCGGGACGCCGTCGTGGCCTTCGCCGCGGTGCCGGTGGAGCGTGGGCGCGTCGTGCTCGGAGGGGCGGTGGAGCGCCTCGTCGCCTCCCCCCGTCCGCCGTCGCCCGCGGCGATGCGCGTCCACGAGATCTTGCCCCGGGACCTGGACGGGGCCGCGACGATGCAGGAGGCGAGGGCCATCCTCGCCGAGGCCCTGGCGGGCCGCTTCCTGCTCGCGTGGTTCGCGGAGGTGGAGGTCGCCTTCCTGGCGCGGATCTTCGGCACGGGGGAGCGGACCTGGCGGCGCCGGACGATCGACGTGCGAGGGCTCGCGCTGGCCCTGGAGGGGCGCGGGCCAGAGGTCCGGCTCACGCTCGCGGAGACCGCCGCGCGCCACGGGGTCCCGATGGCCCGACCCCACGAGGCCCTCGAGGACGCCCTCGCCACCGCGCAGCTGTTCCTCGTGCTCGCCGCCCGCCTGGAGTCCCAGGGGCGAGGGTCGGTGCGGCGGCTGCTCCGGGCCTCCCGCCGCTGAACGCCGACTTGAACGGCGAGTCAGGACCGTGCTTGGATACGGCCACGCGATCGAGCAAGGGGGACCGATGTCCGAGCAGGAGCCGCTCCGCACCGCCTTCCACGAGGTCACCGAGGCCCAGGGGGGCAGCCACGTCGCCGACGGCGGATGGCTGTGGCTCGAGGGCTTCGGCGACGTCCGCAAGGAGTACGAGGCCGCCCGCGACGACGTCGCGGTGTGGGACGTCTCGCCGCTCAACAAGTGGGACTTCCGGGGGCCCGACGCCCTGCGCGCCGCCCAGCACATCTTCTCCAACGACGTCATGAGCCTGGAGGTCGGCCAGGCCCGCTACGGCGCGTTCCTGGACCCCGACGGGCTCATGGTGGACGACGGGACGGTGTTCAACACGGGGCGTCCCGACCACTGCTGGGTGATGACGAACGGCAAGGACCACGACGACTACTTCGCGGAGATGCTCTCGGGCTTCGACGTGGAGTGGGAGTGGATCGCCCTGCGGATGCCGCACCTCGGGGTGATCGGGCCGCGCTCGCGCGAGGTGCTCCAGACCCTCACCTCGGTCGATCTCAGCCGGGAGGCGCTCCGCTACTTCCGCTTCATCCCCGAGCCCGTCGAGGTGGGGGGCGTGCCCGTGTACCTCTCCCGCACCGCCTACGGCGGGGAGCTCGGGTACGAGCTCTTCCTCACCGATCCGGCCGACGCGCCCGCGCTGTGGAACGCGATCGTCGGGGCCGGCGTTACCCCCTTCGGGGTCGCGGCCATCGAGATCCTGCGGGTCGAGGCGGGGCTCATCGTCACCGACTACGACTACGAGGCGCACCAGCGCACCCCCTACGACTTCAACCTGGACCGGCTCGTTGCCCTCGACCGTCCCGTGGAGTTCGTGGGCAAGGGGCGCCTGGCCGGGATCGCGGCGGCGCCGCCGAACCGGTTCGTGACGCTCCGGTACGAGGCGGAGGAGCTGCCCGCGTACGGGGCGATCGTGACGAAGGACGGCGAGGAGGTGGGCACGCTCACGAGCCCCACGGACAGCCCCCGGTTCGGCAAGATCGGCATGGCGGTGATCCGCAGCGACCTCGCGACGCCGGGGACGCGCGTCGAGGTCGCCCTCGGCGAGGGCACGGTCCCAGCGACGGTGGACGTGCTGCCCATCTACGACCCGGAGAAGCGCCGCCCCCGCAGCTGAGCGTGGTACCCTCCGAATCACATCGTTGTGATCTTCGGAGGGTCCGTGGAGTACGTGCACACCTGCGCCCCGCCCCGGGGTCCCGAGCCGAAGCCGGGGGCCCTGTGGGTCTGCCCGGTCTGCGGCTCCGTGTGGGAGGCCGCGCCCGACGGCCCCGGCATCTTCGACTTCGAGCGCGAGGAGGCCGTGACGCGGGCGGTCTGGATCCGGATCGAGGGCCCGGCGCTGCTCGCCGGGTGAGGCCCTAGAACAGGCCGACCGTCCGCCCCTGCTCGTCGATGTCCACGTTCATGAACGCGGGCGTCCGACCGAGCCCGGGCATGCGCTGCATGTCCCCGCAGAGGACGACCACGAACCCCGCGCCGGCACTGGGGACGACCCCTCGGACGGGGAGCCGCCAGCCCCGCGGCCGGTTCAGCCACGTCGGGTCGTGGCTGAGGGACAGGTGCGTCTTGGCCATGCACACCGGGGCGTCCCCGAAGCCGAGGGACTCCATGAGGGCGATGTCCTTCTCCGCCTGGGGCAGGTAGTCGACGCCGTCGGCCCCGTACAGGCGGGTGGCGATGGCCTCGATCTGCTCCTTGATCGGGCTCCCGGGCGGGGTGAGGAGGCGGAAGTCGTTCGGGCGCTCCACCGCCTCGAGGACGGCCTCGGCGAGCTCGATCGCGCCCTCGCCGCCCTTGCTGAAGCCCTCGTTCACGACGGTCCGCTCCGCCCCCACCTCGGCGGCGAGCTCGCGGACGAGGGCGATCTCCTCCTCCGTGTCGGTGGGGAAGCGGTTGATCGCGACGACGCAGGGCAGCCCGTAGGTCCTCACGATCCCGATGTGGGCGGCGAGGTTCTCCGAGCCCCGTCGCACCGCCTCGAGGTCGGGCTGCCCGAGCTGCTCGAAGGGGACGCCGCCGTGGGACTTCAGCGCGCGCACGCTCGCCACGAGCACCGCGGCACTCGGCGTGAAGCCGCCGAACCGGCACACGATGTCGCAGAACTTCTGGAAGCCCAGGTCCGAGGCGAAGCCGCCCTCGGTCACGACGTAGTCGGCGAGCTTCAGCGCCATCCGGGCCTGGATGATCGAGCTGTTCGCGTGGGCGATGTTGCCGAAGGGGCCGGCGTGGATCATGACCGGCTGGCCCTCGAGGGTCTGCACGAGGTTCGGCTTGATGGCGTCCTTCATGATCACGGCCATCGCGCCCGCCACCTTGAGGTCCTCGGCGGTCACGGGCTTCCCGTCGTAGGTGTGCCCGATCACGATGCGGCCGAGTCGCCGGCGCAGGTCCTTCAGGTCCTCGGCCAGGGCGAGGATCGCCATGATCTCCGAGGCGGCGGTGATCACGAAGCCGCTCTCGCGGGGTACGCCGTGGGCCTTGCCGCCGAGCCCGATCACGATGTACCGGAGCTCGCGGGCGTTCACGTCCAAGGCGCGGGGCCAGGTGATCGTCGCGGGATCGATCCCGAGGGGGTTGCCGAAGTACAGGGAGGCGTCGATGGCGGAGGCGAGCAGGTTGTGGGCCTCCGTGACGGCGTGGAAGTCGCCGTTGAAGTGGAGGTTGATGTCCTCCATGGGGACGACCTGGACGTACCCGCCGCCGGTCCCGCCGCCCTTGATGCCGAACACGGGGCCCATGGAGGGCTCCCGCAGGGCGAGGATCACGTCCTTGCCGAGCTTGCCGAGACCCTGGGTCAGCGAGATCGCGGTCGTCGTCTTGCCCTCGCCGGCCTTCGTCGGGGTGATGGCGGTGGTGACGATGAGCTTCCCGTCGGGGCGGTCCCTCAGCCGCTCGTAGGCGGCGAGGGAGACCTTGGCGCGGTACCGGCCGTAGGGCTCGACCTCCTCCTCCAGGAACCCCGCCTTCGCCGCGATCTCGGTGATGGGGATGAGCTTGGCCTCCTGGGCGATCTCCAGTCCGCTCTTCACGCTGGCCTCCGTTGAACGACGGTTCGACGACCCTGCGGAAGGATACCGGCGCCGCGGAGCCCGGACCGTGACCTCGGGTCACCCGCGGGGGTCGCTTTACCGAGCGGCCCGCAGCCCGTACCCTCGAGGCATGGTGCCGGATCGCAGGCCGCTCGCCCGCCGTCGGATCCTCGCGGTGCGCCGGGGCTCGCAGGCCTGGCGCTCGGACGAGCTCGCCACCGAGGAGCCGATGGAGATCCGGGCGCAGGGGCCCGTGGGGCCGCCGATCTCGGTGGCGGTGACGATGCGGACGCCGGGGGCGGACTTCGAGCTCGCCGCGGGGTTCCTGTTCACCGAGGGGCTCGTCGAGGACCCGGCGGAGATCCGGCGCGTGAGCTACTGCGAGGACCTGCCCGCCGAGCAGCAGCGGTACAACGTCGTCACGGTCCGCCTGGGCCGCCCGTTCGACCCCGACCCGCTGCGGCGGAGCACCTACGTCTCCTCCTCCTGCGGGGTCTGCGGGAAGGCGAGCCTGGACCTCGTGACGGTGCGGTGCCCGGCGATCGGGCCGGGGCCGGTGGTGAAGGCCGAGGTGATCTCGGGCCTGCCCGGCGCCCTCCGGGCCGCCCAGCGGGTCTTCGAGCGCACCGGGGGGCTGCACGCGGCGGGGCTCTTCGCCCCCGACGGGACCCTGCTCGAGATCCGGGAGGACGTGGGGCGGCACAACGCCGTGGACAAGGTGATCGGTCAGGCGGTGCTCGCCGGCGACCTGCCCCTCGCCGAGCGGGTGCTCCAGGTCTCGGGACGCCTGTCCTTCGAGATCGTCCAGAAGGCGGCCCGGGCCGGCGTGCCGATCCTCGCGGCGGTGAGCGCGCCCTCGAGCCTCGCCGTCCTGGCCGCGGAGGAGCTGGGCCTCACCCTCGTGGGGTTCGTGCGCGAGGGCGGCTTCAACGTTTACGCGCACCCCGAGCGCATCGCGGTCTGAGGGCGCGTTGCGCCCCGCGCGCGGACCGACCCACGGGAGGCCGGGCGCGCCGTAGGATGGTGGACCACGTGCAAGGCCGTCTGGGAGGCCGTGTGGGAGGAAGGAGCGGAGACGTGGGCGAGAAGCTCACCCGCCTCACCGAGCCGCTGGTTCGCGACGGCGGCGCGCTGCGGACCGCGACCTGGGACGAGGCCCTGGACCGGGCCGCCGCGGGTCTGCGGGCGGCCGTCGAGCGCAACGGGGGCTCGGGGGTCGGTCTGTTCAGCTGCTCCAAGGCCACGAACGAGATGAACTTCATCGCCCAGAAGTTCGTCCGTCAGGTCCTGGGCAGCAACAACATCGACAGCTGCAACCGCACCTGACACGCTCCCAGCGTCGTCGGTCTGGCGACGGTGTTCGGAGCAGGGGGCGGGACGAGCTCCTACGAGGAGGTCGAGCACACCGACCTCATCGTGCTGTGGGGCTCGAACGCGCGGGAGACGCACCCGATCTTCTTCCACCACGTCCTGCGCGGGATCCGCAACGGGGCGCGGCTCGTCGTCGTGGACCCCAGGCGGACGTCCTCGGCCGCGTGGGCCGACCTGTGGCTCGGCATCGACGTCGGCTCGGACATCGCCCTCGCGAACGCCGTCGCCCGGGAGATCATCACGAACGGCCTCCACGACGAGAGGTTCATCCGGCGCGCCACGACCGGGTTCGAGGCGTACCGGGACTCCGTGATGGAGTGGACCCTGGACCGGGCCGAGCGCATCACCGGGGTCCCGGCCGAGGCGATCCGGGAGCTCGCGCACGCCTACGCCAAGGCCGACCGGGCCGTCCTGTGCTGGACCCTCGGGATCACCGAGCACCACAACGCGGTGGACAACGTCCTCGCGCTCATCAACCTCGGTCTGCTCTGCGGCCACGTGGGTCGATACGGCAGCGGGCTGAACCCGCTGCGGGGCCAGAACAACGTCCAGGGCGGCGGCGACATGGGGGCGATCCCGAACAAGCTCCCCGGCTTCCAGGACATCGAGCAGGACGCGGAGGCCCGCGCCCGCTTCGAGGCGGCCTGGGGGGTGCCCATCGTCCCCCGGTACGGCTGGACGATCACGAAGATGCTGGAGGCGATCGAGCGAGGGGAGCTCACGGCGCTGTACGTGATCGGGGAGAACCCGGTGGTCTCCGAGGCCGACGCGGGACGGACCAAGCGCCTGCTCGGGTCCCTGGAGACCCTCATCGTGCAGGACATCTTCCTCACCAGGACGGCGGAGATGGCCGACGTCGTCTTCCCGGCCGCGGTCGCCGCGATCGAGTCCGAGGGCACGGTCACGAACAGCGAGCGTCGGGTCCAGCGGGTGCACAAAGCCCTGGACCCGCCGGGGAACGCCCGGGACGACATCTGGATCATCGCCCAGCTCGCCAAGCGCCTCGGGTTCGACTGGGGCGAGGTGACGCCGCGGTCGGCCTGGGACGAGCTGCGCTCGCTCTCGCCGATGCACCGCGGGATGACCTACGAGCGGTTGGAGGCGCTCGGCGGGATCCAGTGGCCGTGCCCGAGCGAGGACCACCCCGGCACGAAGTTCCTCCACGCGCGCCTGTGGGAGGAGGACCCGGAGCGTCGCGGTCCGCCCGCGCCGTTCAGCGTGACGCCCTTCGAGCCGCCCGTGGACGAGCTCACCGAGGAGTACCCCCTGCGCCTCACCACGGGGCGCCGCCTGGACTCGTACAACACGGGCGTGCAGACCGAGCGCTACCGCTCGCCGCTGCGTCTCGGAGGGGCGATCGAGGTCTCCCCCGAGGACGCGGAGCGGCTGCAGATCCGCGAGGGCGAGGTCGTGCTGGTGACCTCGCGACGCGGGTCCGTGCGGGCGCCCGTCCACATCGACCCGGGGCTGCGGCCGGGCCTCGTGTTCATGACCCTCCACCACCCCGACGAGGTCGAGACGAACGTGCTCACGATCGAGGCCACGGACCCCAGGTCGGGGACGGCCGAGTTCAAGGCGAGCGCGGTGCGGATCGACAAGCTGCCGCCGGGGGTGGCGGCGGCCGGAGGGGCCTGAGCGGTGGACCTGCACCCGATGCCCCAGGCGCCGAGCGCCGCGGAGCGCGAGGCCGTGGACGCCCTGCTCGGGCCGCCCGAGGTCGGTCGCGGCCGTGTCGAGCGCGACGGCCGACAGGCGCGGCGCAGGCGGCACCTCCTCCTCCCGGCCCTGCAGGCGCTCCAGGCCCGGGTCGGGTGGGTGAGCCCCGGGGGGCTCGCCTACGTCTGCGAGCGGCTCGGGGTGCCGCCGGCCGAGGCCTACGGCGTGGCGAGCTTCTACGCGCAGCTCTCGACGCGACCGCGCCCCCCCGCGGTCCTGCACGTGTGCGAGGACCTGGCGTGCCGGCTCGCGGGCTCGGAGGCGCTCTGCGAGGAGCTCGAACGGGTCCTCGGCCCCGAGGGCGGGGACGCCGGGGGCCGGACGTGGCTGCGGAGCCCCTGCCTCGGGCTGTGCGAGCGGGCCCCGGCGGCGCTCGCGACGCGCGCGGGGGAGCGGCCCGAGGAGGCGGCGCTCGCTCCCCTCGGGCAGGAGCAGGTCGCGGCGTTCCTCTCGGGGGCGGAGCTGCGGGGGCATCCGGCGGACGCGTCGGCGGTCGCGCCGCAGACCGGCGACCCGGCCGCCCGCTCCGAGCTCCGCCTGCTCCGACGCGTGGGCCGGGTGGACCCCCGATCCCTCGACGACTACCGGGCCAACGGGGGCTACGAGGCGCTCCGCATCGCCCTGGGCCTCGGCCCCCTGGGGGTGATCCGCGAGCTGAAGGACGCCCGGCTCCTCGGCCGGGGCGGGGCCGCCTTCCCCACCGGCCTGAAGTGGGAGCTCGTGGCGCAGCAGCCCGTCCGGCCGCACCACGTGGTGGCCAACGCCGACGAGTCCGAGCCGGGCACCTTCAAGGACCGGGTGCTCATGGAGCACGACCCCTTCGCGCTCGTCGAGGCCCTCACGATCGCGGGGTTCGCCGTGGGGGCCGAGCGCGGGTACGTGTACGTGCGGGGCGAGTACCCGCACGCCCTGGAGGCCCTCGAGCACGCGGTGGCGGCCGCCCGCGCCCGTGGGTTCCTCGGCGAGGACGTGATGGGCTCGGGCTTCTCCTTCGACGTGGAGATCCGTCGCGGCGCCGGCGCCTACATCGCCGGGGAGGAGACGGCGCTGTTCAACTCGATCGAGGGGCGGCGCGCCGAGCCCCGGAACAAGCCGCCGTTCCCGGCCACCCACGGGCTGTTCGGCCGGCCCACGGCGATCAACAACGTCGAGACGCTCGTGAACGTCCTCGAGGTCCTGCGGATCGGCGGCCCGGCCTACGCGGGGATCGGCACGGAGGGCTCCACCGGCACCCGGCTGTTCTGCCTCTCCGGGGACGTGGAGCGGCCCGGGGTCTACGAGGTGCTCTGCGGGACGCGGCTCTCCGAGCTGCTCGCGCTGGCGGGCGGCGTCCGCGGCGGGGGGGCGCCGCGGGCGGTCCTGCTCGGCGGCGCGGCGGGGGCCTTCGTCGGCCCCGAGGACCTCGACCTGCCGCTTTCCTTCGAGGCCGCCCGGGAGGCGGGGGTGACCCTCGGCTCGGGCGTCGTCATGGTCTTCGGACCCGAGGCCGACCTCGTCCAGGCGGTGCTGCGGATCGCGGCCTTCTTCCGGGACGAGTCCTGCGGGCAGTGCGTGCCCTGCCGGGTCGGCACCGTGCGGCAGGAGGAGGCGCTCCGCCGCCTCGCGACGGGCCGGACGCTCGGCTCCCGCGAGGACGAGCTCGCGCTCCTCGCGGACGTGGCGGAGGTGATGCGCGAGGCCTCGATCTGCGGGCTCGGGGCGACGGCGGCGAACGCGGTGCAGTCGGCCATCACACGCCTGGGGGTGTTCACATGAGGGTGCCGGTCGAGCCGCCCCGGCGCCTCGTCGAGCTCGAGATCGACGGGCGCGCCGTGCGGGTCCCCGAGGGGTCCACGATCCTGCAGGCCTGCAGGGCCGAGGGGATCGAGACCCCCACGCTCTGCTACGCGGAGAACCTGACCCCGGTCAACGTGTGCCGGGTCTGCGTGGTGGAGGTCGAGGGCGCGCGGGCCCTCGTGCCCTCGTGCTCCCGCGCGGTGGAGCCGGGGATGAAGGTGCGGACGGACTCGGAACGGGTCCGTCGCTCCCGCCGGCTCGTGCTCGAGCTCCTGGCCTCGAGCGTGGACCTCTCCCTGGCGCCGGACCTGGTCCGGTGGCAGGAGGTCTACGGGGCGCGCCCGGAGCGGTTCGGGCCTCCCATGGCGCCCCTGGCCGAGGGCGAGCGCGACGCCCGCGAGCCCGGCCGTCACGCGCCCGTGGAGCCCGGGACCACGGAGACCGTCCACCAGCCCGTGAAGGTGGACAACGAGCTGTACGTGCGCGACTACGCGCGCTGCGTGCTCTGCTACCGGTGCGTGGAGGCCTGCGGCGACGACGCCCAGGGCACGTACGCGATCGCGGTCGCCGGTCGTGGGTTCGACGCGCGGATCTCCACGGAGTTCGCGGCGCCCCTGCCCGAGTCGGCCTGCGTGTACTGCGGCAACTGCATCGGGGTGTGTCCCACGGGCGCGCTCATGTTCAAGGCCGAGCACGACCTCCGGCGGGCGGGCGAGTGGGACGAGGAGCGCCAGACGGTGACGACGACGATCTGCCCGTACTGCGGCGTCGGGTGCAACCTGGAGCTCCACGTGCAGGACGGACGGATCGTGAAGGTGACCTCGCCCGCCGACCACGACATCACCGCCGGGCACCTGTGCATCAAGGGGCGGTTCGGGTTCACGTTCACGCGGCCCTGACCGGGATCGTCCTCGCGGGCGGTCGCTCCTCGCGCTTCGGTCGCGACAAGCTCGCCGAGCCCCACCGCGGCGAGCCCCTCCTCCATCACGCGCTGCGGCGCCTCGCCGAGGTCTGCGGGGAGATCGTGCTCGTGCTGCCGCCGGGGTCGCCGGAGCCCGCGCTCCCCGATGGCGCGCCGGTACGGGTGGCGAGGGATCCCGTGCCGTACGAGGGCCCCCTCGCCGGGGCCCACGCGGGGCTGCTCGCCACGCGGACGGAGCTCGCGCTCCTGGCCGGGGGCGACATGCCCGAGCCCGTCCCGGCGGTGATCCGGGAGATGGTGCGCCGGGCCGAGGCCACGGGGGCCGCGGCGGTCGCCCTGCGGCACGGCGGGCGTCTGCGGCCGCTGCCGAGCCTGGTCCGGACCGAGCCGGCCCGTCGCGCCGCCGCCACGCTGCTCGCCCGGGGCGAGCGCCGCCTGCGCGCGCTGCTCGAGGCCCTCGGCCCGACGGCGCTCGAGGAGGACGCGTGGACGGCCCTCGACCCGGGGCGCCGGACCCTCCTCGACGTGGACGAGCCGGGGGACCTGGAGCGCCTGGACCCCGGCCTCGGTCGCGGGCGGTAGGCTCGGGGCGCCGTGGCGCATCCGCTCGTCCGGGTCGGTGACGTCGAGGTCGTGCCCCTCTGCGAGGGATGGGCCCCGCTCCCGCTCGCGGCGGAGGCTCCGGGCGAGCGGGTGGACTGGGAGGCGGAGCGACGCGCCCATCCGTGGGCCTTCGCGGAGGGGGACGCCTGGGCGTGGCACGTCCATGCCTTCCTCCTGCGGACGGCCGCTGGCCTCGTGCTCGTGGACACCGGGATCGGCGAGCTCGGTCGGCCGCCGTACGCCGTCGTGGGGCGCATCGAGGAGGAGCTCGCGGCCGTCGGTGTGGACGCCGAGGACGTCCTCCACGTGGTGCTCACGCACCTCCACGCCGACCACGCCGGCGGGACGACGCGGTCGGACGGGACGCCCCGGTTCCCGAACGCCCTCCACCACGTGCACCCCGCGGACTGGTCGTTCTTCGCCCTCGTGGACGACCCCGAGGATCGCGGTGCCCGGGAGGCGATGGCTGTCCTCGAGGAGGCGGGGATGCTCGATCTCGCGGCCGACGATCGGGAGCTCGTGCCCGGCGTCCGGACCGTCCACGCGCCCGGTCACACGCCCGGGCATCGCTGCGTCCTCGTCGAGGACGGCCCCTTCCGGATGCTCCTCGCCGGGGATCTCCTCCACCTGCCGTTCCAGGTGGCGCACCCCGCGTGGGGGTCCAGCCACGACGAGGACCCGGAGGAGGGCGCCCGCTCCCGGGTCCGGCTCGTGGAGCGATCGCTGCGCGAGCGGTGGGCCATGGCCGTCGGGCACTTCGCCCGCCCCTTCGGCGGTGTCGTGGAGGGCCCGGCGGGTCGGCGCTGGGTCTCGGCCTGATCAGCGCTCGATGGCGCGGCGGAGCTCGCGCCGGGTGAGGCGCAGCGCGAGCAGGACCGCGGAGACGCTGAAAGCGAGGATCAGGGTGGCGACCGCGTTCACGACCGGCGTCACCCCGAAGCGGATCATCGAGTAGATCCGGATCGGGAAGGTGATGACCGTCGGGCCGGCGGTGAAGAAGGCGATGATGAACTCGTCGAAGGAGAGCGTGAAGGCGATGAGGGCGCCCGCGACCACGCCGGGGAGGATCGCGGGGACCGTCACCCGGAAGAAGACGCCGAGCCGGCTCGCGCCGAGGTCCTGAGCCGCCTCCTCGATCGAGCGGTCGAAGTAGCTGAGCCGAGCTCGCACGATGGCCGCGACGAAGACCATGTCGAACACGACGTGGGCCATCACGACGGTGGGGATGCCCAGCCGCACCCCGACGAGGCTGAAGAAGGACAGCAGACCGATGGCGAGGACGATGTCGGGCACGACGGCAGGCAGGAACACGATGGTGTCCAGGAGCGTGCTGCGGACCGTTCGCTCCAGCCCCAGGGCGAGGAGCGTCCCGATCGCCGTCGAGATCGCGGTGACGAGGAGCGCGATGAGGGTGCTCGTGCGGAGGGCCGCGAGGAGGTCGGAGCTCCGAGCGAGCTCGCCGTACCAGCGCGTCGAGAAGCCGCCCCAGGACGTCGGGAGGCCCGACGCGTTGAAGGACAGCGCGACGAGCACGAGGATCGGCGCGTACAGGAACGCGTAGACGAGGCCGAGCTCGGCCCCGAGGACCAGGTCCCGCCGATCACGCGCCACGGGCGAGCAACCTCCGCTCCCGGGTCAGCACCCGGGCCTGGACGAGCAGGAGCACGGCCGTGACCGCGAGGACCGAGATGGACAGCGCCGCGCCGAAGGGCCAGTCCCGGGCCTGGAAGAACTGGCTCTGGATCAGGTTCCCGACCATGATCGCCTTCCCGCCGCCCAGGAGGTCCGGCACGACGAAGTTGCCGAGGGTCGGGACGAACACGAAGACGCACCCCGCCATCACGCCGGGGAGCGTGAGGGGCAGTGTCACGCGGAGGAAGGCCCGTGCCGGGCTCGCCCCCAGGTCGGCCGCGGCCTGCCGAGGAGCCGCGCCGAGCCGCTCGATCGAGGAGAACAGGGGCAGGATCATGAGCGGCAGGTAGAGGTAGAGCAGACCGATCACGATGGCGATCCGGGTGCCGAGGAACGCGAGGGGCCCCTCAAGGACCCCGAGCGAGGTGAGCGCCCGGTTCACCAGACCCTCCCGGTTCAGGAGCACGATCCACGCGTAGGTCCGGATCAGCAGGTTCGTCCAGAAGGGCAGGACCACGAGGACGAGCAGGGGCAGGCGGAGCCACGGCGGGCGGGTGGCGATGAAGTAGGCGGCGGGGTAGCCGAGGAGCAGCGCGAGGGCCGTGGTGAGCGCCGCCATGCGGATCGAGCCCCACAGCACGCGCGCGAACAGGGGGTCGAGGGCGCGCTCGAAGTTGGCGAGGGTGAAGCGGTACTCGACCCCGCCGAACGGGCCGCGGGTGAGGAAGCTGTAGGCGAGGATCAGGCCGACGGGCAGGGCGAACAGGAGCGTCCACGTCACGAGCCCCGGCCCGAGGAAGACGATGCGGGAGGGCCACCGTCTGGGGGTGGCCCTCCCGCGCCGACGTCCGTCCCGGAGGCCCCTCACCCGCGCGCCGTCAAGCCGCCTTGATCCTGGCGGCGGCGTCGGTCCACAGGGAGATGGCCTCCCCGGGGTCGCGCAACGCCTCCTGCTCGAGCAGCTCCGACGGGCTCATCCCGAGGTTCGGGAACTGCTCGATGACGCCGGGGTCGAGCTGCTCCATCGCCGGCTGGTTCGGGACCTTGTAGTAGACGAGCTCGGCCACGGCCTTGCCGTTCTCCGGTCGCAGCACGAAGTCGATGAAGGCGTGGGCCGCCTCCTGGTTCTCCGAGGCGGCGAGGATCACCATCGTGTCCGTCCAGAGGTCGCTGCCCTCCTCGGGCACGACGAACCGGATGTTCGGGTCCTCGGCGATCCCGTAGTTGCACCAACCGTCCCAGGCCTGCACGAGCCACGCGTTGCCAGCCACGAGCTCCGAGTAGAACGTGGTGTCGTCGAAGCCTTTCAGGTTCTCCTTGGCCTCGATGGTCCAGTCCGTGGCGGCCCGGATCTCCTCGGCGTCGGTGGTGTTCAGCGAGTACCCGAGGGACCTGAGGGCGGGCTCAAGGAGCCACGGGTTCGTCCCGAGCATCGTCATCTTGCCCTTCAGGTCGGCCGGCGGGTCGTGGAAGACGGTCCAGCTCGTGGGCTCCTCCTCGACCAGGTCGCTCCGGTAGCAGATCCCCGTCGTGCCCCACGTGTACGGCACCGAGTAGCGGTTCCCCGGGTCGTAGCCGAGCTCGTTCGCCTCGGGGTAGAGGTTCGCGAGGTTCGGGATCTGCTCGTGGTCGATCTCCGCGACGAGCCCCTGGTCGATCAGGGTCTGCAGGTAGTTGCCCGAGACGAAGGCGATGTCGAGACCCTCGCCCCCCGAGGCCTGGATCTTGCCCACGATGTCCTCGTTCGTCGTGTGGAGGGTGAGGGTGACGTGCACCCCGGTCTCCTCCTCGAAGGCCTCGATGAGCCCCTCGGGCGTGTAGGCGTCCCAGTTGGAGATGGTGAGCGTCTGGTCCTCCAGCGGGACGCCCGTCCCGCCGCCGTCGCCGCCGGTGTCCTCGCCGCCCCCACACCCGGCGAGCACGAGCCCGAGCACGGCGAGGATCGCCGTCGTCCGTACCCTCATCCGACACCTCCGAAGGTCGCTGGTCCCGCGGAACCTATCGGCTGGGGGGCGCCCGGTCAACGGACCTCGCGTGTCGGGGGGCGCGATCCAGGGTAGAGTGCGGGGCGAAGAGCGGGGCCTCCCCGGCCTTCCCGCGCATCAGATCTCCCTCGCAGGAAAGGACCCAGCCATGTCGCGTCGTGTCCTCATCATGGGAGCCGCGGGCCGCGACTTCCACAACTTCAACGTCGTCTACCGGGACGACGAGCGGTACGAGGTGGTGGCCTTCACCGCCACCCAGATCCCCTTCATCGAGGACCGGATCTACCCCGCCTCACTCGCGGGCGAGCGGTATCCCCAGGGGATCCCCATCCACGACGAGGAGGAGCTCACCCGGCTCATCCGCGAGCTGCGCGTGGACGACGTCGTCTTCGCCTACTCGGACGTCAGCCACGAGCACGTGATGCACAAGGCCTCCGAGGCGCTCGCCGCCGGCGCCAACTTCGTCCTCCTCGGTCCGAACGAGACGATGCTCGAGGCCTCCGTCCCGGTGGTCGCCGTGTGCGCCGTGCGCACCGGCTCGGGCAAGAGCCAGACCACCCGGGCCGTCGCGCAGACCCTGCGGGAGGCCGGCAAGCGCGTCGTCGCGGTCCGGCACCCCATGCCCTACGGCGACCTCGAGGCCCAGCGGGTCCAGCGCTTCGCCGAGCTCGAGGACCTCGACCGCTACGGGACCACGATCGAGGAGCGCGAGGAGTACGAGCCCCACATCACCGCGGGGACCGTGATCTACGCGGGCGTGGACTACGGCGAGATCCTCCAGCGGGCGCAGGCCGAGTGCGACGTCCTGATCTGGGACGGCGGGAACAACGACCTGCCCTTCTACCGGCCCACCGTGCACATCGTCGTCGCCGACCCCCTGCGCGCCGGGCACGAGACCCGGTACCACCCCGGGGAGGCGAACCTGCGGATGGCCGACGTGATCGTCGTGAACAAGATGGACTCGGCCTCCATCGAGCAGGTGAACGCGCTCCTGGAGACGATCCGCGAGGTGAACCCGCGGGCCACGGTGGTGCGGGCGAACAGCCGCGTCGCCGTGGACGACCCCTCGGCGATCGCGGGCAAGCGGGTCCTCGTCGTCGAGGACGGTCCCACCCTCACCCACGGGGAGATGAAGTTCGGCGCCGGCGTCGTGGCCGCCCGGGCCCACGGCGCGGCCGAGATCGTGGACCCCCGCCCGTGGGCGATCGGCACCATCGAGGAGACGTTCCGTCGCTACGACGTCGGCCCGGTGCTCCCCGCGATGGGCTACGCCGAGGTCCAGCTGGAGGAGATGGCGAAGATCATCGACGCCGTGGACGCCGACGTGGTCGTCGTCGGGACGCCGATCGATCTGCGGCGAGTGATCGACATCCGCAAGCCGGCCGTGCGGGTCCGCTACGAGCTCGAGGTCCTGCCGGACTCGCCGAGCCTCGCCGAGGTCCTCGCGCCGGTCCTGGGGTGAGACCCGTGGAGCGGGTGGTCGTCGCCCTCGGCGGGAACGCGCTGCTCCGCCGGGGCCAGGAGGACTCCTACGAGAACATGTTCGCCGCGGCCCGGGCCGCGGCCGAGCGCGTGGCGGACATCGCGCAGGCGGGTTGGGAGGTGGTCGTCACCCACGGCAACGGGCCGCAGGTGGGGCGCATCCTCCTCCAGCAGGAGGTAGCGCGGGGCTGGGTCGCCTCCATGCCGCTCGACGTCTGCGGCGCCGAGAGCCAGGGACAGATCGGCTACCTCCTCCAGGTGACGATCGGGGACGTCTTCTTCGAGCGCGGGATGGAGCGCCCGGTGGCGACGGTCCTCACCCTCACCCGGGTGCGACCCGACGACCCGGCCTTCCAGGACCCCACGAAGCCCGTCGGCCCCTTCTACGAGGAGGAGGAGGCGAGGCGTCTCGCCGAGGAGCGGGGGTGGGTGGTGAAGCCGGACCCCCACGGGGGCTGGCGCCGGGTCGTGCCCTCGCCCGATCCGTACTCGATCGTGGAGGGCTCGGTGATCCGCCGGCTCGTGGCCGACGGGGTGATCGTCATCGCGGCGGGGGGTGGCGGGGTACCGGTGCTCGACGTCGGGCCTCGGCTCGTGCCGGCCGAGGGCGTGATCGACAAGGACCTCGCCGCCGCGATCCTCGCCCGCGACGTGGAGGCCCAGGTGCTCCTCATCCTCACCGACGTGCCGGCGGTCCAGCGCGGGTACGGCACCGAGCGGGCCGAGCCGATCCAGCGGATGACCGCGGGGGAGGCCCGGGCGCTCCTCGCCGCGGGGGAGTTCCCCGCCGGCTCGATGGGCCCGAAGGTCGAGGCGGCCGCGCGGTTCGTCGAGGGCGGCGGCGCCCGGGCGGCGATCGGGGATCTGGACCAGGCCCTGGAGGTCCTGCAGGGACGGAGCGGCACGAGCATCGTCCCGGGGTGATCCGGATCCTCGTCTACAACGTCCACCAGCTCCGGGCCGGCGCGGGCCCGGTGGCCGAGGTGATCGAGCGGCACCGACCCGACCTCGTGCTGCTCAACGAGACGGGGCCGAGGTGGCGTCTGCGACGGCTCGCCCGCGCCCTCGGCATGGAGCTCGCCCGGGACCCCTGGTCCCCGCTCCGGCGGCGGATCCGCAACGCCGTCCTCGCCCGGCCCCCCTGGCGGATCCGGGAGCACCGGCTCCATCGGTTCGCGGACGTCCGCAGCCGCCTGAACCCGCGCGGCGCCCTCCTCGCCCGGGTCTCCGGCCCGCCGGGGGAGCTGTGGGTCTGCTGCACCCACCTCGGCCTCCACCCGGTCGAACGGCTCCACGCCGCCCGGGAGATCCTCGCCCTGGATCTGCCGACACCGTTCGTGGTGGGCGGCGACCTCAACGAGCTGCCCGAGGGTCGGGCCGTGCGCCTGCTCGCGGGGCGCCTGGGCGACGCCTGGATCCGCGCGGGGGAGGGCGAGGGCGCGACCTTCCCCGCCGCCTCACCGCGGGCTCGGATCGACCACCTGTTCGTCTCCGAGGGCCTGTGGGTGGATCGGGCCATCGTGGGGCGCGACGCGCGGGCGAGCGACCACCTTCCCCTCGTGGTGGAGGCGCGGCTCGGCCGGTAGGCTGGCTCGAGCCGGCTGCGACCAGAGGAGGGAGCCATGTTGAAGCCGGAGATGGAGCGGGCCCTGAACGAGCAGCTCGGCGCCGAGCTGTACTCGAGCCACCTGTACCTCGCGATGTCCGCCTTCTGCGAGGCCTCGGGGATGCCGGGGGCCGCCCACTGGTTCCGGGTCCAGGCCGAGGAGGAGCGGGACCACGCGATGCGCTTCTTCCACCACGTCGTGGACCGCGGGGGGCGCGTCGTCCTCGGCGAGATCCCGGCGCCCCCGGCGGACTTCAGCTCGCTCCTCGGCGCCTTCGAGCAGGCCCTCGAGCAGGAGCGGCAGGTCTCGGCGCGGATCGACCGCCTCGTGGCGATGGCGGCCGAGCAGCAGGATCACGCCGCCGCCGCGTTCCTCCAGTGGTTCGTCACCGAGCAGGTGGAGGAGGAGAAGCAGGCCGCCGACATGGTCGCGGCCCTGCGGGCGATCGGCGAGGACGCGGGCGCCCGGTTCCTCCTCGACCGGGAGCTCGCCGCCCGTCGCCCCGAGGAGGACTGAGCGGGCCGCTCAGCGGCGGGCCGGGTTGATGAACAGCGTGGCGAGGACGTAGAGCGAGAACGCGCCGACCACGCCGATCAGCACCGCGAGCACCCCGGCGAAGAACCACTCGAGGAAACCCCAGGCGGCCACCATGGCCCCATGCTAGCGCTCAGGGGGTGGGGGCGACGACGAGCACCTCGGCCGTGACCCAGGACACGCCGACGCCGAGGTACTCCGCGGCGGCCTTGGACAGGTCGATCACCCGCTCCAGCCGCCCGTAGGGGCCTCGGTCGTTGACGAGCACGATCGCGCAGCGGTCCCCGTGGTGGACGCGCAGGAACGTGCCCAGGGGGAGCCAGCGGTTCGCCGCGGTGAACAGGGTGGGGTCGAAGATCGCGCCCATCGCGGTCGGCTGCCCCCCGAACTCCCACCCGTACCACGACGCGTACCCGCTGAACGTCTCGCCGGTCGCCACGAGGCCCGGTGGCGTCTCGCACGTCCGGCCGCCGGTCGGCCCGAGGAGGGCGAGGTAGGGGGCCTGGTCCTCGCCCCAGGTCAGGGTCTGCAGGTCGGCCCAGCTCTCCGCGCGGGCCTCGGCCTCCGCGATGGCGAGGCGCTGCTCCGCGAGCCAGGCGGCCTCCGCCCTCGCGCGTTCGGCCTCCGCCTCCGCGTCGACGAGGCGCCGCTTCAGCTCGGCCAGGCTGCGGCGGAGGCGCTCGAGCCGGGGGCGCACGGCCCGCAGGTGGTCCTCCGCCCGCTCGCGCGCGGCGACGGCGGCCTCCTGGGCCGCCTCGAGCTCCTCGACCGCCTCCGCGTCGAGCGCGATCGTCCTCGCGGCGTACTCGGTGACGGTCCCGAGGTCGGCGAGGCTGGGCGCCCCGAGGAGCGCCTCCAGGGGGGCCGCTGGGCCGAGCTGGTAGGCGGCGCGGATCCGGGCCTCGAGTCGGGCCCGGGCCTCGTCCACCGCGAGCTCGGCGGCCTCGGCGGCCCGGGCCGCCTGCACGTAGGCGACGGCGGCGCGCCCGACGTGGCGCTCGAGCACGGTGTGGCGTCGCAGGAGGGCCTCGACCCGATCGCGCAGGCGCTCGAGCTGGGCGGCCGCGTCCGTCGCGGCCCGCGCGGGCGGGGCGCCGAGAGCGAGGACGACGAGGAGGATGGCGAGGGCTCGCGCGCGCATGCCTACAATCGAGTCGACCCTCGGCGTCCCGTCCTTGAGCTGATCGGAGCCTGCGTGGTGGAGCGGATCGGCGTCCTCACCGGCGGCGGCGACTGCCCCGGCCTCAACGCGGCGATCCGCGCCGTGGTTCGCAGCGCGATGGGCCGGTACGGCTGGCGCGTGGTCGGGTTCGAGGACGGGTGGCGTGGGGTCGCCGAGGGCGCCTCGCGCGAGCTCGATCGCGACGCCGTCCAGGGGATCCTGTTCCGCGGCGGCACGATCCTCGGCTCCTCCGGCTTCAACCCGTACCTGGAGGGCGGGATCGAGGCCGTCCGGGCCGAGCTCGAGCGGCTCGACGGGCTCGTCGTGATCGGCGGCGACGGCACGCTCGGGGTGGCCGCGCGCCTGGCCGAGGAAGGCTTCCCGGTCCTCGGGATCCCCAAGACCATCGACAACGACCTCTCCGGGACCGACCGGTGCATCGGGTTCGCGACGGCCGTGCAGATCGCGACCGACGCCATCGACCGGCTCCACACGACCGCGGAGAGCCACGACCGCCTCATGCTCGTGGAGGTGATGGGCCGCAGCTCCGGCTGGATCGCCGTGGAGGCCGGGATCGCCGGCGGGGCCGATGCGATCCTCATCCCCGAGCGGCCCTTCGACCTCGACGAGGTGGCCGAGCACCTGCGGAACCGGCACCGCCGGGGCCGGTCCTTCTCCATCGTCGTCGTGGCCGAGGGAGCGGTGCCCGTGGAGGGGACCCTCGAGCTCCCGCCGTACGAGCTCGACCCCCGCGGGTTCCCCCGGTACGGTGGCATCGCGCACCACATCGCGCCCGAGCTCGAGCGGCGGTGCGGGTACGAGACCCGGGTCACGGTCCTCGGCCACGTCCAGCGGGGCGGCACGCCCGTCGCCGAGGACCGGGTGCTCGCGACGCGCTTCGGCGAGGCGGCGGTGGACCTCGCGGCGGCCGGCCGGTGGGGGAGGATGGTCGGGATCCGCGGCGGGGCGATCGCCGACGCCCCGCTGGGCGAGGCCGCCCGGCTCCGCACGGTCCCGGAGGAGCTGTACCGGGTGGCCGAGGTGTTCTTCGATCGTTGAGGGAGGACGGCGATGCGGATCGGGATCCTCACCGGTGGGGGCGACGTCCCCGGGTTGAACGCGTGCATCAAGGCCGTGACGCTCCGGGCGGAGGAGGAGGGCCACGACGTGATCGGGATCCGCCGCGGGTGGGCGGGCCTGCTCGAGTGCGACCCCGACGACCCGGAGTCGGTGGCGGCGAACACGATGGACCTGAACGCCTCGGTCGTCCGAACGATCGACCGGACCGGAGGCACGATCCTGCACACCTCGCGCACGAACCCCGCGAACGTGCGGCCCTCCGAGGAGCCGACGTTCCTGCGGGAGGGTCGCCAGGGGGACGAGGCGCGGGACCACACCCCTCACGTGCTGCGGGTGATCGAGGCGCTGAAGCTCGACGCCCTCGTCCCGATCGGCGGGGACGACACGCTCTCCTTCGCGCTCCGGCTCCACGACGAGGGCGTGCCGGTCGTGGCGATCCCGAAGACGATGGACAACGACGTCCACGGGACCGACTACTGCATCGGGTTCTCCACGGCGGTCACCCGCACGGTGATCTTCATCCACCAGCTCCGCACGAGCGCGGGCTCCCACGAGCGCCTCGCGGTCGTCGAGGTCTTCGGCCGGTACTCGGGCGAGACCTCCCTCGTCTCGGCGTACCTCGCCGGGGTGGACCGGGCGATCATCAGCGAGGTGCCCTTCGACGTGGAGAAGCTCGCGCAGCTCCTCATGGAGGACAAGCGGGCGAACCCGAGCCGCTACGCGATGATGACGATCTCCGAGGGCGCCACGATGATCGGCGGCGAGATGGTGATGGGCGGCACCGCCGACGCCTACGGCCACAAGAAGCTCGGCGGGATCGGCCAGGTCACGGGCGAGGCGCTGAAGGAGATCACCGGCGAGGGGATCATCTACCAGCAGCTCGGGTACCTCATGCGCTCGGGCAGCCCCGACTCGCTGGACCTCATGGTGGCGATCAACTACGCCGTGATGGCCGCCGACCTCGTGATCGGGCGCGAGTTCGGTCGCATGGTGGCGCTGCGCAACGGCAACTACGTGAACGTGCCGATCGGCGTGGTCCGCCAGGGCGTGAAGCGCGTGGACGTGGGCGCCCTCTACGACGTGGAACAGTACCGGCCGAAGATCCGTCACGTGGACGGCAAGCCGATGTTCCTGTACTGACCGCGCGGGACTAGGGGACCGCGGAGGCCCGGACGGACGCGACGAAGGCGTCGCTCCAACCCCCGCGGAAGGCGCGCACCGGCTCGCCCCACGACGCGTCGCTCGTGCCGGCGACGAGGATCCGCCCCTCGCCGAGGACCAGGCCGGCGCCCTCGTCGTCCCCGGCGCCGCCGAGGAAGGCGTTCCACGACACGTCCCCGGCGCCGCCCACGAGGGCGAGGAAGGCGTCCCGGCCCCCGGCGTGGGGTCGGGCGGGGGTGCCCCAGGGGGCCGAGCTGTCGCCGACGGCGAACGTGCGGTCCTCCGGGTCCGCGACGAGGGCGCACACCCGATCCCAGCCCGCCCCGCCGAGGAAGGTGTGCCACGCGAGGCCGCCGTCGGATGCGAGGACGGCGAGGAGCCCGTCCGAGCGACCCCCGAAGGGCCCCACGGGCGCCCCCCACGCCGCCGTGCTCCAGCCTCCCACGGCCCACCCGCCCGCGGACCGCGCGAGGATCGTGCGGCCCACGTCCGCGCCGGGGCCGCCGAGGTACGTGCTCCACGTGAAGGAGCCGGCGGCATCCCCCGCCCCCACGACGGCGTCCGAGGCTCCCCCCGCGTAGGGCGCGAGGGGTGCCGGAAGGCCGTCGGTGCCGACGCCCGCCGCGGCGAGGGCGCCCGGGACCGCCGCGACGGCGCTCCCGGTCTCCTCGCCCGGGCCGCCGAGGAACGTGGTCCAGCGCAGGGAGCCCCCGGGCCCGAGGGCCGCGATCGCCACGTCGGTCCCGCCCGCGAAGGGGCTGAGCGGCGAGCCCCAGGATGCCGAGCTCGTCCCGACCACGACGATGCGGTCCCCCCCGAGGGCGAGCCCGGACAGGCGATCCCTGCCACCGCCGCCGAGGAAGGTGCTCCAGGCCAGGGTGCCGGTGGGGTCGAGCTGGGCGACGAAGCCGTCGGTCCGTCCGCGGAAGGCGCGTCGGGGCTGCCCCCAGGCGGCGGCGCTCCAGCCGGTCACGAAGATCGCGTCGTCGGGGGCGATCTCGACGTCGGAGCCGACGTCCTGGCCGGGCCCCCCCAGGAACGTCGTCCAGAGGAGCCGACCCCGCCCGTCCAGGCGGGCGACGAAGGCGTCGGAGCCACCGCCGACGAAGGGGCGGATCGGCGTGCCCCAGGTCGCGACGCTCGTCCCCACGACCACGACCCCGCCGGTGGGGACCCGGGCGATCGCCCCGGCGACGTCGTCCCCCCGGCCGCCGAGGAACGTGCTCCAGGCGAGGATCGGGTCGGTGCTCCGCGCGACGGGCTCGAGCGAAGCGCGGCGGCGGAGGACCTCGCAGGAGAGGGTGCGCTCGACGGCCTCGCAGACGTCCCTGCCGGGCCCTCCGTCACCGCGGTCGCGGCCCGCGCCTCCGTCGAGACGGTCCCCGTCGCCCCCGCCCCGCAGGACGTCCCGTCCGTCGCCCCCGGCGAGTCGATCGGCCTCGCGCCCACCCACGAGGCGATCCGCGCCGGGGCCCCCGACCAGGAGGTCGAGGCCGGAGGCGCCGCGCAGCGCATCGGCGCCGGGGCCCTCGCGGAGCGCCTCGTTCATCCCAGCCCCCTCGAGCAGGTCGTCCGCCGCGCCCCCCACGAGGCGCTCGAGGCCGGTGAGGGAGTCACCCTCGAACGCGGCGCCGCTCGCGTCCGGGAGACCGATGACGAGCGTGAGCGGCTCCCATCGGTCCGAGTAGTCGGCCGTATCCTCGCCCGGGCCGCCCCGGATGTCGTCCGGGCCGTCGCCTCCCTGGAGGCGGTCGTCCCCGTCCCCGCCGTCCAGGATGGTCTCGTCCGCCCAGGGTTCGCCGAGGTCGTCGCCGCCGCGCAGCGAGATCGCGTCGGCGCCGCCGCGCCCCCGCACCCCGAGCCGCTCGACCTCGTCGAGGCTGGCACCTGCGGTCCCCGTGACGTCGGGCCCGCCGTCACCGGCGAGGTCCGCGCCGGACCGCCCCACGCGCACCTGGTCGTCGCCCCCCGTGCCGAGGATCTCGAGGCGGTCGTCCGGGCCGGGCATGCCGAGCTCGAGCGCGACGACCGTCCCGTCCTGCTTCGCGAGCCAGCCGTTGGTGAGATCGAGCGTCAACGTGCCCGTGACCGTGGCGGTGACCTCGGAGAGGTCGTCCACGCTCACCTCCGGGCAGGAGACCCCTTCGGGCAGTCCCTCCACCTGGACGGAGCCCCCCTCGTCACGCCGAAGGATGATGGACCCCGTGGCCGTGATCGTGAGCACGCCGCCGTCCAGCGCACAGGCGTCCGCGGCGCGCGCGGGCACCGACCAGGGGGCCCCCGAGGCGAGCGCCACCATGGCGGCCGCGAGCGTGGTGCCCCAGCCTCGCCCCCTCATCGCGTGCGCACCACCACCGCGTCGATCACCGAGCGCTCGCCGTAGGGTGGGCGGTTCACGAGGCAGCCGACCTTGGTCCTGTGCTCGCAGGCCGGGTTGCGCGTGCGCACCCACATCGTCGTGCTGCCCCCGCCGTCGAGGTTCACCGCGTTCCACGCCCCGAGCTCGAGCATGAGCCGTCCGAGGGCGGGGAACCGCAGCCCCGTGCTCCACCCCGGCTGGCGCCCGTCCACGGTGACGAGGAGGTAGCGGCAGGGCGTGAGGGGCTCCTCGTCCGAGCAGCCGATGCTGATGCCGACGGCCGTCCGCGGGTTCCGCGCGTAGAACGGTCGGTCGGGCCCGTGCTTCGGCCCGCACTCCGAGAAGCAGGCCGGCCCCACGTTCACCCCGTCCTCCACCAGCCGGGGCAGCCCCCCGAAGACGTCGGTCACGCCGGGGTGGCCGAGGTCGACGTCCATCGTCACCGTCGCCCCCACGGTGAGCGCGCCGACCACGGTCCGCTGCCCGCCGCCCAGCACGACGACGTCGAAGCGCCCGCGGGGCGGCGCGATCGGGGGGCGGTCGCAGGCGGCCGAGGTCTCCACCTGCGCGACCGTGTAGACGCGGTGGGCGGCTCGGGCTCCGCTCACCGGCTCCAGCACGGCCCAGCACGAGAGGACCGACGGCTCCACGCGGTCGCCGCCGCGCGCCGTGAACGCCACCACCCGGCTCGAGCTCGGCTGGCGGGCGTTCCAGCTCTCGATCTCGAACGGCCCGAGGGGCTCGGTCCCCGGCGCGCTCGCCGTCGCTGTGATACGGAGCCGCGCCCGCCCGATCCACGCCTGGGTCCGGTCCGCGGTCATCGAGAGGACGATCCCGCGCTGGGTCCACAGCGCGCCCGAGGTGAGGATCTCGCCCCGCACCACGGTGAGGTGCCTCGGCGCGCCAAGGGCGCTCAGGATGAAGCCCCCGTTCGTGGCCGCCACGGCGCCGGAGCTCGTCCCGATCCTGCTCGTGGGCCGCCGGGACCCGAACGTGCGCCGCGAAAGACGCAGCTCGAGCGCGACGCCCGGCGACCCGACGAACGAGAGGACCCGCACCTGCTGCTCCTCCCAGCGGAAGGCGCGGAAGACGTACGGGGGCTCCACGACCCTGACGGACGCGGCCGCCGTGGGGCTCGGCAGCGGCGCGAGGGCGAGCGCCAGCGCGACCCAGGCGAGGCCGATCCGGGCGCGGCGTCCGTTCCGAACGCGGGATGCCATGGAGCTCCCGTCCTCCACGGGCGTGGCGGACGCCAAGGCTACCCGCCCCGGTGGATGGGGGCAAGAGGCGGAGGCCGCGGGTGGTCACGGCGGGGCCCGGTCCTCCAGGACCGAGCCGTCGGGGCGGGTGAACACGGGCCGGCCCTGCACCATCCGCACCCCGAAGCCGCGGTGGAGCATCCGGTGGTGCGGCCGGCAGAGCAGCACGAGGTTGTCCAGGGCCGTGCGCCCGCCCCGCGCCCAGTGCACCACGTGGTGGGCGTCGCACCAGCCCGGGGGGCGGCCGCAGCCGGGGAAGCGGCACCCACCGTCCCGGAGCACCACGGCGCGCCGCAGGGGGGCCGGCACCACGGGGGTGCGCCGCCCGACATCCAGGGGCTGGGAGCCCCCCGCGGTGATCACCCGCACGAGCTGGGCGTCGCAGGCGAGGCGCCGGGCCTGCTCGGGGGAGATCGGGCCCACGTCCTCGAGCTCGCAGCGGCCCGGGCCCCGCCCCTGCAGGACCTGCAGGTCCACGGTGAGGGTGAGCTGCGGCCGCTCCCCGCCCACGGCCGGTCGGTCGGGGCGCTCGAGGTAGGCCCGGCAGATCTCCCCGAGGGCGTCCGCCCGCCGCTCGGCGGGGCTGCGCCGATCCCCCGGCGCCCGGGCCTCGGCGTCGGTGATGGCCCGGAGGGCCGAGATCAGGACCTGCCCGGTCTCGGGGTCCAGGTCCCCGTCCACCCGCACCATCCCCCCGAGGGTGGGGGAGACGTACAGCCGACGCCTCTGGTGGCGTTCCTCGGCCTCGCGCTCCAGGGCCTCGGCGTCCACGAGCTGGCCCCAGTAGGCGACGGCCCGTCGCAGGTCCCGCACGCTGAGCGTGCGGGCGGCCTGGAGCAGCACCGGCTCCCCCTCCCCGATGTGCTCGGGGTGGGCCTCGGCGGCGGCGACGAGCACGGCCGCCGCCGACAGGGTGATCCCGCCCTCGGCCAGGGCCCGATGGGTGCCGGGCAGGCGCTCCAGGGCCCGGGCCCAGCGCAGGTACCGGGCCGCCGCCTGGGCGGCCACGCGGAGCCGGTGGGCGAGCCAGGCGGTGGGTGAGAGGTAGCCGTCGCGCGCGTAGGTGCCCCGGCGCGCGAGCTCCGCCACCCGCCGGGCCCGCTCGGCCTCCAGGACGCCCACGGCCCGCTCGATCTCCACCAGGCCGGCCTCGAGCTCCTCGTCGGTGGCGAGGCGGACGTCCTCGGCGGCGAGCTCCTCGAGCCCCGATCGCAGCGTGCTCATGGGCCCACCGTACCGAACACGCGTTCGCCCGCATGTGACATATGTCACACCGGGGCAACTGTTTCGCTGGCGGACGGTATGGTGGCACGGACGAGGGACGGACCCGGTGGGATCTGCGAGCCGGGACGGTCGAGGCCGGTCGGATGAGGGGGGCACGATGCAGGGGCCATGGACGCGCACCGACGCGTGGATCCTGGCGGCGGTCGCGCTCGCGAGCGAGCGGGACGGTGCCACGCTCGCCGAGGTGATCGGGGCCGCCGACGCGATCGCCCACACGATCCCCGCCGCCGACGAGCTGGCGGATGCCTTCTCGCGGCTCGTCGGGTGCGGCATCGTCCAGACCGAGGGGGGACGCTACGGCGTGGCCCCGGAGTGGCGGCCGGCGATCGCGGCGTGCCTCCGAGGCCGGGGCGGCCTGTTCGACGCGGTGGACCGATGCGCGAGGTGGCTCGACCAGTCGGGCCTCGAGCCGAGCGAGGAGGCCGCCGTCCCGCTGTCGGTGGCGGAGGTCCAAGCCGCGTACGAGGTCTACCGCGCATCGCTGCCGGAACGCTGACCCCGGCCGCCGCCGACCCGCGAGCGGGCGGATGAGCCACCCCACCTATACTGGGCTGCCGTGGACCGGTACCGTGTGGACCTGCGCTCGGACACCGTCACGACGCCTTCGGCGGCGATGCGCAGGGCCATGGCCGAGGCCGCGGTGGGCGACGACTGGTTCGGGGACGACCCCACCGTG
>FWPU01001410.1_pt1 | contig 60308 bp, 44 predicted proteins | sample 2228361 | NCBI WGS metagenome assembly FWPU01 (sample SAMEA103939777, study PRJEB20133) | metagenome
TCCTTCTGCGGGTTCCGCCTCGTGTCGGCGCCCGAGGGACCACAAATCGCCCTCATGGAACCGGCCGGCGAGGCCCTTGCCGCCATGGAGTCCGGCGAAGAGGCCGCCGTCACGATCCCCTTGCGGTCGAGCGCCGGCGCCGCCACGGTCTACGCGGACGCCTACCTCTCGGTGGGCGAATCGGCCGAGGCGAGCCTCTCCCTCGACGGCGCGCGGGCATCGAGAACGCTGCACCACGGCCTGACCGTCACGATCGAAGTCCGCGGCAGGCCGGATCCCGCCGGATCGAAGATCGTGCTCCATGCGAGGGCCCCGGCGGCCGCGGCGGTGCGCTGGAGCCGCGTCCGCTTCGCCGCCGGCGGGGAATGCCGCGACGTCCCGCTGAGGGCGGCGGAGCCGGACTGGGGCACGGGCCCGCCGCGCCCGATGCCGGTCCTCCGCAAACCGATCGAGGAGGCCCTCGTCGAATGGGACTGGCGGATGCAGGACGGCATCGGAACGGCCCGCCGGCCGTCCTCCTACGCCGCCGCGGTCGAACGAATCCTGCGGCGCAGAGACTCGCTCTTGGCCGACCACCCCGCGCCGGCGGAACTCGCCGGGGCGTGGGAGGAACTGCGCCGCGAGTCGCGCGGCCTGGCCGACGGCGACCCCCGCTGGGAAGGGCTCTGGCTGAGGATCCACCGCCTCCGCCGGCGGATCGCACTGGCGCACCCCGCGGCCCCGAAAGGCCCAATCCTCTTCGCCAAGCAGGTCCCCGGCATATTCAGCCACCAGCTCACCCAGTATTACGGCAGCTGCGCCAGGCCAGGCGGCGGCATCTTCGTCCTGGACCGTCCCGGCCGTTCCATGGCCGCGCGGCGACTCGCGCCGGGGGCGCTCCCAGAAGGCAGCTACCAGCATCCCGAGGTCTCCCCCGACGGCCGCAGGATCCTGTTCGCGTTCTGCCGGGCGGAAACCACCCCCAGGAACCGCGAGCACCATCTCGACCGCTTCTTCCACCTCTACTCGATGTCGGCCGATGGGTCCGACCTCAGGCAGCTCACCGACGGGCCCTACGACGACTTCTGCCCCCGCGTCCTGCCCGACAGGAAGATCGTCTTCATCTCCACCAGGCGGGGCGGCTTCCACAGGTGCGGGCGCGGGCCATGCCCCGTCTACACGCTGGCGCTGGCCGAACCCGACGGCTCCCGGCCGCGCACCATCTCCTACCACGAGACGCACGAGTGGGACCCCGCTGTCCTCAACGACGGGCGCATCATATACACGCGGTGGGACTACGTGGACCGTCACGCCGTCCACTACCAGCACCTCTGGACCGCCCGCCCCGACGGAAGCGACGTCCGCGCATACTACGGCAACAACACCCTCAACCCGGTGGGCATCTGGGAGGCCAGACCGGTCCCGGGATCTCACCGCGTGATGGCCACCGCCGCCGCCCACCACGCCATGACGGCGGGATCGATCGTCCTCATAGACGTGAACGCGGGGACGGACGGCCTCGGGCCGATCACGCGCCTGACGCCGGACGTCCCGTTCCCCGAAAGCGAGGCCCGGCTTGCGCCCCACTGGCACGCCCCCGCCGGGGTTTCCGGGGCCCCGCCCGCCCCGGAAGAGGCCGCCCGCTGGCCGGGCCACTGCTACCGATCCCCATGGCCACTATCCGAAAGGCTCTTCCTGGCGGCATACAGTTTTGACACCCTCCTCGGCGAACCAAAGGGAAATTCGCCCAACATGTTCGGCATCTACCTGGTCGACGCATTCGGCAACAAGGAGCTGCTGTACCGCGACCTGAACATCTCCAGCCTGTGGCCGGTGCCGCTGGGCCCGCGCGCGTCCGCCCCGCCGGTCGCCTCGACCCTTGAAGAAAATCCTACGAGTACGGAGGGGAGATTCTTCCTGGCCGACGTATACGCCGGCTGGCCGCCGCTGCCGCCGGGCTCCGTCAGGCGGCTCCGCCTGGTGCAGGTGCTGCCCAAGTCCACCCCGCACATCAACGAGCCGGCGGTCGGGATCCCCAACGCCTCGCCGGGCAGGCAGGTCCTCGGAACCGTGCCGGTGGAACCCGACGGCTCCGCCTGGTTCACGGCGCCCTCGGGCGTGCCGCTGGCCTTCCAAGCGCTTGACGAGCGCGGCATGGCGGTCCAGATCATGCGCAGCATCACCTATCTGCAACCCGGAGAGACGGTTTCTTGCGTAGGCTGTCACGAGCCGCGCACCATCGCACCGCCGCCGGGGCCGCCGCCGGCGGCGCTCCGCCGGCCACCATCGGCGATCCAACCGGGGCCTGACGGATCGAAACCCCTGAGTTATCCCCTGCTCGTTCAGCCCGTGCTGGACAGGCACTGCGTGCGCTGCCACGCCCCCGACAAGCCGGACGGGAAGATATCGCTGACGGGCGACCCCCAGGGCCGCTACACGGTATCGTACAACGCGCTGGCCCCGCTCGTGCCGCATTCCGCATGGCAGGGAGGGGATTTCCTGCGGGCTAACTGCGAGCCGGCGACCTCTCCAGGACGGTTCGGCGCGCGGGCAAGCAGGCTCATGAAGATGCTCCTGGAGGGGCACAAGGACGTGACCCTAGGCGCGGAGGAGATCGAGCGCCTGGCCACATGGATGGACGCGAACGTCCTATTCTACGGCACGTTCGATCCCGCCGACCAATCGATCCAGCAGCGCGGCCTGAGGATCGCCGGGCCCAAGCTGGAATAGGCCGCGTGACTGTTGACAAGAGACGCCCCCCGTAATACACTTTCTAAATACCCGCCCGGGAGAGAAAGGGGGCGAGTCGGACCATGATGGAGGGGGGCGTGTATTCAGAGTACGAGTGCCGTTTCGCCCGGCTCGCGCTCAAGCAACGGTATCTCACCCGAAACCAGATCCGCGCGTGCATGTACCACAAGCGGGAATCGGGCGATTCCATGACCCTGGAAGAGATACTCCTTGAGCGTTTTTACTTGACGTCGGACGAGGCCGACGAGCTTTCCCGCATGGTTTCGGAAGAGGCATCCGCGGCGGGACCGATGACCGGGCTCTTCGCGCGGATCGCCCGCCGGCGCGGGCTCGTCTCCGAGGATCAGGTCGTGGAGGCGCTCAGGCTCAAGCGCGCGCTCGCGTCGCGCCGCATACGCAGGCCGCTCGGACAGATCCTGGTCGAGCGCGGCGCCATGACGCCGGCACAGGTCGCCGAGATACTTGCGGAACAGCAGCGGACGCGCGAGCAGATAGAACGTGACCGCGAACGCTACAAGGCCTTCACCCTTGGAGAACCGGTGGGGAGCGGGCCGCTGGGAACGGTCCGCCGCGCCCGGCACCCGGACCACGGGGAGGTGGCGCTGAAGTTCATCCCTCTCACCCGGATCCCGCCCGCGGCGCCCGGACGGCTGCTCTCCCTCCGGCAGTTCTCGCACGAGAACGCCGCGCGGATACTTGATGCCGGGTGCACCGGCGACGGGCTGTACGTGGCCTCTGAATTCGTCGATGGGATACCCCTCCGGGATCACGTGATCGGATCCATTCGCCTGCCATTGCCGGAGGCGGCCGGCATCTTGCGGGACGTCGCCGCCGCGTTGGAGGCCGCGCACTCCCGGTCGCTGGCGCACGGGAACCTGAAGCCGGAAAACGTCATGGTGACGGAGTCTCGTCGGGTCAAGCTCACCGACTTCGGTCTGGGCCCCGATGGCACCGGCGCGGCCGAGGACCTGGCCGCCTGCATGTCCCTCTGGCGGTTCATGCTGCAGGGAAACGCCTTTGGCGGGGACGTACCGGCTCTGGACTTCGAAAGCGCCCGATCGCTCGCGGCGTCCCTCCAGCGGATAGGAGAGGCGACCGGCGCCGCCGGGCCGCAGGCAAACTTGAATATCCCCGCTGCGGCAAAGTAGAATTATATATAAGGATGCTCCGCAGGCTCAGGCTCAACTGCGACGGGAAGACGGCCAAGGAGGTTCTCGACGGCCTGGCCCGCGAGCTGGCGCCGCCATCCAACGGTCGCAGAGTGGTTCTGGTGGTGGAGAACGCGCAGCGGATCAACGATTCGCTCTGCAGGTTGCTCAGGAAGCTCCTGGCGTTCTTCAACGAGAGGGCCATAAACGCGTCGATCGTCGACCCCAGCGGCTGCGCGGCCACGCTTTACGACGCCTTGGGCGGCGGCGTGCGAGTGGAGATCTACCGCAGCGAGGCCGAGGTTTCGACGCCAAAGGACATCCTCGTTGTGGAGGACACCGAGGACAGCCTCGAATTTGTGAAGGTGCTTTTGGAGGAGGCCGGCCATCGCGTCACCGTCGCCAGGACGGGGAACGATGCGCTCCGCATCTGTGCCAAGCGATCGTTTGACCTGCTCCTACTGGATCTGGTCCTGCCGGACATCGACGGGATCGCAGTTGCCCGCGCACTGGGCCAAAAGCGGCCGAGGATCGTTGTGATGTCGGCGTACTTGGACCGCTGGAACGAACGCGAATACGAGCACGCGGGGCTGAAGAAGCGCATCCGCAAGCCTTTCCGGATCGCGGAGCTACTGCAGGCCGTCCGCAGCGCCTGACCCCCTGGTTATAAATCAAACGCTTTGATTCATCACTCCTAATCCCAACGGAATCCGACGCTGGACCTCCAGCTCCATCCTTCGGGGCATCGCGGGCTCACCGCGCGATGACGTAGAACTCAAGATCCCGGTAGGTATCCACGTCGGGATAGCCGTCGCAGGTCGGGGAGATTGCGAAGCGTGCGTCGCCCGGGGGAAACTCAGATTCCTTCCGCAGTTTCTCCGCCGCGGCCGGGTCGGAGGGCGGGGCGTCGCCGGGGACCATGGACGGCGGGACCTTGCCGTTGCCCTCCCGCCTCAGCCCCCATCCCCCGTGATAGGTGTCCTCTCGGTCCGTCAGGCTCGGAGGGGCCGTAGAGGCGGCGTTGTTCCGGTTGGCCAGCGTGAACCCCCGGGAGGGGCCTGGCTCGGATATCCCCACCATGAAGGCGTACCGCTCCCCCCCCTCGAGCCACCTCTCAGCGCCGCCGGCCAGGTCCCATTTCAGGTAGACGAGCTTCCCGCCGCCGGACCGGGAGAGGTCGGGCATCGCGCCCCCCGAGGCGACGAAGAGCGGCGCATAGGTCACGCCCCGGATGAAGTCGTCACACCGATGGTTCGTCGAGAATCCGTGCGTGGCGTTCCGTCCCGGCGGCGTCCCGTTGTCGTCGATGGAAGGGGTTCCCCGAACCTCGAAGAGCTGCAGGAAAAGCGGGACGCCGGCAGTGCCCGGGAGGAAGGCAACCCTGCCGTTCCCGGTCCTCAGGATGACGGCGTCAAGCGTGAAAGGACGTTCCACGGTGAAGACTTGGCCCAGGTCACGGTTGCGCTGGAAGTAGCCCTGCCGCTTCCATTTCAGAGGGGTTCCGTTCCGTACCGACGTGTTGCCCCCCAGGTTCGCCCCGAGGTGGCGGATCACGACCCGTGGCGCATCGGGCCCGAGCAGGAGGCGGACCGCCTCCCACTTCGCCGGGGTCCCCTCGAGTTCGTCCCTGTCGGTTAGAATTGTCGGAAGCCTCCCGAGAGAGGTGACCTCCAGTTCCCCCGCCTGAGGGGCCGGCGATGCGGCGGCGAGCGCCGTCAGCGCGAGGGCGAGTACGACCAGCCTGAAGTTCGCCATGAAAGGACTTCTCGCCTCCCTTTCCTCCGGGCGGGGGGCGCGCCCCCCCGGAACCGGTCGCCATTTTAACACCCGGGGCCCCGAAGGACCACAGGGGGAATAGGGACCGGAAACGTCCCCACCCGCGACGGGAAATTGACGGTCCCGGCGAGACTGCCCCTTCAATGCCCCCAAGGGCAAGGACGCAAGGGGTCCCGACCCCTACCGCTCGCCGCGCCGGGGGAGGGGAATGGATAAGGACGGGGACATACTGGAAGGGGAATGCCCGCCCTGCCCGGCCCGCCCGTGCCCCCGCCGGCCGGGCGGGCCACGTGAGGCAAGGTCGCATAGCCGGCACGCGCCAGCCGCGGTGCACAGGCGACCGGATGCATCCCCCAACCCCAGTGTAGATAATCCCTTTCTGTTCTGGCAATCCGGCGAGGCGTCCTGCGCGCCCATGGAAGGATCGCCCATGAGCAAAGGAATCCCATGAGAAATCGACGTCATTATTTTTCGCGGATATTACTCGGTCTTGGGGGTCTCGGCGCCTTTACGAGTAGAGGGGCCGCACGGCGCGATCCCTGCACGAAGGATCAACCTACATGATGAAACCACGAATCGGCGGACACGCAAGATCAAGAGGGACCCCGAACGATGGGACAAGGTGAAGAAGCTCTTCCAGCTCGCGGCGAGCGGGAACTACACCACCGACGAGCTGGAGGACGTGGCCCGCGAGCTCGGTCTCAACCACCCCTCGCGGGAAGAGCCCATCGGTCGGAGCACGGTCCATCGCATCCTGACCAATCCATTCTATTACGGGATGATGCGGTGGAGGGGAGAACTTGTCCCGGGCAAGCACGAGGCGATGATCTCCAAGGCCCTCTTCGACCGGGTGCAAGAGGTCCTGGGGTGCCAGAACCGCCCCCGCACCAAGAAGTTCGCCTTCCGGGCCATCGGGACGTGCGGCCACTGCGGGTCGCCGCTCACGGCGGAGATCAAGCGGAAGACCTTCAAGAACGGCACGAAGCGCGAATAGACCTGCTACCACTGCACGGGCCGCAAGGCCGGCAAGGTGTGCACGGGCTCCTACATCCGGGAGGAGGAGCTGGCCGCGGAGTTGGGGGAGCCGCTGAAGGGCCTGCCCGTCGATGAAGCGACGCTGAACCAGATCCGGGAAGCCCTTCGCCGGAGCTTCGGCTCCGAGGTCGCCTTCCACAAGGAGCGCCTGGCCACCCTCCAATCGGAGCTGACCAAGATCAAGAACCGTTTGGAGGCCGCCTACAACGACCGGCTCGACGGCCTCATCACTCCCGAGGAGTTCCGGCAGAAGGCGGAGGGCTGGCGCAACCGGCAGGTGGAGATTCAGGAGGAGATCGGCGCCCACCAGAAGGCAGACGTGACCTACCTCGATGAGGAGTCCCGCATTCGGGACCTGGCACAGCGGGCCTATCAGCTCTACATGAAGCAGAAGGACCCGTTCGAGCGGCGGAAGCTCCTGAACCTGATGGTTTCGAAAGCGGTGGTTTCGGACGGGCGGCCTGATTCGAACCTGCTGCAACCCTTCGAAACAGTGTCCAACGTGCTCGTAGAGGCCGGTTCAGCCAACGGCTGTCCGAAGTGGTGGACCTGATGGGATTCGAACCCACGACCTCGGCAATGCGAGTGCCGCGCTCTCCCAACTGAGCTACAGGCCCGTTCGGCTCTCCGCCGGCGGGAATTTATCAAAGCCGCCGGCCAGGGTCAACCCCTTGGAGGATCAATCCCTACCCTTCTCCTTGAGCTCGTCCCCCAAAGCGTCGTGGAAAGCGGTCGCGGCCGCCCTTGAATCATCCACACTACCGGGGCCACGCACCTGCGCCACCACGCGCGTCCGCTCCCCCTGCGTCGAGATCGTCACCAGCAGGAGTTTGCCGCCGGCGCTGGCCGCGACGGAACCGCTGCCGTCCCTCCTGAGCTCCTGCCTGTCCACCTTGTAGCCGGACTTGCCCGCCGCCTTCAGGACCGCCTCGAAGCAGGCCGCCGGCCCAGCCCCGTACGTCTTGCCCACCTCGTCCGTGGCCTCTTCGGCCGGCGGAAGGGGAGGCGCCTTCAACCCCATCCGCTTGGCGACCGCCTCGTGGATCGTCTGCGCCGCCTGCCGGTTGGCCTCGCCGGTGAAATCGCCCACGCGCACCCTGACGCGACACCTCCTCTCCCCCAACCTTTCGCAAAGCACGCGCACGTTCCGGCCGTCCGACATGTGCGATTCCAGGGTGCCAGACTGGAAGTCCTTCTTCTGGCTCTCGCAACGCAGGCTGAGGTCGCCCATGGCCCCGATCGCCGCGGTCCACGCCGCCTCCAGATCCGCCGAATACTCGTACGAGAGCTCGTTCTCCACGTACAAATAGGCCCCGACACCCACCGCCGCCGCCACAACCGCCGCGGCGGCCACGACGCATCCCGAAAGGGAAAGCGCCGCCAACAGCGCCGCGCCAATCCTCATCCACATCCCTCCAACGCCCGCTCCACTAGAATACGATCTTCGACCCGTCCGCGCACTGGTAAAAATCAACGCGCCATGATATCCTTCGACCCCATGAAAATCGCCGTGCGCGACCCGGTCGTGGAGATCCTCGGCGACGAGATGGCCCGCGTCCTCTGGGACTGGATCAAGGAGCGCCTGATCCTCCCGTTCCTCGACCTGAAACTCGAGACATACGATCTGTCCATACTGAACCGCGACGCCACCGAAGACCGCGTCACCCTGGAGGCGGCCGAGGCCATCCGCCGCCACCAGGTGGGCGTCAAGTGCGCCACGATCACCCCAGACGAGGCCCGCGTCCGCGAATTCGGCCTCAAGAAGATGTGGAAGTCCCCCAACGGCACCATCCGCAACATCCTGCGCGGAACCATATTCCGCGCCCCCATCGTGTGCCGCAACGTACCCCGCCTGGTCCCCGCCTGGACGAAGCCCATCGTCATCGCGCGCCACGCCCACGCCGACCAGTACATGGCCCAGGACGTGCGCGTCGAAGGCCCCGGCAGGCTCAAGCTCGTGTTCGAGCCGCCCGGCGTCCCGGGCCGCGAGTGGGTCGTCAACGACTTCGCCGGCCCAGGCATAGGGCTCGGAATGTTCAACACCGACCAGTCCATATTCGAGTTCGCGCGCGCCGTCTTCAACTACGCGCTGATGGCCGGTTATCCCGTTTATCTCTCCACGAAGAACACCATATTGAAATCCTACGACGGCCGTTTCCGCGACATCTTCCAGGAGGTGTTCGACGGCGAGTTTTCCGACGCCTTCAGACGGCGCGGCCTGTTCTACGAGCACCGGCTCATCGACGACATGGTCGCCCAGGTCCTCAAGCGCGAAGGTGGTTTCGTCTGGGCGTGCAAGAACTATGACGGCGACGTGCAGTCGGACATGGTCGCCCAGGGTTTCGGTTCGCTCGGGATGATGACCTCGGTCCTTCTCGGGCCGGACGGCAAGATCATGGAGGCCGAGGCCGCGCACGGCACGGTCACCAAGCACTACCGCGACCATCAGGCCGGACTGACAACCAGCACGAATCCGATCGCCAGCATCTTCGCCTGGACCCGGGGGCTCGCGCACCGCGCGGCGCTCGACGGCACCCCGGAGGTGGCGGCGTTCGCCTCCGTGCTGGAGGAAACATGCATCGCCACCGTAGAGTCCGGGAAGATGACCAAGGACCTGGCCAGATCGGTGCACGGGGCCATGGAGCCCCCGGAAGGCAGCTGGCTCCCCACTGTTGAGTTCCTGGATCTTCTGGCCTCCAATCTGCGCCGGCGGCTGGCCGCGCGGAAGCCGTGAGAAACCGCGCCCTGGTGCTGACCCGGCAAGGCCCGGCTGAAGGCATGCCGCTGGAGCCGCGCGACATGCCGCCGCCGGAGCCCGCCGCGGGCGAGGTGATCCTTCGCGTGCGCGCATGCGGCCTTTGCCACACCGACCTCCACATAGCCGAGGGCGACCTGCCGTTCCACAAGGTCCCGATCGTGCCCGGCCACCAGATCGTCGGCACGGTCGAAAAGACAGGCCCCGGCGTGACGGGGCTCCGCCCCGGCGATCGCGTCGGGGTCGGCTGGATACGCCACGCCTGCGGGCGTTGCGCCTACTGCGGAAAGGGCCAGGAGAACCTTTGTCCGGAGGCGCGATTCACCGGCTACGACGCCGACGGGGGTTTCGCCGAGTGGGCCCTGGCGCCGGCGGACTTCTCATTTCCAATCCCGGCCCGCTATTCCGACGCCGAGGCCGCCCCCCTCCTCTGCGCGGGCATCATCGGCTACCGGTCGCTCCGGCTGGCAGGCATAGCGCGAGGGGATCGCATCGGGCTCTTTGGCTTCGGCGCCTCCGCCCACCTGGCCTTGCAGGTGGCCGTCGGCATGGGCTGCGAGGTGGCCGTGGTCAGCCGCGGAGAGACGCACCGCCGAGTCGCGGCCGAACTGGGGGCCTCATGGACGGGCGAGCCCGGCCGGTCGCCTCCGTGGCCGCTGGACAGCGCGGTGGTGTTCGCCCCGGCCGGCTCCGTCGTGCGCGAGGCACTCAGGGCCGTGCGTCCGGGGGGCTGCGTCGCCATAAACGCAATCTCGCTCGACGCGCTGCCACAGATGCCCTACGAGACGATCTACGGGGAAAGGACGCTGCGCAGCGTTTCCAATTTCACCAGGCGGGACGCGCGGGAGTTCCTGGCTCTGGCGGGCTCGACCGGCATGAGGGTCGAACTCGAGACGTTTCCTCTCGACGCGGCCAACGAGGCGCTCCTGCGCCTCAAGCGCCGGCAGCTGCGCGCCGCGGCGGTCCTTGTCCCCTGAGAAGGGACGCCCCTACTTCTTCTTCGACTTCTCCTTTTGGGCCGGCGTGGCGCCCTGCGGCTGGAGCCAGGACATCCGCGCCCTCAGTTCGCGGCCGACGGCCTCTATCGGATGGTTGAGGTCGCGATCCAGCAGCTTGCTGTAGTGCGGCCGGCCCGCTTGGTTCTCCAGCACCCACTCCCGCGCGAACGCGCCCGAGCGCACCTCTTCGAGGATCTTCTTCATGTTCTCGCGGACGTGCGCGTCGATGATCCTGGGCCCCCTCGACAGGTCGCCGTACTTGGCCGTCTCGCTGACGAACTGGTGCATCCTGGCGAAGCCGCCTTCGTAGATGAGGTCGACGATGAGCTTGAGCTCGTGGAGGCACTCGAAGTAGGCGATCTCCGGCTTGTAGCCCGCATCGACCAGCGTCTCCCAGCCGGCGGCGACGAGTTCCGTCACGCCGCCGCAGAGGACCGCCTGTTCCCCGAACAGGTCGGTTTCCGTCTCCTCCGCGAAGGTGGTTTCTATCACCCCCGCCCTGGTGCCGCCGATGGCGTGGCCGTAGGCGAGCGCCTTCTCGAAGGCCTTGCCGGTGGCGTCCTGATGGACGGCCAGCAGGCAGGGCACGCCGCGGCCTTCTTCGTACTGGCGGCGCACGAGGCTGCCGGGCCCCTTGGGGAAGAGTGTAATCACGTCGAGCTCCGGGGCCGGCCGGATCTGGCCGTAGTGGATGTTGAACCCGTGGGAGAACAGGAGCGCGGCCCCCTTCTTTATGTTGGCGGCCACGGACTCGCGATAGAGCGCAGGCTGAAGCATGTCTGGGACCAGCATGCAGACGACGTCGGCGTCGCGGACGGCGTCGGCCGCCGCCATGGGCTTCCACCCCTCCTGCTCCGCTTGGGCCCAACCGCGCGTGCCGGGGAGTTCCGCCACGACCACCTCGCGCTTGCTGTCGCGCAGGTTCAACGACTGGGCCCGTCCCTGGCTGCCGTAGCCGAGGACGGCGATCCTCTTGCCGTCAAGCGCCTTGGGTTTCGCGTCCTTCTCCCAGAAGATCCTGGTCGCCATGGTTCCCTCCACTTGGCTTGGGGTTTGCCTTATGAGATGGCGAGTATAGGAGCGCGACTTTGCCGCCGTCAACAGGAATATGGAATTCTGCTATTTTTTGAGGAATCCCCTGGCGCCCAACCACGCCGCCAGCTGGCCGGGCCACGTCCCGAGCACCGGATCTTTCGGCGCCAGTCCGAAGCCGTGCGGGCCTTTTTCATAGATGTGCAGTTCGGCGGGCACCTTGGCTTTCCGGCATGCCAAGTAGAAATCGATGCTGTTCTCCGGGGGCACCACGGTATCGTTCGTCGTATGGACGAGAAACGCGGGAGGACATTTCTCCGTCACCTTCCGCTCGTTGGAAAGCTCCTCCACCATGAGGGGGTCGTCGGCCTTGTCGCCCAGCAGGTTCCTCTGCGATCCCTTGTGGGTGTAGGGCTTGCCGAGGACGATGACGGGATATGTCAGAATCGCGAAGTCCGGCCGGCAGCTCACGCGGTCGATCGGGTCATCGGCGTCTGCCTTTCCGTCGTCGAAATGCGTGGCCGCGGTGGAGGCCAGGTGCCCACCGGCGGAAAAGCCCCATATGCCTATTCTGTTGGGATCGACGGTCCATTCCTTGGCCCGTGCCCGCACGGTCCTGATTGCCCGCTGCGCGTCCAGCATCGGGTGCGGATGGCGGTATCTCGGGGCGTGTCTGTATCGAAGGATGAAGGCGTGAACCCCAAGCCCGTTGAGCCACACCCCGATGTCGTGGCCCTCGTGCCCAACGGCCAGAGTCCCGTACCCTCCGCCGGGGCATACGACGACCGCCACTCCCACGGCCTTCTCCGCAGCGGCGAGGTACAGTGTCAGCGACGGTTTGTCAGCCGGCTCTTCCCCCACGGCACCGGGCGCCCCCATGGGCCACAGATACTCGACAGGCCCCACAAGCGGTGACGGTTTCCGTTGCCCCCCCGCCGCCACCGCCGCGGCCGCCGCCACCACCAACCATGCCTTCACCATATACTCCCCCCAACTGTTAACGTTATCGCGTCGCGTATTCGTTAACAGTTGCGCAACTGTTAACGAAAACGCGACGCGAAATCGCTAACACATTAACGAAATAGCGACGCGGGAACGTTAACACAAGTAAATGTTGACGCATAAAGAGCCACAGGCTACGGTCAAAGCTCGATGAGACGGGGAATTGCCGCGGCCGGCAACTGGATAGTGGACCGCGTCAAGATAATCGACGCCTGGCCCCAGGAAGAGCGATTGGCAAACGTGCTGTCCATCACCCGCAGCGGAGGCGGCGGGGCCCACAACGTCCTGGTGGATCTGGCGCGAATGAAGGCGCCCTTCCCCCTCATAGCGATCGGCTACGTGGGCAACGACGAAGACGGGCGCTGGCTCATCGAGGAAGCAAAGGAATACGGGATCGATTTCTCCCGCATACGCGTCAGCATGGACGCGCCGACATCCTTCACTGACGTCATGACCGTAAAGTCAACGGGCCGCAGAACGTTCTTCCACGCCAGGGGCGCCAACCAGCTCTTGGAGGACGGCGACATCGACCCCGGCAACTGCAAGATATTCCACCTGGCCTACCTGTTGCTGCTCGACCGAATCGATCCGGCGGCCCCCGCCATTCTCAAAAGGACCCGCGCTGCCGGGATCAAGACATCGGTCGACGTCGTCAGCGCCGAAAAAGCCCGATTCGCCGACGTCGTACTGCCGGCCTTGGAACACGTCGACTACCTGATCTTCAACGAGATCGAGGCTGGAGAATGCACCGGATGCAAAATCAGGCGGGACGACGGCTCCATGGACCGGCAGGCGCTCCTGACGGCCGCCGAGATGCTGTACCGCGACAACCTTGTGGTGATCCACATGCCGGAGGGAGCCCTCGCCTACTCGCGGGAAGGCCATCTCTACGTCCCATCCCGTCCGGTCGACAAGATAGTCAGCTCCGTGGGCGCGGGAGACGCATTCTGCGCCGGCGTCCTTTACGCGCTCCACGAGGAATGGCCGATCGACAAGGCGCTCGACCTCGGCCACCGCGCGGCCGCCGCCTGCCTGGGACACGAAACCACTACCGACGGCCTGCAACCGGTCTCCGAGCTGTTGAATTCATGACCGGTTCCCTCACCTACGTCGGCTTCGGATTCGGCGCGATACAGGCCGGGCTGTTCCTCCATGAGGCCCGATGGTCAGGCTCATACCGGCGCCTCACGGTCGCCGAGGTGGTGCCTGAAACCGTCAACGACATCCGCCGCGCGGGAGGAAGATTCGTCGTCAACATAGCCCACGCCGACCGCATAGAAATGGCCGAAGAGGGACCGATAGAGATCCTGAACCCCTCATCTGGGGCGGACAGGAGTCCGCTGGTCGAGGCGATCGCCGAGGCGGAGTCGGTGGGCACCGCGGTCCCCAGCGTCTCCCATTACGTCTCCGACGGCCCCGAAAGCCTCCACCGCCTGCTTGCCCAGGGGCTGCGCCGTAAGGCGGCCATCGGCGGCCCGCGCGCCGTGGTCTACACGGCCGAGAACCACAACCGCGCCGCCGAAATCCTGGAGGAGAAGGTCCGCGGTGAAATCCCCGCCTGCGAGCGGGAAACCGCCCTCTCGCGCGTCCGCTTCCTCAACACCGTCATCGGAAAGATGAGCGGGACGATCACAGATCAGGCAGACATCAAGGCATGGGGATTGGCCACCGTCACACCGGGATGCGGCCGCGCCTTCCTGGTCGAGGCGTTTAACCGCATCCTGATATCGAGGATCAGGTTCGACCAGAGAGAGGGCGAGCCTCCCTTCCGCAGGGGCATCGCCGTCTTCGAGGAGAAGGACGACCTCCTGCCCTTCGAGGAGGCGAAGCTCTACGGCCACAACGCGACCCACGCGCTGGCGGCTTACGTGGGGGCTTTCCGTGGGGCGGCCCGCATCTCCGACCTGCGCGGCCTGCCCGGCATGCCCGCGTTCCTGCGCGCCGCGTTCGTGGAGGAATCCGGAGAGAGCCTCATACGCAAGCACGCGGGTATCGATCCCCTGTTCACGCGGGAGGGATACGCCGCCTACGCCGACGACCTGCTCGAACGTATGATGAACCCCTTCCTTCACGATACCGTGGAGCGGGTGGGCCGCGACCCGCAGCGCAAGCTCGGGTGGGACGACCGCCTTGTCGGAACGATGCGGACGGCACTCCGCCATGGAGTGAAGCCGCTGCGGTATGCCGTCGGGGCGGCGGCCGCGCTCGTTGCGCTAGACCCGCGACGCTGGGAATCGGACGCCCCTGCCGGGGATCTGCTTGAGCCGCAGTGGAGAGGATCCGCGCCCTCCGCGGCCGAATGCGCCGCTGTCGTGTCACTCGTCGAAGAGGGCCGGGAGATACTCAAGCGGTGGCGCGCGGCACGCTACCCGGACCTGGAGACTTTCATCCGGTCAAGGTAGCCGGATCCCGCGATCCTCGATCGCCCTGGCGAGCTCCTCCGGCGCCTGCGAACCGATCAACAGCCTCTGCCCCCCTTCCAGATAAAGCCGCACGCCTCGGTTTCCGCGCATCGTGTAGGCCCAGTTCTTCGGACCGCCCCAACGGATGCCCCAGCCGCCGTACTGCAGTATCGGGCGGTACGCGCACGGCTCGCACCGAACGATCTTTTCATACGGTATCCGCCTCGATCGGAGCGGGATGAAACGCACATACAGGGCGTCCTTCCCGACATAGACCTCCAGCCGCATGACCAAGCACAGTACCGCCGGCAACGCCACGCCGATGACCGCGAACAGCAGGCCCAGGACGAGGGCCGTGGGTGCCCCGCGACCCCCTCCCCAGAACAGCGCCATGCCGAGAGGCACCCACGCCGCCAAGACGCAGGACGCCGCGACCAGGACCCGAATCGCCGGGTGGAGCCTTTGCACTTCCCTGTAGCCGTCGGCCATCGCCTCTCCTCCGCCAATAAGACTCATAAGGCGGACCGGCGTTACCTGGAACCGGTCAGCGCGGTTCGGACCAGTCCATGAAGATCCGCCGCACACGCTCCCGGAACTCGGCGTCCGACGAACCCAAACCGCCCTTGATAAACGGGGCGGCACGGGGGCCGATGGCGCGTATGCCCGCCTCGGCCTCCTCGCGCTCGGCCGCCGAATCGCTCCCGAGCCTGCCGTAGAACTCCATCAGCCGCTGCTCCTCGTCCGGCGCCAGCGGCTCAAACCTCCCCCCGAGGAACTCATCGATGAAAAAATCCCTGCCGACCCGAGTCAGCAGCGCCTCCCGCATCGCCTCTGGATCAGGGGCAGCCGCGCCGCCGGCGGCCTGAACCGGCCACCTGCGAGAAACCTCCCTCTTGGCAGCCTCGATCCCCCGCGTGTAAAACCGATATGCCTCAAGAGGCCGCCCCACCTTCTCGTAAAGCGCGCCAAGACGACAACAAGTCTCGCTGGTGACGCGGCCAGGCACATCCTTGTAGAGATCCGCGAAACGCCTGATCGCGGCGATCGCCATCTCCAACCGCCCCGCCCTCTCGTACATCGCCCCGACGCTCATCAGCGACCCGGCGATCGACGGGGCCTCGAGGTTCATCCGATCCAGCGCCGCCGCGGCCGCCTCCGCGCGTCCCATGGAATTCTGCAGGTGGGCGATCATGAACAGCGTATGATCGCGATCAACCCCCGGAGACGGCCGCTTCGCGACCTCCTTCAGCAGATCCTCGTAGAGCCCGATCGCGCGTTCCCTGTCGCCCCCGGGCCCCATGCACAACAGCGCCAGCTGCTGGATGATGTCCACGCTGCCCGGCGACAGTTCCAAGGCCTTTTCAAGCACCTGGATCGCCTCCTGCGGTTTCGAGGTCATCCGCTGGATCAGCACGGCAAGCTTGCGGAAATCCGCCGGATCCCTGGATCCCGCCAGGACATGGTCCTTCACCGCCCTTATAAATTCCTGCTCGAAGGGGCGCATGATCCTCCGCAGGCCGTGGAGATAGTCGAACCTCTGCTGGTCCAGTTCCCTCAGCAGCTGGAAAACCTCCACGTGCTTCGACTTCGCCAGCAGCGCCCCGACGCACAGCGAAATCGGATCATCCTGGTCGCCGCGCAGCAGCATGTGGGGGCTCCGCGAGACGTTGGCGCACCGGATGAAGACGCGGCAGGCCCCGATCAGCAGATCATCACGACCCGCCTGGAAGAAGGCGCGCCCCAAGATACCCAGGCGTTTCCCCAGCCGTTGCGCGTTCTCCGGGCCGATCTTCTCCCTCTCGACGCCGCCCAAGACGCCCCCCAGCAGGGGAATCGCGGCATCCTTCCTGCCGGCCTTCACGTACGCCAGCCCCAGGAAAAACCGCGCATCCTCTGACGCCGGCGCCTTCCTGGCGATGTTCTCCGCGGCGCGGACGCAAGCCGAAAGATCGCCCCACTCGAAATCGACGGCCATGCGCGCCGCGCGGTCCAGGGCATCCGGGGCTTCCACGGCGTCCGCGAACGACTCCAGGGCGGCGATCAGCTTTGCGCCGTCTCCGGCGCTCCATGCATGCCGCAGGCGCATCTCATGCAGGGGCCAGCTACGCGAATCGATCTCGAGGGCGGCCTCGATCGCATCCCGGATGACATTGCCCTCACCGACCCGAACCATCCTGGAATCCTGTCCCGACGAGAAGGCATCGACGATGACTTCCGCCTCGGCGCCCGCCGCCCCTCTCAGCAGATCAATCAGGGCCCGCCCGGCACCCTTCCTTTCACCCGACGAGGCCAGCGCAACGACCTTCGGCTCGACGACGGCAATGCGCAGGCTGAGAGGAGAATCGGCCGACGCCCGGATCCTCCCGAGGTGGCGGAGAGCGCGTTCCCAGTCGCCTGCGGCGAGCCAGTGATTCGACAGGGCCATCCGCACGTCGTCGCTGTCGATATTCCTATCCTCAAGGACCCTTGCGAAGGAAGAAGCCTTCTCCGATTCGTTCCGGCCATCGAGGAGCATCAACAGGGAAACGGCCGGGGAAGGGGCCCCCGGGGCCAGCGCGGTGGCCTGTTCCAGATCGCATATCACGGCGTCGTAATCGACCTTCTGCTTGACCCGCTGCCCAATAACCTTCTTGTACCTCGCCAGCGCCCTCCCCGCCCATGCCGAGGCATCCCGGGGATCCTTCTGTATCGCTGCGTCGTAATGCTCCGTCGGCCTTACAACATCTTCCACATGCACGTCCTTCCGGCGCGACTCCGGGAAGATATCCTTGGCGGCCAAACCCCGATCGAACGAAGCGAATGAAAGGATCTTCCGAATCGCGGCGCGGGATACATCAGGCACCCAGCCGAACCGGCCGATCAGCTCCGTCTCGATCTCCGCAGGAACTGACACCCCGGAGACTTCCTTCCAGGACTTGGCCTCGCAACGAACGCCGAACGGCTCTCCATTTGCCAAGAACACGAACTCCATCCTCCACGGCCGGCCCGTCGACGCCTCCACGAAACATCGCTTGAGGGGCTTCGCAACGGAAGCCGAACGCAGGAACGAGCCTTCAGGCGCCTTATCATGCGGGACGGGCATTTCTAGGATCCAGCTGTCCACGCCGTCGACGACCTTCCGGCAGGCGGATCCGACGCCGGGCTCGCGGGAAAATGCCTCGCGCGGCGCCAGCGCCCAGAGGGAAAGCCAATCCTCGTAGACCCAGCGGAATGGGAAATCGGCGGGGAAGGCGTCCGGCCCGGCGCCTTGCGGCCGCCGGGACCCCTTCATGGAAAGGCACAGGGGCATGGCATCCAACAATTCCAGCGGGCCACGGTGCAGAGCGCCCCAAAAATAGATTTCCTCGCCGAGCTCCGCCGTCGAAACCTCGACCTTGAGTTCATGAAAATGGCCGTTGACACCCCGGACCGAAAGCACGGCGCAGTCGGTCCTCATCCCCCTCCCCGGCACAAGGACCATCCGGGTTTCTCCGCTGATTTCCAACTGGTCTTCCACGACAAGGCGTGCCGCGTACCGCAGCTCGACGTCGCGGAAACGGGGGGCGCGCGACTGCATCGCCGCCAGTACCGTCTCTGGGGAAGGATCCTGCGCCTGCGGGAACTGCGCGCAGAAGAGCGCGACCGCCCAGAACCTCATGGATTACGCACCCACGCGGCCGGGTTCACTCAACGCCCCGCGCCGAAACCTCGGATCGCCCGGCCGTCACGACGAGGACGGCTTCTCCGCCTCGGCCGCCGCCTGCTCCGGCGGCTTGAAGAACAGCGCCAAGACCACCGCGGCGGCCAGCGCCGTAAGGCACGGCAGGAGGAACATCGACCCCCAGTCAGTGACGCCGTCGCGGGTGAACACGTCGTCGAACAACCGCGGGCACAGGAAGTTCGCCACCAGCTGCCCTATTCCGAGGATCATGACGTTGAAGAGTCCCTGGGCGCTGGAGCGCGCGTCCTTGGGGAAGAAGGCATCCACGAAGATGTAAACGGTGGCGAAGAAGAAGGCGTAGCAGATGCCGTGCAGGACCTGGATGAAGATGACGAGTCCTTGGATGGGGAAGAACACGTACACTGCGAACCTTACCGCGTGGCCCAGGATTCCCACCACCATCGTGGCGCGCCACCCGAGTTTTTTCAGGACAAAGCCCAGGAAGGCCATGGTGAGAATTTCCGACACCTGGCTGATGCTCATGACCGGCATGATCCATTCGCCTGAGATGCCTACCCTGCCGCTTCCCAGGAACCGGCCCGTCCAGCTGAAATAGCACATGTGCACGAATGAATCCACGAAGGTAACGATCCACAGTATGAGGACGAACGGATGCTTCAGCAGCTTTATGGCCTCCAGCCAGGCGAGCTTCTCGGTCCCGGCCTCTCCCGCCTTCTTCGGAGGCGTGTGCGGCAGGAACAGGCTGAATGCGGCCAGCACGATCGAAGCGATGCCCGAAACCACGTAGGTCCAGCGCGTGGCGTCCACCAACGCCTGCCCCTCGAGCCCCTTGAAGATGAAATAGAACGGCCACGCCGCAAGAATCCAGCCGATCGTCCCGCCCATCCGGACGATGCCGAACTCCTTCTGCGGGTCCTTCAGGTTGGCGAAGGCGATCGAATTGGTGATGGATATGGTCGGCACGTAGAGCAGGCAGTGAATCAGCATCAGTATGAAAAACGGCCAGAAACTCCTGACGAATCCCAGCCCCAGCATGGCCAATCCGCCCACAAGTGCGCTGAAGGCCAGGAATCTTTCGCCCGAGAAGTTGCGGTCTGCGAACTGGTTGCTGAAAAACATCCCCACTATGGCCGCCGCGGGGAAGGTGTTCAGAATGAAGGATTGTTCATTCGCGTTGAAACCCAGGGCCGGAAGATACCCGAAAATGAGAGGCAGCCAGGCCCCCCAGATGAAGAACTCAATGAGCATCATGACGAACAGGCGCACCCGTACAAAGGCCATCGCCGGGCGTGTTTCGTCCATGGATGCAACCCTCAATAAATAGATTCGTGCTTCTCGCGAACATACTGCCCCCCTTCCCGATTTGTCAACAAAATGCAACTGTTAACGGAATCGCGTCGCGATTTCGTTAACAGTTGGGGGAGGGGCGGGAGCGGCGGAGGAGCCGCCAAGCGCCCCAGCCGACGGCGGCGATCGGCAGAACGAAGCAGATCCCGATGATGATCAGCGCCAGAGACCATGAAAGGGCCACCAGGCTCACCGAGAGCCCCCTCCTGATGTTGGCCCATGGGCCGGAGTCGCTGGGAAGGATCACCTCGTTCGAGAGCGTCACGTCCAGCCGCGCGACGGCCAAGTCGCTCTCGGGCACCGCCGGGTTCCGCGCCGATTCGATCGACCTCAAATTCCCAAGCCCCTTGATCCGCCCGATCACCCCCGAAGCCGCCGCCAGCGGCACGTCCAGCGCGAGCCGCGCCTCCATGCGCCCCGAGACATGCCGCGAGACGTGCGTGTCGGCCGTGCGGCCCCCTGCCTCGGCCGCCATCTCCGCCACTTCCGCCATCCGCCTCTCAACGTCCCCCACTTCCACCGACATCGTATGCGTCTCGCGCGGGGGTATCCTCTCAATGTTGATCAGCGTCAGCCGCAGGCACGTCTTGGAATCCACTACGTTCTCGTTGTCCTGCGCCTGCGTGGAGTTCCTGGAGTAGACCGGTCCGGCGGCCGCCATCGCGTCGTCCACCTCCTTCCTGGCGTCCCGCCTGACCTCGAACTCGATAGTGCCCGTGACGTTGTGACGGTCACGTTCATCAAGCCCCGACGAGAGTATCCTCCCCTCCGCCTTCCTGACCGCCGCCACGATCGACTGGTAAGCCGCCGGAACGTCGCGGCACGCGAGCTGCACGACCGTCGTCTCCCGCGGGGCGACCATACCCATCGCGAAAATCTGGCACTGGAACCCACGCTTGGAGCGCGTGACGTTCCGCGCGTCGGGATTCTCCGCGCGCTGGAGGCGCATGACCTCGCCGTAGGTCTTCAGGTCGCTGAGCACCGCGTCCGCATCGGCGCTCTTGACCTCGAAGTGGATCGTGCCGGTCGTCCGGTCTTTGCTCGGCTGCTGGAGGCTGGATGTCACCACGCGTCCGCCGGCCTTCTCGACGCGCGCCAATATATCCTTGTAGGACTTCTCCGCGTCCACGCAGGCAAGGTTAACGTGAACGGTTTCGCGCGGGGGGACGTTCGTCAGGTTGTAGAGGGATATGAAGAACTGCGCGTCGTTCCTGCGGACCTTGGCCTCGGCCGGCTTGCCCGAGCCACCCTCCGTCCGCTGATCTCGCTGGACGTCCAGCCTCGCCACGTTCCCCAGCCGCCTGAGGCGGTCGCGCAACGGACCGGCGGAGTCGGGGCCGACCTCGCAGTGTATCAGCGCGCTCAGCTGTCCCGGACCGTGCTGCTTGAGCTCGGACTTCGTGACTCGCCCCCTGGCCTCCGCGACGGCCGCCAGGGCATCCCTCTGGGCCGCCTCGACGTCCTCGACCTCGATCCCCATCTGGACGCGCTCGGTCTCGACCACCCCGAAGGGCGACTTGATCTCCTTCTCGTAAAGGGTGATCGTCAGCGTGCTCAAGGAGATCAGGTTGTTGTAGTACCGTATCTCCCCCTCGATGCTCTCGATCCTGGTGCGCCACTCGCCCAGCTCCTTCTCCGCCTGGAGGAGGTCCTTTATCGCGCCGGTACCGTCCTTTATGATCTTCAGCAGCCGCTCTTCCATGGTGCGGGCCGCCCGCAGCCGGCTCTCCAGGTCGGTGTAGAGCTTCGTGACGTCCTGGCTGCCGATCCGCTGGCTCTTGAGATCGCCCAGCGCGCGCAACTTCAGGATCAATGTGTCGAGGTTCTCCGGCGGCACCCGGACCACCACGCTGCCGCGGACCTTTCCGTTGGGGAGCTTCTCGCTGTTGACCGTGGCGACGAAGCCGCGTTCCTCCGCGGCGATCTTCGTTATCTTCGCCACGGTGGCGTCGAAGGAATCTATCTCGAACTCCATCTCGCCAGAGCGGATTATCTTCCTCTGGATCTGCGGCTCGGCCGCCTGCGCCTGCTGGAGTTCGGGCCTGCCGGCGTCGGCCGCCTTCAAATCCTTCACGACGTCATCGACCCGTTTCTTCTCTTTCTCTTGTTCGACCAGCTCCTTCCCCGCGACCATGTTGACGCGGTCGTGCGCATCGCCCTTGGCGATCTCGCCGGGCTTGAAATAACCCACTTCGGGCGGCTTGGCCTTGCCGGACGGCGCCTCGTCGCGATAGGAGTAATAACGGCGCGTCTCGGCCCCCCTGTTCGAAGGCGGTTCCGTCGTGATCGCCGGCGGAGCCGGAGGCGCAGGCTTCGCGGCGTCTGCCAGTACGACCTCGTTGTGATCGGCCTCTTCGGCGTCTGAAGGAGACTCCGCGGGACCAGCCACTGCCTTTTGCAAACGCACAACACCCGGCAGAAGCTCGCCTCGCCCTTGCATGATCGCGCCGCCCTCTTCCACCGTCAGGATCACCAGCCCCACTATCCCCAACAGGAGCGCCGCCGCCACGCCCATCCCCACCCTCGTCGCCAGGGGCATGCCCTTCCGCGCCGCGGCCGCCCGCAGGCCGCGGATGACCCGCTCCTCCAGGCCCGGCCGCGGCCGCACGGGCGCGAAGAGATCATCCATCCCGCGCTCGAAGCGCCGCAGCGCGTCCAGCTCCGCTATGCATTCGGCGCACCCCGAGACGTGCCCCTCCATGCGCGCCCTCTCCTCGGCCGACAGCCCGCCCGCAAGATGCGCCGGAAGGTTCTCCCGGGCCCACTCGTGGTCAGCGTAACTCATTGGCGACCTCCGATTTGACGGCGAGCCGGAGGAGCTGTAGCCCCCGGTAGAGCAGGCCCCTCAGCGCCCCCGCGCCAAGACCAAGCTGTATCGTCATCGTGTGATAGTCCGCGCCAGCCACGTAACGCATCACCAGTGGAAGGCGGTACTCTTCAGGAAGCGACTGAAGCGCCGAACGCACCCTCTCGCGCCGCTCGGCCGTTTCCGGATCCTCCGCCGGCCGGGCCGCGACACCCTCGAGTACCGACCGGCCCTCGCGCCGAGGCGCCGCGCGGCGAAGTCGGGACCCGCGCCGGTACGAATCGACGGAGGCGGAGTGTGCGACGGACAATAGCCACCGCATCACCGCGGCCAGCTCGCCCAAACGATGTATCGACCGGAACGCGCGCAGATACGTCTCCTGGACGAGATCCTCGGCCAGCTGCGGATCCCCGGTCTCCATGTAGAGCCGCGCGTAGATCATCCCGGTGGTCCTCCGCACCAGCTCCTCGAACGCCTCGCGGTCGCCGTCACGGGCCCGGCGCGCCAGGCCTTCATCCGGTTCCATTGGGCCCCCGTCCGAAAGGGTAGACGTCATTTTGACGCCGGCGTCACGCGGAAATGGACTAATATATACTGCGGAATCCGAATGGAACGTACAACGTGAAACTTCTCATGCGAACGGCCGCATTCCTCGCCGTAGCCTGGCCGGCGCGATCACAGGACGCCGACGATATGTTCCGGCGGTTCGACAGCGACGGCGACGGGCGTCTCTCGCCCGCCGAGCTCCACAGCCCGCGGATATTCAAGAGGCTCGACAGGGACGGGGACGGCTTCGTCACGCTCGAGGAGGCACGCGCCTCGGGCGTCTTCAGGGACGCGCATCCGACGATGGAGAACGTCCCGTACGGGCCTCACGAGCGGAACGTCCTGGACTTCTGGTACCGTTTCCGCAAGCACGCGCCGATCCAGGAGATCCTCAGGGACGCCGCGCGCGCGATCCAGTTCATCCGCCACAAGGCGGGCGAATGGAACGTGGACAAGAAGAGGATCGCGAAAACCGGGGCCAATACCTCCACCACCGGAACCACGCCCTGGCGATAAAGAAGCGCTGCGACGAGGTGGGCGTCGAGTGCGTCGACGGCACGGAACCGGGATCAGAGCGCCTGATCGCCTTCCTGTTCCGGCACCTCGGAGTCAGGAAATGGATTTCCGCCGGGAGAAGAGCCACTCCCACATCTTCTGGTCGGAGTAGACGCGGTCCCAGATGAAGTGATCCGCGCCTGGGAATTCCGTATACCTTGCGCCAGGGATGAGCCGTGCCATGTCGCGCCCGCCGACGCCCTCCCGGTCGTACCCGTGACCGCCCGTAGGAGGCACCGCCTCGTCGAGCTCGCCGTGGAAGATCCAGATCGGAATTCCCGCCAACCGGGGCGCATCCTGGGGCCTTCCCGCGCCGCACACTACCACTATGGCGGCCCACCTGTCCGGGTACTTCGCGCCTAGGTCGAAGGCGGAACACCCACCTTGCGAGAGCCCGGTCAGATAAATCCCGGCGGGGTCGATCCGAAACTCGCGCTCCGCGGCGGCCAGTGCATCCATGACGAACGCCTCGTCCTCTCCAACGTACTTCCAAGGTCCTCGGCACTGCGGGAAAAGCGCGATCGCGGGGAACGTCCTCCGGTGACGGCGGACGTAAGGTGGCAATCCCACAAGCATGTGTTTCCGCCCGTCGTCCCCGTTCTCCCCCACACCGTGAAGAAAGACCACGCACGGCCACGATTTCCCTTCGTCATAATTCCGAGGGACAAAGACCTGACAGATGCGCCCGCGGGCTGAAATGCGCAGGAAGGGCATGAGAGGGGGATCCCTTCAGGACTTGGGCTTCCTGACCAGGACGGGCTCGAAGAGCATCTTTATGAAGTGGGGGTCAGGCTGCACCTCGTACACCGCCTCGACCTCGAAAAGGCCGCTCTCCTTCGGCACCGGACTTATCTTCTGGAAGCGGAATTTCACCTCTCCTTTGACCTTGGGCGAGCTCAACTCCACCATCACCTTCTTTCCCTCAAGCAGCCGCTTCACGCCGTCGATGACCGCCGACGCGTCCATCAGCGTCCTGGCGCCGTGCGGTTTCAGACCCGCCCGGAAGATGATGCCGTTGTCGGCCGCCTCGACGCAAAATCCCTTGTACTCGCGCTCGCCGTCCCAGAACCAGACCCGGACGTCCCTCCGGGAAATCAGCTGGCTGTTGATCAACCGCGTGTCCATGTTCGCCGCACCTCCCCCTCCATAGCGAAGTATACACCAAAATCGGGCCGCCCAAGACGCTCAGCGTGCACCGACAAGATCCCTGATCACCTTCTCCAGGCCGGCGACCACCCGCGCGCAGCGCTCGTAATCGACCTTGTCGGGGGTGTCCGCCGTCTGATGGTAGTGCGGGTACCGGAACGGGGCGGTGTCGGTGGCCATCAGCGCCGGATATCCCGCCTGCCAGAACGCCCAGTGATCGGACCAGCCGACGCCCGGCAGGAAGGACGGGAGCGCCCCGCCCTCCGAGGGGAACATCGCGTGAGTCCTGAAAGACTCGACGACCCTGCGGACCAGCTTCCTGGACGAGACGTTCCCCACGAATCCGATGAAGTCGCCCCTGTCCGGGTAGAAAAGGCCCAATGGAGGCGGGTATTTCTGGCTGCCCTGTTCGCCGGAGTACCATCCGATAGTCTCCAGGCTGAGCATGGCGACCACGTCTTCGCGGCGCTCCCGGCACCGCCGCGCGTAGACGAGGCTGCCCATCCCTTCGGTCCGGAAGAAAGGCGGTTCCTCGTTGGCGAAGGCCGCGAACCGCAGCGTCCGGTCCGGCCTGGATCCCGCCAGCGCCCCGGCCAGCGCCAGGAGTCCGCCGACCCCGCTGGCGTTGTCGTTGGCGCCCGGCGAGCCGAGGACGGAATCGTAATGCGCCCCGACGACGACGATCTCCGCGGCCGCGGCGGCCCCGGGTATCTCCACCTCGACGTTGGCGCAAGCGCGGCCCTGGGCCTTGAACTCCTGGCGGCTCACGGAGTACTTCAACCCGCGGAAGCGGGATTCAACGTAGTCCGCCGCCTTGGCCAGCCCCCCGTCGAAGGCGGTGCGGATGCCGATCCTGCCGGCCAGTTCCTCCACGTCCCGCCTGATCGACGCCGCGATGGCCTCCTCGTAGGGCCCCAGCGGCGGCAACGGCCCGGCATATGATCTCCCCGGCATGCGTATCATGCAGGCCCACCCCCACGCCGACAGGACCGACAGCGCCCCGAAGAGGCACGCAAGGCGCACGAGGCCGGCGCGGGTGACGACTCTGATGGGGAGCCGCCACGGCAGGTCGGTCCGGGCCGGATTTGCAATCTGACCGCCATCGCCCGCCATGCATCCACTCCCGCCCGATCAGCGGGGCCGATGCCAGTATAGCCTCGTCCCGCCCACGGCGCTTTATTGTTCCATGTCTTGACGCCGCAACTTATCATGTATCGCCGTCGTATCAAACCTGTTCGATCTGGAGGGTCACATGAATATTACGCGTCGTGAGTTCCTCGGGCGGGGGGCGGGCCTGGCGGCGCTCTGGGCGCTGGGACCGTCCGCGGCGGCCCCCAAGATCCCCGTGGGCGTCCAGCTCTACTCCGTCCGCAACGACTGCGCGAAGGATCTCCCCGGCACGCTTGCCGCCATCGCCAAGATCGGATACAAGGGCGTGGAGTTCGCCGGCTACTACAGGCGCAAGGCCGACGAGCTCAGGAAGCTGCTCGACGAAAACGGCCTGAAGTGCTGCGGGACTCACACCGGATGGGGCACCATTCTGGGCGACAAGCTCAAGGAGACGATCGAGTTCAACAAGACGATCGGCAACAAGTTCCTCATCGTCCCAGGCGGGCTGCCCGCCAAGACCTTCGTCTCCGTGGAGGGCTGCAAGGAGACGGCGAAGATATTCAACGAACAGTCGGCCAAGGCCCGCGAGGCCGGGATGTACGTGGGCTACCACGCCCACGGGGGCGACTTCAAGAAGTTGGACGGCGAGACGGTCTGGGACATCCTCTTCTCGAACACCGACAAGGACGTGATAATGCAGATGGACGTCGGCAACTGCATCGGCGGCGGCGGCGATCCTTACGCGACGCTCAGAAAATTCCCGGGTCGATCGCTCACCATCCACCTCAAGGAACACGGCGGCGCAAGGGGCGCACCGATCGGCGAGGGCGAGGTGAGATGGAAGGAGATATTCGACATCTGCGAAACCATCGGGGGCACCCAGTGGTACGTCGTCGAACACGAGAGCGGCACCAATCCCATCGAGAGCGTCAAGGCCTGCTTCGAGAACCTCCGCAAGATGGGCAAGGTGTAGGACCGGAAAGGGAGATGCAAGGCGCCGCGCAAGCGCGTTCACTACGGGGCACATGACAATCGCCGTTTTCGGCGGCACGCCGATTGCGACGGTGGCACCGCGGATGGTCGCCTGGATTAGATCGACGCCCGCGCGGATCAGGGTGTCGATCCTGATCGGGACGGGCATCCTCGCCAGCGGCCACACGCTCAAGCACCTGCTGGCGGCGCTGGCGGCGGCGATCCTGCTGGCCATGGTCCTGCGGAGGAAGCCCCTCACAGGTTCTCCTCCACGGTGCTGGCCAGCACCTCCCGCAGATCCGTCCGGCCCGCCAGCACCCTCCTGATCCCGTCCTGCTTGAGCGTCGCCATGCCGCAGCCGCGGGCCGCCCGGCCGATCTCGTCCGCCTCAGCCCTCTTCTGAACCAGGCGGCGCACCTCCGGCGTCACCACCAGCAGCTCATGTATCCCAAGCCGCCCGCGATAGCCCGTCCCGAAACAGGCGTCGCAGCCCCTGCCGCGGGCCATCCGGATCCTTCTCGGATCCGCGCCGAGCGCGTCGAACTTCGCGTCGTCCCCGTAACGCGACCGGATCTCCTGGAACTCCTCCGCCGACGGCGCGTACCTCTCCGCGCACGACTCGCACACCCGCCTTATGAGCCGCTGCGCCAGGACCCCGAGGAGGCTGTTGCCGAACGTGAACGGATCCAGGCCCATCTCCAGGAGGCGCGTGACGGTCTCCGGCGCGCTGTTGGTGTGAAGGGTGGAAAGCACCAGGTGGCCCGTCAGCGACGCCTCCACCGCCGCGTCGGCGGTCTCGCGATCCCTGATCTCGCCGATCATTATGACGTCAGGGTCGCAGCGGAGGAACGCCCGGAGCGCCCGGTGGAACGTCAGGCCGATCTGGGGATGCACCTGGACCTGGCGAACCCCGGGTTGCGTGATCTCCACGGGATCTTCCGCGGTCCATATCTTCACCTGAGGCCCCTTGAGGTGCGCCAGGGCGGCGTGCAGCGTGGTCGTCTTGCCGGATCCGGTCGGGCCCACGCACAGCACGATCCCGTGCGGCTGCTCGATGATCCTGCGGAACCTCGCCAGGACATCCGCCTCCATTTCCAGCTGATCGAGCGTGAAGACCTGGTACTCCGGCAGCAGCCTCAGCACGACGTCCTCGTATCCCCCCTGCGTGGGCATCACCGCCACGCGCAGATCCGTCCGCCGGCCCTTGTGGTCCCGGAGCCTGATCTTGCCGTCCTGGGGAAGCCGGTGCTCGGCGATGTCCAGCCTGGCCATGATCTTTATGCGGGAGACCACGGCGCGCGCCACGGATTCCTTGAAAACGCGGTGGTCGTGGCAGACGCCGTCCACTCTGAACCTAACCGCCAGCCCCCCGTCCGCCGACGGCTCCAGGTGGATGTCCGAGGCGCCGCCGTCCACCGCCGCCTGGATGATCTCATTGACCAGGCGGACCGCCGCGGAGTCGATCTCCACGCGGGCCGGGCCCGCCAGGTCGTAGTGGGTCTCCGGCTGTCCCGTGGGCTTCGCCGGCTCGGCCCCGGGCGCCGGCGGCGGCGCCGCGGGCACCGCCGGCATCGGGGCCGGGGTCGGCGGATCGAGAATCTTCTCGAGCGCCGCCAGTATGTCCTCCCTGACCGCCACGCTCACCGACAATTTTTCCGTGTTCAGCTGCCGCCCGACGTCGTCGAGGAGCTGGAGGTTCCGCGGGTTGACCACAACGACCTCCGCCCTGTGGCCCTTCCAACCCACCGGGAGCACCGCGTGGGCCCGCAGAAAGCTGGGCGCGAACCGGCGGACCAGGTCGGGCGACGCCTGCAGCTCGGCCGGCTCCGCCACGAACGGGCACTCGAAGTGTTCGGAAAGGCTCCTGCCAAGACGCTCCTTCTTTACTCCCAAGGCGAGCAGCACCGCCTCGAGGGACCGCCCCTCAGCGGCCGACCGCTCGCGCGCGTCCTTGAGCGCCTCCGGGGCGACCAAGCCTTCCCTGACCAGGTAGTCGTAGGGCGCGGATCGCGCGGCCGCCCCCAGCACCGCATGCAGACGCCTGCCCACCAGCTCGGCAATGCCGTAGAAGGCCCGGCGCCCCTGCTCCCCCAGGACGGCGTCGAGCTTGCCGTGGACGAGTTCAAGGACGCCAATGACTTCGCCGTTCTGGATCAGAGGCGCCGCGACCACGTAGCGTCTCCTGCCTTCCACGTCTTTCTTCCACGCGAATGAGTTCGCCCGCGTCAGGGCGGCGTAGCCGACGGGGCTGGACGGATCCGCCGGCAGGCGCTGCTCGCGCACGCGCGACCCCTGCTTGAACCGGGAGTAAAGCTCGCGCGTGAGCGGATCGCTCAGGTAGAGGCGCACGCTCTCGGCCCCCATAAGACCGGCGATCATGGGGGGCATGTCGGAGATCAGGGCATCCAGCGTGGCGTCCTTGAGCGCCGCGGCGATGCGGAGGCGACCGGCATCAGCTTGGGACGTGGACTCCCGGCGGGCGGCGGGCAGTCCCATAATTCCTCCCGGGAAGCCCCTTGCCCTTGCGTGCCGCCACCCGAAAAATATTATAGCCCATGAATCGGGATCGCGGCCCTGCCGGCGCCGGGATTTCCGGGGGTTCGCCGCCGTGGGCGCCCATCAGCGGATCTTCAGGCAGACCATGGTCACGTCGTCCCGGTGGGGGGCCGATCCGAGGAACCCGTTGAGGGCATCCTCGACCGACCGCAGGATCGCCCGTGCCGGCTCTCCGGCGGGGACCGCCATGAGCGCCTTGAAGAGCCGGTCCATGCCGAACTGCTCGCCGCCCGCCTCCGCCTCGGTCACGCCGTCGGTGTACATGAGCAGTATGTCGCCCTCCTCCAGCTGGACCTCGCGCTCCTCGATGCACGACCCGAATCGACTGCCGTCGTCCGCCCCGAAAGGCAGCCCAGGCGCGTCCAGCGGCTCGCAGTCCCCCGACACCCTCCGCAGCAGCGGGGGCGGATGTCCCATGCGCACGTAGGACATCTTCCGGGTGGCGCGGTCCACCAGGGCGAAGAAGCCGGTCACGAACGCGCTGCGGCGCAGCTCCCCGAAAAGATCGAGGTTCGCCCTCACCATCATCTCGTGCGCCGTCCCCAGAGCCTGCGAGCGGATACGCAGCGCCATCTTCGCCATGCCCATCAGGATGGCGGCCTCCACGCCGTGACCGCTCACGTCGCCCACGACGACCCCGAAGCGGTTGTCCGACAGCGAATAGAAATCCAGGAAGTCTCCGCTGACCGACTGGAGAGGATGGTACGCCACCGCGATGTCGGCGACCTCGTCCGGCTGCGGCTCCAGCGGGATCAGGTGGAGCTGCCTGCGCTGCGCCTGCCGCACGCTCTGCTCGAGATCGACCATCGACTCCACCCGCTCCTGGAGCGACTCGATCTTCTCCGCCAGCTTCTTGCGGCGCTCCACGGCGGCGATCCCCTTGCGCCGGTTGATCTCCAGGAGGAACGCGTCCAGAATGCTCGCCGGCAGCGCCGTCTGGCGCCCCGCCCGCCACGCCGCGCAGTTCTCCAGGAGATGCCTCCGCACCCCCCTCAGCGCCGCCGCGCCCGGCCTGGAGGCGTCGTCGATGCGTACGTCCTCCACCTCGGCGCCGCAAAGCGCGCACAACCACGTGCGTTCCTGGTCGAGCCGCCTCCAGAGGGGATTAACGCGGAACCGCGACTCGATCTCCGAGAGGGCCATCTTCTCCTTGGCAACCGAGTCAGGCAGCGACCCGCTCTCCAGGAGCGCGGCCTCGCAGCTGAGTATCTGTATGCGGTCTCCCGCGCCGAGCTTCTCGAGCGCCTCAAGGGCCGACGGAGCCGGCTCGATCACCGCCATCGGCTGCCTGCGGCGGGCGCATTCCACGACCGCCTTGAGGAAGGGCTCCCCCGCCGAAGCCAGCTCGCGGAAATTCAGGACGACGGCCGACTTGATCTCCTTGAGCCCCTGCGGCAGCCAGGAAACCAGCGCGTCGGAGCAGGTGCCGGAAAAGCGCAACAGCGTGGAGCTCTCCCTCTGCTCCGCCGCCACCGAGGAGTCAGCGCCGCGGAAAACGACCTTGGGATGGGAAATCGCACCAGCCATGGACCGGCCTCACGGGCGGTATGATAGGCCGCCCGGGAACGCCTGTCCAGATCATTGGACCGACGCGCCCGCGCGGGCGCCGTCCTCGGCGCCGCCGTCCAGGACCAGGTCGGCGGCCGAATCCATCGAGGGTCCGCCGAAAAAGAGGAAGACCCTGCCCCTGTCGAGGCCGTCGTCTATAGTATTGCCGTCGCCGTCGTCGTCCGGCGCGCCGATGACCACGTCGCGCGCCCCGCCGGCGTTCACGTCGCCCCCGGAAAATCCGCTCGCGCCGAAGTGCCCGTAGTCCTCGGCGCCCGAAAGGACGACGTCGGGGACCGCGTCCGCATAGTCGCCCCCGAAGAAGACGAACACGCGGCCGCGCTCAGCGCCCCCGGCGGCGTCATAAGGAGCTCCGACGAGGAGATCGGGCGCACCGCCGTTGTTGACGTCACCGATCCGCGCGACCATCGAGCCGAACCTGCCGCCGGCCGATCCCGTCAGGATGAGATCGGCGGTGCCGTCGAAGTACCTGTGCCCGTAAAACACGAAGACGCGGCCCGCGTCCGCACCCCCCGTTCCGTCGAAGGGCGCGCCCACCGCCAGGTCGTCGTAACCGTCATAGTTGAAGTCGCGCAGGCCCGCCAGGGAGGAACCGAACAGGCCCACGTCGACGGTTCCCGAAAGGACCAGGTCGACGCCGTTGTCCGGGAAGGGACCGCCCAGGTAAGTGAATACGCGGCCGCGGTCCGAGCCCGAGACGCCCGCGTCGTCGAGCGGCGCCCCGACCGCCACGTCGAAATAGCCGTCGCCGTTGAAGTCACCCGCGCTGTCGAGGGCCTCGCCGAAGCGGCCGTCGTCGTCGCTTCCGGTAAACACCACGATCGGGGTCGAACCACCGGAGAAAGAAAACAGGTAGGCCCTGCCCCGCCGGCTCCCGCCCGCGTTCTCCATGGGGGCGCCGACGAGCAGCTCGTCGCGGCCGTCCCCGTTGACGTCCCCGGCGCGGGCGACCGCCCAGCCGAAACCCCCGTCGTCCTCGAACCCGTTCAGAACGATCGAAGCGGCGGCCGGGAAGCCGCCCCCTCCGAAGAAGACGTGGACGCGCCCGCGGCGGGTGCCGCCCCCGGACTCGAAGGGCGCCCCCACGGCGAAGTCGAAATAGCCGTCCCCGTTGTAATCCCCTAACACTGCCACCGAGGTCCCGAATTGCCCGTCCGCCTCGGTGCCGCCGTAAATGGCGTCCGCGATCCCGTCCGGCGTCCGGCCGCCGGCGTAGAGGTACACCCGGCCCCGGTCGGAGCCGGACACGCCCGCGTCGTCGAGCGGCGCGCCCACCAGGATATCGGCGTAGCCGTCGCCGTTGATGTCCGACGGCCAGCCGTAGTAGATGATCTCGTCGTCAACCCACCAGTCGTCGTCGCAGCCGGGGATTGCAATGAGCAGAACAAGGGCGATGATCCTGCGCATACGCCTTCACCTCCGGCATCTCATGATACACGAACCGGTCCGCCGGTGTAAGGGCGGCACTACTACCATATGACGGCGGACCGGCCACCGGACCTTCAGGACGCGCGCGAACCCGCCGCGACGCCTATCTACTTCAGCGGGGTGATCCTGATGTTGCGGTACGAGACTGGGCCGTGGTCGCCCTGGAACATGAGGGGCCCCGTGGGGGCCTCCTTCCCGGTCACGCCGCCGGGCGTGGGCCCCTTCATCTCCACGTTCTCGTGGATGACCTGGCCGTTGAGGGTCACCTTGACGAACTTCGCGTTGGCCGTCTTCTTCCCCGATCCGTCGAACTTGGGGGCCCGGAAGTCGATCACGAACTTCTGCCACTCGCCCGGCGGCTTGGAGGCGTTGACCATGGGGGCTTGGGCGCCGTAGAGGCCGCCTATGTCGCCGGGGCCCACCTTGGCCTTGCCGTAGCTGTCCAGCACCTGTATCTCGTACTCGCCCATCACGTACACGCCGGAATTGGAGCCCTTGGGGACCATCAGCTCCACCTCGATCAGCGCGTCGCCCCACTTGGCCTCGGTGTATATGTCCACGCCCCCGCCCCCCGTATTGACGAGCTCGCCCTCGCCGGGCGTGAAGGCGATCTTCCTGTTGTCCTGCGGATCCATCGCCGCCCTGCCCGCCTTCCACTTGCTCTTTTCCTCCTTCCCCTTGAGCTTCCATCCGGAGAGATCCTTGCCGTTGAAAGGTTCGACCGCCTGCGGGCACAGCAGCAGGGCGCACGTCGATGCCGCATTAATAGCCTTCATGTCCGGACTCCGAAAAATTCCATGAAATGAAACGCCGCCGGACGCGGCGCGGTTGGGCTGGCGTATTATTTGCATGACTGCCGGAACGCTCCTGGCGTCGGCCGCCGTCCTCCTCCTGCAGGCGGCCGCCCAAGGAGGAGCATCGCGCTGGAAGAACGGCCTCCCCGACGACCTTTCATTCCTCCCCTTGGCGGTCTGGCTCCAGGATCCCAAGAACGCCCCCCGGTACAGGGAGGCGGGGATCAATTTATACGTCGGCCTCTGGAGGGGCCCCACGGCCGAACAGCTGGCGGATCTCAAGGCCGCCGGCATGAAGGTCATCTGCCACCAGGGCCAAACGGGGCTTTCCCACCCCGGCAGGGACGTAATAGTGGGCTGGACGCACGGAGACGAGCCCGACAACGCCCAGCCGAAGCCGGGCGGCGGCTACGGACCGCCCATACCACCCGAGAAGATCGCCGCCGATTACGCCAGGATACGCGCCGCCGATCCGACGCGCCCCGTGCCGCTCAACCTTGGCCAAGGGGTGGCCTGGGACGACTGGATCGGCCGCGGCGTCCGCCGCAACCGCCCCGAGGACTACCCCGAGTACGTCAAGGGCTGCGACATCGTCTCATTCGACAGCGGATCCACGGGGATCATCTACTTCGTTCACCAGTTCAGGCCGCGGTTCATCGAGGCGTCCCTCCTGGAGGATCCCGCGCTGCTCAAGGGCGTCGCGGAGATCAACCGTCAGATCCGCGAGCTCGCCCCGGCCATCAACAGCCCGACCGTGCCGGACGGGGCGGAGATACGGTCGTCCAAGGCGGAGATCCCCGTCGCGGGGATCGTCAAGCGCCTGGGCCGGGCCACGTTCGTCTTCGCGGCGGCCATGCGCGACGGGGCGACGAGGGCTTCCTTCACCGTGCACGGAGTACAAGCCGCCGCGGCGGCCGAGGTGCTCGGCGAGAACCGGCGCATCCCCGTCGCCTCCGGCAGGTTCGAGGACGACTTCAAGTCATACGAGGTCCACCTCTACAAGATCGAGTGAGCGCGCGAAAGAGAGCGCTTTTGTCCGCCGGATTGGGTAATATTTCAGGTGCTGATCCGTCCAATCGACAATGTACCGTTCGTTGAAAGGAATCGTCATGACCAATCGGGACTTCATGCCGCGCCTGCTGCTGGGGCTTGCCGCGGCCGCCTGCGCCTTCCGGGCTGATGCCGCGCCACAGGAGGAAAAGCAGGAGGCCTTCACGATGAAGGCCAAGTACCTCAAGGGCGATAAGATCTCCGTGGAGGGCACCGCCAAGGTGACCTTGAACCTCTCCATGAAGGCGGAGGCCATGACCGTCAAGATGGAGATGGAGGAGCAGGACCAGGCGGCGTACGAGACCCAGATACTCGACGTCACGGAGCAGGGCGCCGTCCGGAAGGAGCTGAGGGAATACACCAAGGCCCGCGGGGAGGCCAAGGTTTCCATGTCCATCGGCGACGAAGGGGAAGAGCCCATCCCCGTCAAGAAGACGCTGCCTCTGGAGGGCCGTTCGTTCGAGATCACCGAGGAGGAGGGATCGACCAAGGTGACGCCCAAGGGGGACACCAAGGATCTTCCCAAGGCCCTCGACAGGTCGATCCCCGTCCACCAGGGCGTGGAGGCCCTCCTGCCGGGAAAAGAGGTGCGGAAGGGCGACAGATGGTCGGTCGAGGGCAAGAGGCTCAAGGCCTGGATGGAGAGGCAGGTCCCCAACCTCAAGAAGGTGAAGGACGTCACCGGCTCCTTCGAGTGCACCCTCAAGGAGATTTCCGGCGCCGACGGCAAGAGAACGGCCCGCGTCGAATACACGCTCGACGTCGAGATCACCGTGGACATCGCCGCGCTCATGGCCGCCGAGGTGGAGGAAGAAGAAGAGGAGGAGAAGCCCGCCGCCAAGCCCAAGGGCGAGATGGTCCTGCGGATAAAGAGGGGGAAGGGCGAATTCACCTTCAACATCGACGAGGGCACGTCGGTCTCCCAGGAGGTGGAAGCCGCCATGGAGATCGATTTCTCCCAGCAGATTGGGGACCAGGAGACCACCGGCAAGGGCAAGGGCTCGATCCACGTCAAGAACGGCTGGAAGCTGCAGGAGCGGAAGAGCGAGTGAAGCCCGCTGGGCGGCATTCGCTGTTTGCGGCGAGGGGACCATGCGATGGACCAAAAGGGCTGCCGCGGCGGGGGCACTGCTGGCGGGGATCTTCGCGCTGTGCGTCAGCCTGAGCCTTGACGCGCCGGCGAGGAGATCCCGCGGGGGCGCCACCGCCATCGGGCCGGCGCCGGCTGGGACGCCCGGAGAGATCATCCCGCTGGCCGACGTCCGGCCGGGGATGAAGGGATACGGCCTCTCGGTCTTCTCCGGGACGAAGATCGAGCGGTTCGACGTGGAGGTGGTGAGCGTCCTGAGGAAATTCTACGGCGACAAGGACGTGATCCTGGTCCGCGTGGGCCACCCGGTCACCGATCACGCCAACGTCATCGCCGGCATGAGCGGGAGCCCCGTCTACCTGGAAGGACGGCTGGCGGGCGCCGTAGCCCTGGCGTTGGCCTATTTCGCCAAGGACCCTCTGGCCGGCGTCACGCCCATCGAGTACATGCTGGCCGACAAGGCCCACCCGTGGGAGGACGAGGGCGCCTTCATCCCCCCATTGCCCAAGGATTCCCCGTTCCAGTACTGCAAGACGCCGCTGTTCGCAGGCGGCCTGCCGCCGGCGGCGCTGAAGGGGCTCAAGGATTTCATGGAGCCCTACGGGTTCACCGTGCTGGCCGGCTCCGCCGGGCAGTCCGACCAGGCCGCCGACGCGAGGCTGGAGCCGGGAGCCGCCGTAGGGGTCACCCTGCTGCGGGGCGACATCGAGATGGACGGCATCGGCACCGTCACTCATGTTTCCGGTAAGGACGTCCTGGTGTTCGGTCACTCCCTCTTCATGGGCGGGCAGATGGAGCTCCCAATGACGACCGCTTACGTCCACACCGTTATCGCCTCACAGGAACGATCCTACAAATTGGCATCCTCCGCGCGGCCGGTCGGCTGCGTCCTCAAGGACAGGGCGACCTCGGTGTACGGAGTCCTGGGCCGGACGGCGCCGATGATACCGCTGACGGTGGAGGTGGAGAACCCGCAGGCGCGATCCAGGCGGACATTCCGCTTCGAGATGGGCCGCCACGCCATCTACACCCCGTACCTGCTCACGCAGGTCCCCGACTACTGCCTGCTCCTGGCGGAGGCCGGCCAGCTCAAGGACAAGACGGTCAGGTACAGCCTGCGCCTGAAGTTCGAGAAGATCCCGGACGTGGAGCTCCGCGACGCCTACGTCTCATCCCCCATGGGCGCGCGGGAACGCGGATTCACCGAAACCGTATTCCAGCTCGTCGGCAACCCGTTCCGGCGCGTGCGGCTGGAGCGCGCGGACGTGAGGCTTTCGGTCGTCCACCGGCGGACATCGGCGACGCTGGACGCGTTGTGGCTGCAGGCCCAGAAGATCAAGCCGGGCGACCCCCTGGAACTCACCGTCAGGCTCCGACCGTACAACGGCGATCCCCTAATTGAGTCCGTCCAGATCGCCATGCCCAGGACCGTCCCGGACGGCGAGTACGAGGTCACCGTGATGGGCGGCGGCGAGGCGGGCGCCGCGATAGACGTGCAGGAGATGATGAGGGCGGTGCTCTCCGGCCGGATGCCCGGGCAGAGCCAGGCCCAGAGCTTCGAGGAGCTGCTTGACGAGATCCGCAGGCGCCATCCGGCCGACAGGATAGTCGCTCGAGTGGATCTGCCGGCCCTGGGCGTGCGCACCAAGGGGCGAAGGCTCGAGAACCTTCCCAGCTCGGTATTCGTGAACCTGGTCTCCAACCCCTCCGCGGGCATAAGGCTGGAGCGCGACAGGCTGGAGGTGACCCGTGACGTCGGCTGGGTCGTGGAGGGGCGCAAGACCGCCAAATTCGAGATCCGAACGCCCGGCCAGGTGCAGCCGGAACAGCACTGACAGGCATATCACTCGGAGGACGAGATGAACCTACGCGCCATTTGGATGGCGGCCGCGGCGGCCGTGCTTTCCGCGGCAGGCGCCCCAAGCCGCACGATCCGCTGGACCATCTCCACGCCGGAGGACTACCAGAAGGGGACCGTCGAGAACGTGGTGGTCTCGTCAACGGGCGAGCTCTCATTGGGCCCGGTGCTGGTGCGCCACGACTCGGGAGAACTGTCGCTGTGGAGTTCCGCCGTCGACGAGAAGACGGGCGTCGTCTACTTCGGCAGCGGGATAGAGGGCAAGATATTCCGGCTGGACCGCGGCGGTCAGATCAAGGAGGTCGGGAGGACCGGCGAGCTGGTGGTGACCGCGCTGGCCTGGGGCCCCGGCGGCAGGCTCTACGCCGCGACGATCCCCGCAGGCAAGGTGTTCTCCCTCGACCCCGCCGAAGGGAAGCTCTCTCCCGTCGCCACGCTGCCCGATCCGTACGTCTGGTCCCTCGCCTCCGCGGGCGGGGCGCTGGTGGCCGGCACGGGCCCCAACGGCAAGGTCTATCGCATCGACGCCGAGGGCAAGGCCGCCCTCTGGTGCGAGACGGGACAGTCACACGTGCTTTCATTGGCGGCCGATCAGGCGGGCTCCGTGTACGCGGGAACGAGCCCAAACGGCGTGCTCTTCAAGATCGCCCCCGACGGAAAGGGAGCGGTAGTCTTCAACACCGAGGAGCAGGAGATCCGAGCCATGGCGTGGGGGCGCGACTGCCTCTGGATCGGCGCCAACAAATCGAAGAGGTTCGACCCCAAGCGGTTCGTCCGGCGCCTCCAGGCGGCGGCGGCCCAGGCCCAGCAGGGCGAGGAGAAGGAGTCCCCGTTCCAGGATCTCTTCGACGGATCCATATACAGGATGGTCCCCGGCTCACCGGCGAGGCTCGTGCATTCCTTTTCGCGGAGTTACCTGACCAGCCTGGCTGTGGACGCACGCGGGGCGGTCTACGCCGGGACGGGCGACGAGGGCCAAGTGTGGCGGCTCGGCGCCGAAGGGACGCCGGCGCTGCTGGCCAAGCTCAAGGAGAGCCAGGCGATGACCCTCGCGGTCTCCGCAGGGGAGCTGGCGGCGATCGGCACGGGCAATCCCGGCACGGTCTCGGCGACCTCCGCGGCGGGACCGCGGACGGGCAGTTTCACCTCCGAGATCCTTGACGCGAAGTTCCCCGCCGTGTGGGGCTCGCTCTCGTGGGATGCCACGGGACGATTGGCGGTGCAGACGCGCAGCGGCAGGACCGCCCGCCCGGACGATGGGACCTGGTCCGAATGGTCGGAGCCGCTGGGCCGGAATCCCTCCAAGGTCCCCAGCCCCGCGGGGCGCTACTTCCAGGTCCGCTTCACCTGGAAGGACGATCCCGGCGCCGTCCTGCGGTGGGTCACGCTCTTCTACAAGACCGAGAACCAGCAACCCGACGTCCGGGAGATGGAGGTCGAGTCGTTCGACGACGCGTCGGCGTTCCTGGGCAAGTTCCGCGAATCGGCCGAGGTTGTCGCGCGCTGGAAGGCGGCGGATCCCGACGGCGACGAACTGGTGTTCCGGGTCTACTTCCAGAGGCATGGACGGGAGGAATGGGCGCCGCTGACGCCGGAGCCCCTGGCGAAGAAGGAATTCAAGTGGGACACCCGCCTGGCGGCCGACGGCTGGTACCGCCTGAAGGTCGTCGCCAGCGACGAGACCGCCAACCCCGGCGAGTCGGCGCTCTCCGGCGCAAAGGTAAGCCGGCCGTTCCTGATCGACAACCGCGAGCCCGCCTTCGAGAACGTCAGGATCGCCGGCGGCGTCATATCCGGCGCCGTGACCGATGAGACCAGCGTCGTGGCGCGTATCGAGTACTCCCTGGACGCCGGCCCGTGGAGATTCGCGCTGCCGACCGACGGCCTCTACGACGAGCGCTCGGAACGCTTCTCGATCCCGCTGCCCGCGGGCCTCTCCGCCGGGATCCACCACGCCTCCATCCGCGCCTTCGACGGCGGCGGCAACGTGACGGTGTATCAGGAGTCGTTCCGGCAGGATTGAGGAGGGGCTCCCGGCGTATATAACATTTCACTAACATTTTCTCCCGCCGCCGGCTATACTAAGGCATGCCGTGCGGGAGGAAGCGATACACGAGAAGCTGCCCCGCTTGCTGGCGCGCTACGAGGGCGGGCGCATCGAGCCCATGGAGTTCCGCTGGGGGGCGCGCGAGTTCCGCGTCCGCTCCGTCAACGCCCGATGGGTGGACCGCTCCACGCGCCCCGTCCGCTACTTCTTCTCCGTTACCGCCGAGTCGGGCGAGATATTCGTCCTTTCCTACCGCGAGGGCGAGCCGGTCTGGTACGTCGACAGCGTGATCGTGGCATGAAGACCTCCGCCGTGATGCACGTCGACATAGACGCGTTCTTCGCGTCGGTGGAGCAGCTCCGCAACCCGCTGCTGCGGGGGCGGCCCGTGGCGGTCGGCAGCGGCGTGGTGGCCTCCTCCAGCTACGAGGCCCGCGCCTGCGGGATATCCAACGGCATGCCCCTCCACGCCGCCAGGAGGCTCTGCCCGGACCTCGAGACCCTCCCCGGCCGCCACGAGATCTACCGCTGCTTCGCCGAGGCGGTCTGGGCGGTCCTCCGGCGCCACGCCCCCGCCATGGAGACGCTCCTCGACGAGGCCTTCTGCGACTTCACCGGCGCCGAGATCCCCCGCCCCGATCTGCGGGAGACAGGCCGCCGCATCCGCCGCGAGGTCCGCGACGAGACGGGCCTGGCCGTCACCGTCGGGATCGGCAGGAACCGAATGATGGCCAAGATCGCCTCCAAGTCCGCTAAGCCCGACGGCCTGCGCCTGATCCCCCTCGGATCGGAAGACGAGGTGCTCGTCCCGCTACCGATCGAGAAGCTCCCCGGGGTGGGGCCGCGGACATCGGCGCTCCTGCGCGACATGAACGTCCGCACCGTCGGCGAGTTCCGCGCGATCCCCTTGGCGGCCCTGCAAGCCATGCTCGGCGGCAGGACCGGCGCCACCCTCTACGAGCGCGCGCGGGGCAACGACACGCGCCCCGTACGGGAGGACGAGATCCCCAGGTCCATCTCCCGCGAGACCACCCTCCACGAGGCGTCCGCCGACCCGGCGGAACTCGAGGCGATGCTCTCCTACCTCATGGACCGCGCGATGCGCGCGACCAGAGGCTTGGGGCTCCGCGCCGGCGCCGTCAGGGTGTCGATCCGCTATTCGGACTGGGAAGAGGAGGAGGGCTCCGCGCCGGTCGGCCCCACCGCGATCGACGAGGAGGTCCTGCCGGCCGCGCGGCGGCTCCTGCGGGATATCTGGAGGCGCCGGGTGGCCGTCAGGCACCTGGGGGTGGCCCTCGCCCGGTTCTCCCCGGAGGACGGCCAGGGCGACCTCTTCTCCGACGGCCGCCTCCGGCGGCTGCACGAGGCGGTGGACCGCGTGCGCGACAGGTACGGCCACGGCGCGATCGTGCGGGGCGGAGCGATCGCGCTGCTGGGAAAGCTCCCCAAGGACGCGTACGGCTACGTACTCAGAACGCCGTCGCTGACCAGATGATAGTCTGCCGGAGCTATTACAGCTTCCTGCGCGGCGCCTCCCCACCCGCCGCCCTGGTGGAACGCGCCCGCCGGATCGGCATGAAACACCTGGCGCTCGCCGACGATGGGCTCTACGGCGCCGTCGAGTTCTGGAAGCTGTGCAAGGACGCCGGGATCAGGCCGGTGATCGGGGCGCGGGTCGGCGGCCGGACATACCTCGTCCGCAACCGCGCCGGTTACGCCGCCCTCTGCCGCCTCATCACCGCCGAGAGGCTGGGAAGGGAACGCCCGCCGGATCTCGAAGGCCTCATCGAACCTCCCCGCGTGCGGGAGGTCCTCTTCGCCGCCCCCGAGGGTTTCCGCGTCCACCGGTTGCTGTCGGCCATCAGGCGGAACACCCTCCTTTCGATGGTGGAGGACCTCGGGGGGGAGGACGCGTATCTGCGTCCCGAGGAGGATCCCGAGGCGGAGCGGGTCGCGGAGGCGTGCGACTGGGAGTTCCTCCCGGCCCCGAGGGTCTTTCCACGCGATCAAGGGGGGATGGAACGCCTGCGCGCCCTCTGCGAGAAGGGGCTCGCGTGGCGGTATCCGGCGGACCCGCCGAGGGAACGGCTGGAACGCGAACTCGCGGTGATAGGGAAGCTCGGCTACGCGGACTACTTCCTGGTGGTCCATGATATCGTGCGCCACTCGCGGGAACGCGGGGTGCCGGTGGCGGGACGCGGCTCCGGCGCCTCGAGCCTGGTGGCGTACGTGCTGGGGATCACCAACGTCTGCCCCGTAACGCACGGTATCCCCTTCGAGCGGTTCATTCACGAGGGGCGCACGGATTACCCGGATCTCGACGTGGATTTCTGTTGGAAGATCCGCGACGAGATCATCTCTCACGTCTTCGAGCGTTTCCGCGACGCGGCGATGGTCTCCACCCACGTCAGGTTCCAGGAGCGCTCCGCCTTCAGGGAGGCGGCGCGGACGTTCGGATACCCGGACGATCAGATCTCCCTCATGCAGCGCGGGCGCGTGGAGCCGCCGGATCTCCCGCGGATCCGTGCGGCGGCGGCCTCGATCCTGGGATTCCCCCGTCACATCTCGGTCCATGCCGGAGGCGTGGTGCTGCGCCCCGACGGCGTCTCCCCGCTGGAACGCGCCGAGAAGGGGGTACTCGTCACCCAGTACGACAAGGACTCGGTGGAGGAGGCGGGGCTCGTGAAGATCGACCTTTTGGGGAACCGGACGCTCTCGGCGATCCGCGAGACGATCGAGATAGTGGGGCGGACGGCGGGCGTGCGGGTGGATCCGGAGGCGCTGCCGGAGGACGACGCCGCGGCGCGACTCATCAGGGAGGGGCGCACGCTCGGTTGCGGGCAGCTCGAGTCGCCGGGGATGCGCGCACTCCTGAGGATGATGCGGCCGCGGGGGGTGCGAGGACTCATGCAGGCCCTGGCCCTCATCCGGCCTGGGGCGGCTTCGCTGGGCATGAAGGAGCGGTTCATCCGCCGCGCGCGCGGGCTGGAGGCGGCGCCGCCGGATCGGCTGCTGGAGGACACCTACGGGATAATGCTCTACGAGGACGACGCGATGCTGGCGGCCTCGGCGCTGGCGGGCGTGTCCCTCGCGGAGGGCGACCGCTTCCGCCGCCGCGTCCAGAAACTGCGCTCGGATGAGGAACGCAGGGCGGTCTCGCGCGAGTTCCTGAAACTCTGTGAAAGAAACGGGACGCCACGGCGGCTGGCGGAGGATTTGTGGTTGCAGATGGCCAAGTTCAGCAGGTTCTCGTTCTGCCGGGCCCACGCGGCATCGTACGCCGCACTGGCGTGGGCGTCGGCGTGGCTGGCGGCCCACTACCCGGCGGCCCACTGGGTCGCGGCGCTCAACAACAACCACGGGCTCTACGACGCGCGGGTGTACGTGGAGCAGGCCAAGCGGGAAGGGATAGGGGTGAGGCTGCCGTGCGTCCAGCGCTCCGTGGTGGAGTTCACCGCAGAGGAGGACGCGATCCGCGTGGGGCTCGGACGGATCGCCGGGCTGGAGAGCCGGGAGATTGAGGCGATCTTGAAGCAGCGGCCGTTCGAATCGCTGGAGGACTTCCTCGAAAGGGTCAAGGTGTCTTGGCCGTCGATGCGGAACCTCGTGCTGTCCGGGGCGTTCGACTGGACGGGGACGCCGCGGCCGAGGCTCCTGATGTCCGCGCGGGCGCGGGGGCTGCCGGTCCCGCCGGTGCCCGACTTCACCGAGAAGGAGAAATTCGCCCACGAGCTGGCGATCCTGGGCCTGTCGGCGCGGAAGCACATCCTGTCCTACTGGACGGGCCCGAGGGAGATCGACAGCCGGCGGCTCCCGGACTTCGTGGGGCGGCGCATCCGCCTGGTGGGCATCATGGACACCGCGCGGATCACCGAAACGCTGCGGATGGAACCAATGGAGTTCCTGACCCTGGAGGACGAATACGGGCTCTTCGAGGCGGCGCTCTTCCCCGCCGCCTTCCGGCGCTGCTCCATGCTCATAGGGACACTGGGCCCATACCTAGTGGAAGGCCGTGTGGAAGATCGTTACGGCGCCATCACCATATCCGCCGACCGGATCACCCCGCTCCGTATCGACAGGAAATGCCTGCCACACCGGCAGCCCTCTTACACCCCCGCCGCGCGAGGCCACATCCAGTTAAGCCCCAAGTAGATACACACGCGCGGCCCGGCCCGCTCGTGGCACACCGATTGCATGGCACAAGATCGATATGCCGACATATGATTACAGCTGCGCATCCTGCGGGCATACCTTCGAGGTCTTCGAGGGCATGACGGCCGAGGGATTGCGGGACTGCCCCAAGTGCGGCCGGGGCAAGGCCCGCCGCCTGATCGGCACGGGCGCTGGCCTCGTCTTCAAGGGCTCCGGCTTCTACATCACCGACTACAAGCGTGGCGGCAATCCCCCCTCCCCCCCTACTTCCTCCAAGAAGGATAAGTGTTAACGAAATCGCGACGCGATTTCGTTAACAGTTTGATGGACAGATGAGGAGGGAGGTCTTAGAATCACGCGTTGTCCCGAAAGAACCATGGGTATATTCCACCGGTCCAAGGCCGCTCTCATCCTCGGCGCCGCCTGGACCGTCTCGTCCTGCGCAGGCACCGGGGTTGCCGACATCCAGAAGGCAATCTTCAACGGGAAGGACCTAACCGGTTGGGAGGGCCGAAGGGACGTCTGGCGGGTGGAGAACGGGGAGATCGTAGGCAAGGCCGCTCAATTTTCCGGCGTCGAATATCTGGTCTTCGCCCGGCCCTTGGCCGATTTCCGCCTGACGGTAGATGTCAAACTGGCCGGGGAGAAGGGCAACAGCGGCATCCATTTTCGCAGCGAGAGGTTTCAGACGACCGACATGAAAGGTTACCAGGCCGACATCGGCCCCGGCGCCTGGGGCAAGCTCATAGAGCGCAACGGCCGCGGCCCGCTGTCGGAGGACGCCGCAGAGCGCTCCGCCAGGCCCGGCGACTGGAACACCTACGAAATCCTCGCTGTCGGGAACCGCATACAGCTCGCCCTCAACGGGAAGATGAGCGCCGATTTCACCGACCCCCGCCCCGCCCGCAGCGGCCTTATAGGCCTCCAAATGGCCGGTGAGGCCGTGGACATCGAGATCCGATTCCGGAACATCGCGCTGGAGACAGATCCGGAACCCCGGCTGAAAACTGTTCGATGATCACTTCCCCGCCAGCCCCGACTGGGGCATGACTTGGCGCGAAAGTTCGCGGTCCACCATGGTCCTGCCCCCGGAGACGATCTTGATCCTGCCGGCGGCATCGCCCGACACGGCAAATATCACGGTGCAGGATCTCCCGCCAGCCCCGAACCTGACACCCACCGCCCCGGCCTGCTCCACCAGCTCCACATGATCAATCGCCGCAAGCGTCCTGTCACCCACCTGGATGAGATGAAGGAAAACGTCGGCCGCCCGGGGCGCCCCGGGACTGACCTCCACCCTCCAGTTGCCCATCAACCCCTTCTTCCCCCACTCCCTCATGATCCCAGGAAGCGTCTCCCAGTTCCTCCCGCACGCCCAGAACTCCTTGCCCGGCCCCCCGACCTTTGAGAGCACCGCGTCCTTGGGCAGGAGCGTACGGCAGATAAGCCTGCCCTCCTCGTGATCGGCCCGGAACTCCTTCCCCTCCACCGCCGGCTCGTTCTGCGTGTGCAGCAGCCACTCCTTCCGAAACTCCGCCTTCGTCGACACGACCCTGTCGCAGATCACGAAGTGACACGGCATCACGAAGACGAACTGCCGCAGCGCCAGGGCGCACTTCTCCGGCCGATAGCACGGCGTGGCATCCCCCGCGACGTACGTGAAAAGCGGCCCGGTTTCGAAGGCCACGCAGCGGCCGCCCGTGGTCTTGCTGGTCCCCCCGCAGCTCATCTGACCTTCCTTGTCGGGGCAGGCCGGCCCCCAATAACCGGGGAACGGCTCGCCGGGCATGTGTATCAGGATCCCGTTGTGCGCTACCGTCTGCGAGTAGTAGTGACGCAGCTGGTAGTCGGTCTCCCTGGCCCTCGTCCCCGTGTCAATCGCCAGGTAACCCTTTCTGTAAATGACGAACGAATTCTCGTCGTGGTGCTTGTGGCTCGGCACGCGCGAGCCGATGGTGAAGAGCGCGTAGGTGTCCTCCGGCCCGGCGCCGGAACGCATGAATACCTGCCCCAGCGCCTCGAAGTGCCGGGCGAAAAGCCCCGAATCCTGGGGGCCGCGCGGCGGCGGCGCCTCCTCGAGCCGCGTCAGCAAAAACGGGTGGATCGGCCAGGTCCCCGAGTACCCCCGCACGTTCGCGGGCACCGCGTCGCGCACGTAGGCCGCCAGGGCCGCGCATTCCGGCTGAGACTTGCCGTAGAAGTGCATGATCTGGGACATGTGCTCGTAGAGGTAACCCACCGGCAACGCGTTGTCGTAGTGGTAGGTGTCCCCCGAACCGAACTCCCGCGGCCGCGGCCCGGGGATCCAGTTCCAGATCACCCAGACGGGGAAATACGCCAGCTGCGGCCACTTGGGCGCCAGATCCTCGCCGACGGCCGACCTCCACGTGTGAAGGAAATTGAACTGCGACCAAGGATAGGCCCCCATCGCGTAGCCCACGGTCGCCGAGGCCAGCCCGCCGTCGTCACCGGCGCACCGGGCGCGATACGCGAAGAGATCCTGGTTGAACTTGTATCCCTGCCTGAGGAAACGCAGCGCCGTCGCGTCGTCGATCCCGTCGCCGTGCCCGGCAAGGCCGGCGAACCAGAGTATGTTCTGCTCGCCGTAAAAGCCCGTTGTGTGATCGCTCTGGTTGAGACGCGTCACCGCGGGCTTTCCCCGGCCGGGCTGCGTGTCCTCCACGTGCCGAAGGAACGGGACCAGCAGCGCGCGGCGCTCTTCGGGTTTCAGATCACCGCAAATCCAGTCGTACGCGGTGGCCCAGAGCACCCTGCTGGTCGAATACCAGTTCACGGTCACCCGCTTGGCGTAGCACACCCGATAATAGGCCACGCTGAGCTCCAGCATCCTGCGGGTCTTCTCCAGATACCTGCGATCTCCCGTCATCAGGTAGACGAAGGCCGCCTGTGCCGCCTCCGGGCCGTATTCACGGGGCTGGGGCGGCAACTGATCCGGCAGCTGGTCCACCCTCGACTTCACCCGCGCGTACCACTCCTTCTCCCGGACCAGCGCGCGCTCACGCACCTGGGGCCAAGTCTCCTTGTTGAAAAAGAGCCGCGGGTGGTCCTTGCGGATTTTAGCGATCCACGAGTCGTCGGCCCCTTGCGGCGCCAGGCAGATCAGCGACAGGATCAAACCGCGGGACGCCATTATCAATCCCCACTATTGGATACGCGCCCCGGCAGCCTCGCGAAGAGGGCCGCCGCCGCGGCGTAACAAACCGCCGCCGCCCCGGCCGCGAACGAGAAACCCCACGCCATGCCGGCCGCCTGCGCCAGCGGCGCCGCCAGGACCGACGCGAAACCGTTGACGCCCCACGCCCACGGCACCAGCCCCGCCGCCGCCCGGTCGAGCCGCCGCAGCCCCATGGCCATCGGGAATCCCATCGCGAAGGCCGGAGGCGCCGACACTATCACCGCCGCCGCGCACCGCCAACCCTGCGGCCACCCCGCCACCAGCCGGCCAATAGATCCCAGCGCCGCCAGCTCCACCAGCGCCACCAGCGCCGCCCCCGCGGCCGCCAGCGGCGCGGCCCTCTCCCCAACCCCCCCCAGACGATCCGCAAGGAGCCCGCCGAGCCCCGAGAAAACGAGGAAAGAGGCAAATGTCACCGCCGCCGCCAACACCGGATCACCCACCATCCGCGTGAAACGCGACAGCCACGTCACCTCGATCATGAGATAGCCCAGTCCTATGGCGGCGAAGTATGCAACCGCCGCCCAACCGCCGGGGGCCCACGCGCCCCGCCGCCCCCACAGCGCCAGCGGCAGCAGCACCAGCACGGCCCCTCCAGCCGACGCCAGCGCCGCGGCCCCGAGCACGAAGACGAACGAAAGCTCGGCGCGCGCCGGCCACATATCCCCGAACGCCGCCCGTAGCAAGGGCAGCGAGCGCAGACGGCAGAAGTCCTCGAAGAACGGCCTGTCGTCCGTCGGCGGCCTCACGTCGAAAATGTAGCCCGCCGCCAGCCTCTGCGCTCCGGCGGCGAACAAATCCTCCGCCAGCCGCGCATACCAGTCCCCGGGGCCCCCAGGCGGACCAGGCAGCGCGTCCGGCCGGTTGAGCTCATCCGGCCGCACACCGGGGAACCACACGGGGGTAAGCTGACGTTCCGCGCAAAGACGCCGTATTCTCTCCACGTCCCGCGCCCCCCACGGAGTGCCGCGCACCATCGTGCACACGCCGAGATAGTCCCGGACCACGGCGACGTGCCGCGAAGGCTCGCCGACGCCCCGCCTCCGCAGCGCCTCGACGAACGTCGCCAGCAGTTTCAGGTTGTCCCGCGGAGGAGTTTCGACCTCGCGGCAGACCGAGACTACGCCTTCGGGCAACAGCAAATCAAGGCAGGAAGAAAGCCCCTCCACCGTGGCCAGATGATCCTCGGCCAGACCTCCGAGCCCCATCCCCCCGGCAGTCAGCCGCTCCAGCGCCACCAGCTGGATCAGGTCGAATTTTTCGCCGCCCCGCTCCACGAACGCCCGCGGGTGCTCGACGGCGACGCGGACGCCCGGCCGCGACAGGATCCCTCCCCATTCCTCCGCCAGGGGGCCCGTGAGGATCCGCACTAGATCAACACGGGGTTGTACGGCGACGACCGACGCGGCGCCCTTCCTCAATGCCAGCCAGACGTTCTGTCCACCCGCCTCCCCGAGCAGCAGGACCCGCGGGCGCGCCGGGAGCAGATCGTATGGAGCCGCCACCAGCGCGTGGTCGACCGCCGCCGCCTCCTCGGGGCCGCGGACGCGCATGGCCGAGCCGACCAGATGGCCGTCCACCAGGAGCGCGTCGACCGGGGGAGGCGGCGGGGCGGCGGGCGAGAGGAACGGCACGTCGTGAAACGAGTCGCTCCTGAAGACCTCCACGACCCCCTGCGGGCCGCGCGCGGAGGCCAGCCTCCGGGCCACCCCCTGCCGCTCCAACCTCGCCACGTAAGAACGGTACTTGTATGGATCCGTGCGAATCGCCGGCCTATCGAGCGAGATCCACGCCGCCACCGCCGCCGCGGCTGCAAGGGCGACCCGCCGGCCCACCCGTCCCCCGACAAAGAGCGCCCCCAGCGAGACGGCCCCGGCCGCGATGGGGAGCCATTCCGGAGGCAGCGGCCGCATGGCCAGATAAGCCCCCATCGATCCCGCGCCACTACCCAGGAGGTTCCCGGCGTAGACCTTGGGCACGTCACGTCCGGCGAGCATGAGGGACAGACCGACCGCCGACGCCCCGAGGAAGAAGGGGATGAAAAGGATCGCCCACGCGGCTGCCCATGCGGCGGCCTGTCCAGCCCACATGGATGGCGCCGCCCTCGCTTGCAACGGCACCATCTGGGCGAGCCGCACGCACAGGGGCATGGAAAGGGCGGCCGCCGCTGAGATGCCCAGGAGCCACCGGTCCTCGGCGCCCGAAATGCGCCCGCGCGCCAGCCCCAGGGCCGTCCCGCTGGCGGCGAATCCTAGAAGCGCGAGGCTTATCACCGCGAAGGCGAAGTGGTGCCAACCGCCCACCAGCATGATCCGCATCAACCCGATCTCGAAGCAGAGGATCGAGGCAGACAGAAACCCCGCGGTCCATGCCAGGCGAGCGGCGCGACCCGCCATCACTTGCCCTGCACTCGTCCCGTCATGGGCACGAAGGCAACGTCCATGACGGCGCGAGAGCGCCGCTTGCCGTCGGCGGTCTTCTCCACCACCACCAGGCGCTGTATCTCGAACGGCCCGCCGACGGGGATCACGATGCGCCCACCCGGCTTGAGCTGCTCCCAAAGAGGCGGCGGCAGGTGCCCCGCCGCGCACGTCACTATGACGGCGTCGAAGGGGGCCTCCTCGGACCAGCCGAAGTAACCGTCCGCCTGACGGCGCTTCACCGAATCGTATTTCTGCTCCTTGAGAACGCGGTCCGCCCCCTCCGCCAGCGGCTTGATGATCTCCACCGTGAACACGTTCGGAGTAAGCTGGGCCAGCACCGCGGCCTGGTACCCCGATCCGGTGCCGATCTCGAGGACCTTCGACTGGGGGGTGAGTGCCAGAAGTTCCGTCATCTTGGCCACGATGTAGGGTTGCGATATCGTCTGGCCCTCGCCTATGGGCAGCGGATTGTCCTCATGGGCCCGGGCGCGGAGGCGCTCGGGGACGAAGACGTGGCGCGGGACGGTCCGCATCGCCTCCAGGACGCGCTCGTCCTTGACGGGCTCGCGACCGTCCATCGGCTTTGCGATCTGGCTTTCGACCATGCGCCGCCGCTCTTCCGCCATCTCGGCGGAGGCTGGCGGGACCGGCGGCTTCCACTTCCCCGCCTCCTGGACGGCGCAGACCAGCGGGAGCAGGACTCCCAGCGCGCGGGCCGTCGAATTCACGGCGCGAACTCCCGCCACCATCCTACACCGCCGCGCCCCGGTTTCAAGAAGAAGCGCCCGAATGCTATAATCGCCACTGTCCGCGAGGCAACGAACATGGCCGCCAAAAAGCCCGCATCCCCGAGAAAGCCGCGCGCCAGGAAGCGCGCCGAACCGCGTTCAAGGGGGCTCTCGCCCGCGGAGTGCCGCGAGGCCGCGGCCGACCCGCTCCGGCCCCTCACGCAGAAGATCGAGGCCGACGGCGGCGCCGTCCTGGCCGCCTACCGCGAGCCGCTGGGGGCCCGCCCCACACTGCTGGCGGTGCTCCCCATCGAGAAGGTCGTCCCCACCCCCTTCCAGCGCGACCTGTCTGAGGGCCACGCAAAGCGCCTGGCCGACACCATAGGAAAGCTCGGCCGGTTCCTCGATCCCATCGTGGTGGTCCCGCGGGGGGACGTGTACTGGACGCCCAACGGGCGGCACCGCCTGGAGGCGATGTCCAGGCTGGGGGCGCGCGCGATCACGGCGCTGGTGCTGCCCGATCCCGAAACCCAGTACAAGATCCTGGCGCTCAACGTCGAGAAGGCTCACAACCTCCGGGAGAAGTCCCTGGAGGCGATCCGGATGTACCGCGCGATGGCTGAGTCGGACAAGAGCGCGGAGAGCCTGCACGCGCTGGAGTTCGAGGAACCGATGTACATAACGCTGGGGATCTGCTACGAGCGCAACGGCCGGTTCGGGGGCGGGGCCTACCAGCCGATACTGAGGCGCGTGGACGGCTGGCTCGAGAAACCGCTCAAACAGGCCCTCGAAACCCGCCAGGGGCGCGCCGAGAAGATCGAGAGGCTGGACGCGCGCGTCTCGGAGATCGTCAAGGCCCTGCAGGACAGGGGCCTCAAGAGCCCCTACTTGAGGACCTTCGTGGTATCGCGGGTCAACCCCCTCAGGTTCATGAAGTCGGTCCCTCCTTTTGATGAGGCCCTCGACGGCATACTCAAGCGCGCCTCGCGGTTCGACGTCGAGAAGGTCCGGCAGGAAGACGTGGTTTCATCTGCGGGCCCTCCCCCGGAACCCGAAGGTTGACGCGCGCGGGGGCCGCGAGACGGGGGATGTCCCCCCTATTTCATCCGGCGGATGCGCACCTCGATCTCGGGGGTATCCTTGAGCAGATCGACGATCTTGGACGTCTCCGTCTCGCCGGTGTGGTACGGGTAAAGGACCTTCGGCTTGAACGCGCGGGCGGCGTCGGCCACCATCTCGGGGGTCATGGTATACGGCAGGTTCATCGGGAGGAAGGCCGCGTCGATCCGCTGGAGCGCTTTCATCTCCGGTACGTTCTCAGTGTCGCCGGCGACGTAGACGCGCATCCCTCCCAAGGTCATCACGTAACCGTTCCCTTCCCCCTTCGGATGGAAGGGCGTGCCGTCGGCCCGTTTGTGAACGATGTTGTAAGCGGGTACCGCCTCGACGGGGATTCCCTTCACGGTCCGCGATTCCCCGTTCTTCATGACGATCCCGCCCTCCACCTTCGCGGCGCAGAGGGCGGTCAGGACGATCTCCGTCCCGTCCTTGCGGATCGCCTTCAGAGCGTCGGGATCCAGATGGTCGAAGTGATGATGCGTGATCAGCACGAGATCGGCCTTGGGGAGATTCTTGTAGTCGCCGGCCTTGCCGTACGGATCGACGTGAATGATCTTGCCGTCGAAGGAGAGCATGATGCTCCCGTGGCCTATGAAGGTGATCTCCAAGTCGCCCCCCGAGGTCTTGAAGACGTCCTTCTCGAGGGATGCCTGGGCAGAGATGGCCAGGACCGACAACCCCAAGACGGCCAGCATCGGGACGGTGACTCCGAACATCGACGCACCTCCTGTCTTATAAACTTGCTGCTCCGGCATCATCCGGGACATGCCCGGCGATCTCCGGCCGTTCACCTCGAGCCGCCCAGGTTGGACGGATCGATGAATGCCCCGTACAGGTGGGGGCGCCGCTGGAGCCAGTTGACGTCCCGGAAGCACCCCCCATTCCAGGTGCGGTAGCCGTCGTCGAGATCAACGTCCGCCGTTATGAACGGCCTGTCCCCGTCGTTCCACGCCAGGATTTCCCCCTTTCGATCCACTATGCAGCTCCCAAGCGCGTTGTTGCGCGCCACCACCATGCACAGCTGGTTGTCCATCGCGTGGGTCCGCATTATAGCCCGCCAGCGATCCTCGTTGAATATCGGCGGCCCGGCGCTCCAGCGGTCGGCGCGATGGTCGCCCATGATGGGCAGGAGCAGGAAATCCGCGCCGTTGAGGCCCACCATGCGCGACGACTCAGCGGCGGAGCTGTCCATGCAGATGTTGCAGCCGATGCGCCCGATACCGGTGTCGAAGACGGGGAAACCGTCACCAGGCAGGATGCCGGAGACGTCCTCGCCTCCCGCGGCGAGATGGACCTTCCTGTACCGCCCTTCCACGCCGCCGTCGGGCCCTATCAGGATGACGCTGTTGTGCACCGCGTCGCCGTCCCGCTCGTACATCCCAAGCGCGATCCTGACGCGGCGCCTCCGGGCGATCGCCGAGAACGCCTCCGTTTCCGGCCCCGGCGCCGGCACGGCCAGTTCGATCGCGCCGCCCGGCACGTTCCAGTGCAGGGCGATCTCGGGCAGGACGATAAGATGTGGAGGGCGCCCGGCGCAGGCGGCCTCGCACACCCCCGCGTAGAAATCGATGTTGTCCTTCGCGGACCTGAAGGAACGGCCGCGGCGCTGGGTGTGGTGGCCGGTGACGACGCAGACGCGTACCGGAGGCCGCGCGGCGGGAGGTTCCTTCGCGGGCGCGATCCGCGGCGTCTTCCAGAGAGTCCTGCCGGCGGCCGTCCAACGCAGCGTCGCCCGAACGGTAAGCCGGTCGGCGCCGGCCGGGGCCGCCAAGCGCCGCCGGAACAGCACGCCATCCCCTCCGCGGCGATCCGGCAGCAGATAATCCCACTGTGCCTCGGGTCTCTCGCGGCCGGCCGGCGGGGACCCCCATATGGCGACGCACTGCAGCGCGTCCCGCGGCACCGGCAGTTCCTGATGGCGGACCTCGACTTCGATCTCGTAGGCGGCGCCGGCGCGGATGCCCTCGAACCGCCACTGCCAGCCCCCGCAGCAGGTGCGCGTCCCGTTGGCGTCGGCCGCGAACGCCTCGCCCCGCCTTCCGGTCAGGGGCGCCGCCTTCGGGTGCGGGGCCCACGGCTCGGCCGCCGCCATCCTGGGCCCATCGGCCCCGGTCCCCTCCTGCGCCGCGGCCAGCCCCGGCAGCACGGCGGCCGCAAGCAGGCCCCACAGGCGCCGGGACGGCACCAAAAGCCATACTCCCCAGATGCGGCGATGCAATTCCATCATTGTTACCCTCTTACCTGATCAAAGTCCGACGGAACACGGCTACGAAATCAGCCGGGCGGCCGGATTTTCTACGGGTCGTCGCTCTTCAGGCACACGGCGGCGTCGTCGCAGTCTATGATGCAAAAGAAGGCCTGAAAAACACCGCTTGTCCGCATCACGGCTCCTTTCCACATGCTTCCGCCGGGTTCGTGATCGCCGCGCCGCCCGACCGGCGGCCGCGGCTCACGGCCCCTAGTCCCGCGGGCGTATGACCGGCAGGAGCGGATCGGCGAAGTCGCGCTCGACGACGATATTCACGTGCGGCCTGTCGGGGCGGAAGTGCGGATCGAAGAGGCGGTTCTTGAGCTCCCATCCCTTCACGCCAAGGAGATCCGACAGCTTCGCCCGCACGGCCGCAGGGCCGTCCGTCCTGCGGGGCGTCACGGGGGCGGACCATACACCGGCCGACTTCAGCCGCTCGACGATCGCCTCCAGGTCCCTGTTCGGCGGGACGACGCCGATGTAGGAGACACCGTTCATCCCCTGGCCGTAGTGGGCCTTGATCTCGCGGAAGCTGTCGGCGACGATGTCGCCGCCGGGGTACCGCGACTTGTCCTTGTCGTAAAACCACTCGTTGAAGGCCGTCTTGCCCATACGGCTCATCGCGCTGCCCAGGAGCGATCCGGTGTAATTCTGGTCGTAGTCGTGCGCGTCGTTCTGTTTCACACCCCATACCGCGGGATTCTCCGCGTGGAAGGCGAAACTCAGGGAGCCGCGCTTCAAGGCCATGGGATCTCCCACGTTGCCGTAGTCCAGCAGGATTCGATATGGCACTACAACACCGCGTATCCCCGAGAGGGCGGCCGCGCAGGAATCCACGAACTGGCGCGCCTTGAGGTCGCGGAAGCGGTACCAGTCCCGGCCGGCCGCGCCGCCGAATTCGCCGGGAGGGACGACCTGGTCGAACCCGGAATACCGGCCACCCCAGGCGGCGTTGAGGCCCGCGACGTCCCGGCCGTAGCGCTCCGCGAGCCACGCCCTGAATTCCCCCACGAAAAACGGATTGTAATCCTCCATCCTGTCGTGGGCGTAGGCGATCTCCGCCTCCCGCGTAACCAGCGGCGCCAGCGCCAGGATTTGTCCCGCGTTCTGCCGCCTGACGTACCGCTCCGCCACCTGCTGAAAGAACCTGATCGCGCGGCCGAACCGGGGGCTGGAGAACGACATCCGCGTGGTCCTGTCCCAGTTACTGTCCGGCTTCCCCTCGGAGTCCACTACGCAGTCCTCCGGGGCGAATAGGCCCGGGTTCTGCGCCGGCGCGCGGAGGCAGACGGTCAGGATCACTTTCATGCCCCTGCTTACGGCGCGTTCGACGTTGTGATCCAGTCCGGACCAGTTCCCACCCACCTTCACGGCGGCCGCATCGGGATATATTTCGTGCCACCAGACGTTGAAGCGGATCGCGTTGAATCCCATCCTGGCGGCGTAGTCTATGTTCGCCTCCGAGCCTGTCCTGTCGTAACGGCCGAAGTTAAGCAGGTAGAGGTACGATGCGATGTTCCAGCGGGTCGTGCGCGTGGGATCCACCGGCTCCGACTGCGCCGCGGCGCCCAGGAGCGCGATGGGCGCCGCCAATGACCGAAGGAGGGCCATGCGCCTATTCTACTTGGCATCGGCTCCAAGGGCCGCCGAATTTCGACATACGCGCGACCGGGAGCACCGGATCGGCCGTCGGGATTGCACGTTACATCCGGTCACGTAAAATGAACCAGTAACGCGAAGCCGATGCACGCCGTCGCGCTCATGCTGCTGGTGTCCTGCATCCGCACGACTCCCCCGGGCGATCCGCCGGCCGGCGCAAACCAGGATCGGTTCGTTCCGGCGTGGAGGCGGGCCGGCCAATGGCAGTGCCTCGGCCCCGGAGGCGGGGGGGCGATGTACACGCCGACGATCAGCCCGCACGACCCCAAGGTCGGCATCATCACCTGCGACATGAGCGGCGTATACCTGACCCGCGACGGCGGCCGCAGGTGGCGCGTGCTCCCCGGCATGCGCACCGGTCACGGCGTGGCGTTCTCCTCGACCGACCCCAACACGATCTTCCTGGGCGTCAGCGACAAGCTCTACCGATCGACCGATCTCGGTTCGACGTGGCATCCCGTGACGCCCGACCGGCAGTATCCCACGTGCAAGTGCTGGCACGTCTGCGTCGATCCCGACGACGGGCGCTTCGTCTGGGCCACCTTCGGGCAGGGGAACGAGGCCGGCCAGCCCATAAACGAGCGAAGCAGGCTGATGGTCGACCGCAGCGCCGACGGCGGGGCCTCTTTCAAGGAGTCCAACAAGGGTTTCCCGCAGGGCCCCGGGCTGGTCAAGAAGCTCGCGGTGAACCGCTGCACCCCGATCGGCGGCCGCACCCTCTACGCCGCCACGAGCCGAGGCTTTTATCGAAGCCGCGACGGCGGCGCCAGCTGGGAGGCCGCCGGCGCCGGCCTGCCCAAGGATCTGCGCGAGGTCGTCACGCTGTTCGACAGGACGGCCAGGAAGACAACCATCCTGGTCTCCGCCGAGCCCGGCGGCGTCTGGCGGTCCGAAGACGGGGGAGAGACCTTCACCCCCTCGAACGACGGAATGACCCCCGAGGGCAGGTGCGTCATAGAGGAAATGAGCGCGGCGTGGAACGACCCGACAACCGTCTACGCCGCCGGCAGCGCCATGTTCAAGTCTACCGACGCGGGGAGGTCGTGGCAGAAGATCTATCCCGGGGCCAAGAAGCTGGGATCGTGGCTCTGCGTCTTCAAGCCGTGGTCACACGACAGCTGGCGCGGCGTCGGATGCAACCCGAAGAGATCCCAGCAGTTCTGGGCCACCGGCGACATGCAGTTATTCGCCAGCGACGACGGCGGGGCGACGCTGACAGAAATGAACGGCCACCCCTGTCCCGACGGCACCCCGCGCTGGCCCTTCAAGGACCAGTTCACCCGCACGCCGCCCAAGGCCGCCACGTGGTACGACGGCGGCGGGCTCGAGGTGACCTTCTGCTACCAGGTGATCCCGAATCCGTGGCGCCCCAACGTCTTCTACGCCTGCTACGCGGACATCGGCACCTTCCGCACGGAGGACGCCGGGAAGAGCTGGACCTACAACGCCGGCATCTGGAACGCAGGCATCAAGTCCGAGTGGCGCAACTCCTGCTACGAGATCGCCGTGGACCGCCGCAACCCCGCGCGGATCTTCGGCGGATTCTCGGGCCTCCACAACCTGCCGCTGTCCTCCCCGGAGGCGGCCGGGCGCTACAACACTGGGGGCCTGGCCGTGTCCAACGACGGGGGCAACACCTGGACGCCGCTGGAAAGGTCGGGGCTCCCTGAAAAACCGGCGACCTCCGTCCTGCTTGACCGCCGTTCCGACGCCGTATACGCCGCCGTCTACGGCGCCGGGGTGTACCGGAGCCTCGACGGCGGCAAGAGCTTCGCCCCGATCGTCGGCGGCCTCCCGGAAGGCGCATACGCCTGGCGGCTGCGCCAGACCCCTGACAACTCGATCTATCTCGCCTGCGCCCGCAACAGGCCCGGGGGGATCTGGAAATTCGACGAATCGAGGGCCGCCTGGTCGCGGCTGGACGCATCCCCTGCGCTCGGCGACGTGCGCGACATCGCGACCTTCGAATCCGGCAAGGGAGTGGAGAAGTTCATCGCCGTGGCGGTGGAGGAGCCCGACGGCGGCGTATACGCCTCCAACGACGGCGGCGCCACGTGGAAGAGGATCTTCGCCCGGCCATGCCGCGGCGTGGACTGCACCCCCGACCTGCGCCTCTGGTTCGCCGCCGGCCGCGAGGGGCTCCACCGCAGCGCCGACGGGGGCGCCACCTGGACTCAAGTCAAGGAGTTCCCCTTCCCTTTCATCAACGACGTGACGCTCAACCCCCGCAACCCGCTCGAGGCATGGGTGGGCACCGCCGGCTGCGGGGTGTTCAAGGGCTTCTGATGGACCGCCGGGTTACTTCGGGCGCGCGCCGCCGGAGGCGCGGATGACGGCCTGTATCTCCGCGGCAGATAGGGCCCGGCCGTAGAGGCGCACCTCGTCGATCCTCCCCTTGAACTTCGACCAGTTGTCCCCTCGCTTGCCCATAATCAGCGGGCCTCTGGCCTTCGTGCGGGCCTTGTTGACGTTCCTGGCCCCCACAAGCGCACCATTGAAGTAGAGCTTGAGGATGACACCGTCATAGGTAAGCGCGATGTGATGCCACTTGCCGGCCGCCGCAGCGTTTGCGGGCCCCCTGACCTCGGCGCAACCATCCTTGCCCCCGCCGACGTTGATGTAGGCGATCGGCTGCTTCTCCTTGGTGTCGAGCGCCAGGGCGTAATGGCCGTCGGCATACTCGTTGCGGCCCTTGGACACGAGCCAGTCCCGAGTGTTGCCGCTCGAGCGCAGTTCCTCGGGGCAGAACCATGCGGTAACGGTGATCTGCGGCGGATCGAGATCGTCGCATTCGGGGACCTCGAAGAATCCGTCCTTGCCGTCGAAGACCAGCGCCGTGCCGCTCAGACCGTGTCCCCATGAGGCGCCCTTCCTCAGGCCGCCGGCGAAGCCGCGCCCGTCGACGTCGGCGCTGCTGATCCCGTCACCCTCGTCGAAACCCCAGTGGGCCACCAGCGCCGCCCCTATGCCCGTCGCCTTGGGCGTCTTGTCCCCCTTTCCCGGGACCTCGGCCGCCGGCTCCTCGACCTTCTCAAGCTCCTTCAAGCGCGACTCCGCCGGCGGCGATGACCGGGTGGACGAGATCACGGCATATGCCACCGCGGCGCCCTGCGTGTCGGCCAGCACGCGTATCTTCTTCATGCCGGCCGAGGGATACTTGGGCAGCGGCAGCTGAAACCAGCCCCACTTGACCGCATCCGGGCCGCCGGGATGCCCCGCGTGAACCCTCGGGAGGCCCGTGAGGGGATTCCTCAGCGCCAGAGAGGAGTTTCCCCCCGGTTCGATCCCCACGGGGGGCTGCCCCTTCTGGATCGCTTCCCGGAGATCCGTGGCCTGCCAGTAGAGCGCCAGCACCTCGGCGCAGCAGCCGCCCGCATAGATCCACCCGCGATACTGGCCCCCCTCCGGCGCGGAGAATTCCAGTTCGACGTAATTGTCCTTGGCGGCCGCGCCGCTGACGCTCTCACCTACGACCCACACGTTGCCGAATTTCGGATGGGCGACCCGGCGGAAGGTGCCGCTGCCCTTCATGTCGGAGGCCGAGAAGAGGTACTCGGCGGCGGGCTCCATGAGCCGCTCGATCGCCGCCCTGTGCCGGCGCGCGAAGGAGGTCGCCCCGAATTTCTCCAGCAGCGCCGCGCACCTCTCCGCCGTGCCGCCGCGCCGCTGCCCCTCCGGCCAGCCGCGCTGCGGATCGAGGATCGCACGGAAGATCGACCGGGCCGCCTCCTCCGACGGCCCGCCGCCGGGGCGTATGACGGAGCGCCTCCGCGCGTGGTTCCAGAAAGGCTCAGGAATATCCTCGACCTTGATCGCCTTGGCGCCCTCGGGATCGCCCTCCAAGAGGAGCAGCATCGCCCCGAGGCGCGCGTCACCCTCGCCCGCGCCGGGGCGCGACATGAAGATGTCCACCACCGACCTGGCCGCCAGGTCGCCGAAGTCGATGACGGCGTCCCCCCCCTCCCTCTTGATCTCCACCCAGCCGGGGCCCGCGCGCGAGACGACGCCTTCAACCTTCCTGACCCTTCCCTCCGCACCGATGACGTCGACCGCGAGCTTCTGTCCCTTCGGCGTCTTCGAAAAGAGAGAGCCGGCCTCCGCGACGGCGCCGCGCAGGAGCCTCAGAATCTCCATGTCCCCCGCGGCCTCCCCCTGGAGCTTCTTGTCGGAGAGTCTGCCCGAAGCCTCCTCCAGCGCCCGCATGGCCGCCGGGTAGTCTCGGTCGGCGGCAAGATCCATGGCCTGTCCCCACATCCGCGCGTACATGGCGGCCTCGACGGGATTCGCCGGCCCCGCCGTGGTCACCTCACCGAGCGCCTTGTCCAGCTCATCCGACAGATCCTTCAACCCCCACTTCCCCACCCTGTCCACCACGGCGCGCACCTCGTCCGCCGCGCCCCTGCGCCGCGCGTCAAGGGCCTTCTCCTTGAGCGGCCCGAAGAGCGCCGCCGCGGCGGTCCGGACCTGCAATATCTTGGCCTCGACCGCCCGCGCCCAGGCCGCCTCGGTCCGGCGGTTGCGGGCCTCCTCCAGGAGGGCCAGGGCGGAGGCGAATTCCTCCTTCCCGCAGGCCTCCTCCCTGCTCTTTTCCAGGGCGTCCAGTTCCTTCTCCATCTCGCCGGCCGAGGGCTCCAGGGCAGGCGCCTCGACGGGGAGGGGCGGCGGCGCAAGCTCCTCGCGTTCCGGGGGCGCACCGGCCGCCGGCTTGGGAGCCGCTTTGACCTGGGGCCTGGCGATGGTCGGGCTTTCCGATCCGCCGCCGGACATCTTCATCAAGACGAAGGCCGCCAGGCCCAGAGCGGCGGCCAAGCCGAGATACAGCGGGAGCTTGGAGGACCGGGCGGGGATCCGGCGGCCCGTCCCAACGCCGTGCCCTTCGCGGCGGACGGCGGCGAGCCTCCGCGGCGTCGGAGCCGGGGCACGGGCGGTCGGGACCTTGCGGGTCGCCGGCACCGGGGTCTCCACGCACCCCACGCACAAGGGCCTGCCGTCGACCAGGACCGCATCCCCAGCGTCGAACAGCTCGGGCGCCAGCCTCGCGCCGCACTTCCTGCAGTACAGAACGCTCCGTCCCATACAGTCTCTAGTCCCAGAATCTAATTCCACATCACCTCCGATGCAACAAGTCTCGGCACCGCCGGTTCACATCTTTCGTGAATCCCGGCGCGATCGGGCGTAATCTCTTTGGGGAGGATTCAGCGGAGGAGAACCATGACGGGAAGGATCTTCGCGCCGGCGCTGCTGGCCGCGGCGCTGGCGGCCAAACAGCAGCCGCCCGGCGCCAGCCCGGAACTGCTCCAGGAGCTCAAGACCTACCCGCACCGCCTCGTCTTCGAGTCGTTCCGCGACGGCAATTGGGAGTTGAGGGGTA
>FWPU01001903.1_pt1 | contig 60269 bp, 50 predicted proteins | sample 2228361 | NCBI WGS metagenome assembly FWPU01 (sample SAMEA103939777, study PRJEB20133) | metagenome
TCATATCATGGTAGATACAGTTTGAAATTTGAGAATTTGGCAGGGACACACGATGGATTTGTGGGAACAAGAAGATATTTGCTGGGGAGTGAAAGTGGAGTTAGTAGTAATGTTCTTCCACAGAAAGGAATTTTTGATATAACATCTCTTAAAGATGTAAAACCAGGAGATATGTTGAGAATTTCTGTATGGCTAAAAGCAACGGGATTAAATCCACAGGAAATGGCAGAGATTGGAGATCAGGCTAATTTTGCTATAACACCAATATTCCACAATACATATGGGAATAATGAAGGCTGGGGAGAATTCTGGTCACGTGATATTCCACTTAAATTTCCTGTTACAACTCAATTCGATTGGATGCAATTTTATGTAGATATACCAGTGCAGGAAGGAGCCAAGTCATTATCGGTTCGATTGCACCCATTAGGACGTTTTAAAGGAACTGTATTTTGTGATTTATTGGAAGTTCGAAAACTCGATTTAGTGGGTATTGAAAGTGCAGAAGCTATTCCTAATAAATTCGAATTATTCCAAAATTATCCTAATCCATTTAATCCTACAACAATTATAAGTTATACTCTTCCAAAATCTGGTTTAGTAACATTAAAAGTGTATGATATACTTGGAAGAGAAATAAAGACTCTTGTTAATTCTGAACAAACAGCCGGTGTTCATAAAATTACATGGGATGGATCAAACAATTACGGCTTAAAAGTATCTGCCGGTACATATATTTATAGATTAGAAAGTGATGGATATACGATGGCTAAAAAGATGATACTGTTGAAATAATTCAACATGCATATTTTTAGTGCGTACCCGTTAATTCGGGTACGCATTGTAGTGAAATAAATTGAGTACAGGTATAAAATTTACAAGGTGAATTAAATGTTCACATGCAAAAGTTATATGTTGAAGAGATTATTATTTCTGCTTTTTTTATGCTTACCTTTAATTAGTCTTATGGCTGGTACAACGGGCAAAATTGCAGGTAAAATTACAGATGCAAAAACACGGGAACCTCTAATTGGAGTAAATGTGATAATTGCAGGAACTTCTATGGGGGCAGCTACAGATGTTGATGGTAATTATTTTATAATCAATATTCCGCCCGGTATTTATGAAATAAAAGCTTCATTAGTGGGATATTCTACAGTTACTATTAAAAATATCAGGGTCTCGGTTGATCAGACTACAAGAATTGATATTACGATGCAGGAAGAAGCTGTGACAATTAATGATATTGTAGTTACAGCACAGAAACCTATTGTACAAAAAGATCTCACATCAACTGAAGCAAAAGTTAGTGGAGAACAAATAGAAATGCTTCCCTTAGAAGATATTCATGCTGTAGTAAATTTACAAGCCGGAGTAGTTGATGGTCATTTTAGAGGTGGAAGAGCAAACGAAGTAAAATATCTTATTGACGGTGTAGCAGTTAACGATGCATATTCAGGTGCTTCTGCTTTGGCTGCTGAAGTCAATACTATTCAGGAACTTCAGGTATTAACAGGAACATTTAACGCTGAATATGGCGAAGCATTATCAGGTGTCGTAAATCAAATAACTAAAATAGCAGGCGATAAAATCGAAGGTGATATTTCAGTCTATTCAGGTGATTATTTTACTACAAGAAAAAGTTTATATGATAATATTTCTCACTTATCACTTTCAGATGGATATAATTTTCAGGGTAATCTCAGTGGACCTTTTCCTGGACTAAATAACTTTCTTAAATTTTTTATTTCAGGAAGATACATTTATAATGATGGATATCTTTACGGAAGAAGAATGTTTAATCCATCAGATTCTTCTAGTTTTTCTGCCAATGATCCTTCTCAATGGTATGTAGGTGCTACAGGCGACAATAAATACGTACCTATGAATTTTAATAAGCGTTACACTCTCCAGGGAAAGTTGTCATTTAATATAGATGGGACAGGAAAAGGATTGATATTGAATATGCTTTATCAAAATAATGAATATAAAGACTATAATCATCTGTTCAAATTAAATCCTGACGGAGATTATAAAAAATTCCAGGAAAGCTTTTTAACTAGTTTAAGTTATACTTATATTCTCAGTAATTCTGCTTTTATTGATTTATTGGCTTCTTCGTTTAATACAAAATTCAAGCAATATGTTTATAAAGACCCTTTAGACACAAGATATGTGAAACCAGAAAGAATGCAGGATGTAAGTGGCAATGCTTTTCTGACAGGTGGAACACAAAACTGGCATTTTTATCATACAACTACTACCTATACTGGCAAAATTGATTTTACGTGGCAGATAAATAATATTCATCAATTAAAAACCGGTGCTGAATTTAAATATCATGAAATTGATTATAAGGATTTTCAGATAATTATTGACGCATCAAATGGATACAAACCAAGACTTCCTGAACCAGGCTCTTTCAATTATAACACTTACAAAAACAATCCTTATCAATTTGCTTCGTACATTCAGGATAAAATTGAACTGGATTATCTTATTGTTAATTTAGGAATCAGATTCGATTATTTTGAACCTGATGGTTACTATCTGAAAGATGCTAATAAAATTTCATTACTTGATCAACTTCATCCGCCGTATCCTGATTCTTTGTTGTTGAAAGCAAAATCAAAATATCAAATTAGTCCAAGAATTGGTCTTTCTTACCCAATTACAGATAAAGGAGCGATCCATATTTCATATGGACATTTTTTTCAGATTCCTCCTTTTGAATATCTTTATCGTAATCCGAATTTCAGAATTCCGTTAACAGGAAATTTCCCGGAAAATATTGGTAACACAATAGGTAATGCCGATCTTGATGCTCAGCAAACAGTTATGTATGAAATTGGTTTACAGCAGGAGATTACCACAGATTTAGGTATTACAATTACAGGTTACTATAAAGACATCCGTAATTTGCTGGGTACAGAAATTCATATAAAAAATGAGTTCAAAAAATTTAGCAAGTTAATTAATAGAGATTACGGTGCGGTAAAAGGAATTACGATTTCGTTTGAAAAACGTTTCAGAAATGGTATTGGTGCTACACTTGATTATACTTATCAGGTAGCTAAAGGAAATGCTTCTGATCCTAACGATGCATTTAATAAAGCTCAGGCAAATCCTCCAATCGAAGCTAATAAGCAACTCGTACCACTTAATTGGGATCGAAGGCATTCTCTGAATTTTACCGTAACTGCTGGTGTCACTGGCAATATTATTGCAAGTTTAATAGGTAAATTAGGTTCAGGATTACCATATACTCCTTCGTTTCAAAATCAGAGAACAGGACTTGAGAATAGTGAAAATAGACCTGCAATATTTAACATTGATTTATATCTTACAAAATACATTACATTGTTTAATAAACAATTATCATTTTATATCAAAGTTTACAATTTGTTTGATACTGCAAACGAACTTGAAGTCTTTACAGATACAGGTCGTGCAGGATATACATTGGAATTAACTCGAGCTCAGGAAAAGCCACGTGGAGTTAATACCTTAGAAGAATTTTTTAAGCGTCCAGATTTCTATTCATCACCCCGTCAAATTATAATTGGTACATCAATCGGATTTTAAGCTGGAGGTAATTGTGTCATCGATAATACGTTTTAGTTTATATTTGACTTTATTTCTAATAATAACATCTAATGCACAAGTAGTTGTAGATAAAAATAAAGGGGATCACAATCAAACTAGAAAAGGATATATGGATGGTAATCTTGTTGCTACGGTTTATTATAATTTTGGAGAAATTGCTGATTGGCTGAATGAGCCCAATAGAAGTGGTGTATGGCCTAAGGGGACCAATCATACATATGTTGATGGGGTAGCTGTTATTGTTCAGGCAGAGACCTCTGATCCAAGTGGGAATATTATTCATCCATTGGAAACTAATTATTATGAATTTACACGTTATGATCCTGCAACTGGAATTACTTATGGATGGTGGCCTCTTCCTGGTTATGCAGCTCCTTATTCAGAAATACCTGCCAGAAGCGATGTACCTTCGAGCTGGCCTGCAAAATGGCCCGATCGTCCAACTGACTGGAATGGTTTATGGAATGGATTTTTCGGTAAAGGTGTTAAAAATGCAGACGTAGAAACGTATTTTGTATTTGATGATAATGAGGATAGAGAATATATTATAAAAAATAACTTTAGACCTGATAAGGATGATCCAGAAAGAGGTGGACTTGGTATGCAGGTTAAAGCAAGAGGTTTTCAATGGTCTCAGGTACTCGCTGAGGATGTAATCTTCTGGTATTACGAAATAACAAATATGAGTACTACAGATTATGAAAAAGTTCTTTTTGCTCAATATATTGATTGGGGTATTGGAGGGCACGATAATTCATCAAATAATGCAGGTGATTATGACGACCTGCTTGATATCTCGTATGCATGGTCTACTGTTCCTACAGGTTCACCTGGAAATTGGAGCCCTGTTGGTATGGCTGGATACGCATTTCTCGAAAGTCCGGGGATTTCTGATGACCGTAAAGATAACGACCAGGACGGACTAACCGACGAAGAACGAAATAATGTTGCAATTCGTTTTATATCAACTCCTTCAGAAGACCCATTTATATTAGATCCAGGTAGAGATACAACTAATTTCAAAATTTTTTATGGACACTCCTGGAAACCTCATTGGGATGCTGATGAAAATGGCAATTGGAGAGGTTTTGATGATCGAAATAATAATGGAGTTTGGGATAAAGATGAAGCATTAAATGATGATGTTGGTACTGATGGAATCGGACCATTCGACGAAGGATATTCAGGTCCAGACGAAGATGGAACAGAAGGCAATGGAAAACCTGATCAGGGTGAACCTAATTTTGGAATTCTGGATAAAGACGAGTCTGATCAATTAGGTCTTACAGGTTTTGCAATCTTTCCTGTTCATAAATATGAACTTGATAGAGATGAAGAAAACTGGACTGTCCTTTCAGGACTGCCAGCTCCTCATGGTCAATCGCTCGTAGGTGTAAATCTTGCAAATTATTTTTCGAGTTATTTATTTCATATGTGGGGAAGAGAAAAATATTCAGTTGAATCAGGAGAAATAAAAGAGACTGGAGAAACTCAGCGATTCTCTATGGCATTAATTTTTGGAATCGATAAAGACGATTTATTTAGAAGAAAAAAGACAGTTCAACAGATTTATAATGCAAGCTATCGTTTTGCTAAACCGCCCGAAAAGCCTATAGTCAAAGCTATTCCGGGTGATAGAAAAGTAATTCTTTATTGGGATGACAGAGCAGAAAAAACTTTCGATGCATTTTATCAAAAATATAATTTCGAAGGATATCGAATCTATAGAGCAACCGATCCAAATTTCATTGAAAGTAAAACAATTACTGATGCATATGGGAAAGCTACTTTCAGAAAACCAATTGCGCAATTTGATCTTGTTGATGGTGTTAAAGGATTGCATCCGATTGATGTAAATGGTGCTCACTTTTATCTTGGGGATGACACTGGATTAAAACATTCATACATCGATTCAACAGTTCAGAATGGACAAACTTATTATTATGCTGTTGCTGCTTATGATCAGGGATATACAACAACTACAATTGAAGGAACTTTCGAAGGTATCCCCCCTTCTGAAACTACTACCATTATCAAAAGAGATATTAATGGAAATATTACAACGGATGTAAACACTGCCGTTGTAGTGCCAAGACCTCCTGCTGCAGGATATATTCCACCTGAAGTATCGAATTTTTATTCGAGTGGACCATCATCGGGAACTCTTAAGATTGAAATACTTGACCCGGATTCTATTAAAGACAATCATACATATAGAATAGAATTTGTCGAAAACTCAAAGTATAATAACGAAGCTTTCCCTTTTTATCGATTAATAAATTATACAACTATGGATACGCTTATTAATGTAAAAATGGATAAAAATATAATCTCGTCAAAAGTTATAGATGGATTTTCCTTTACATTAAATAATGATAATATAGTTTCTATTGATTATGAAAAAAGTGGCTGGAAAAAAGGGAATAGCAATTATATAGTACAACTTGGTTTTGATTCAAGGTTTGCCCCTGCTTATGTTAGTAAACGTGTTGATTATCCAGCCGATTTTGAAATTGAAATTACTGAACCTGGAATGGGTGATTTGTCGTTCCCAGCAACTACTTTTAGCAAACCTATAAAATCAAATATTATAGTAAGAAACGTAACTGAAGGTAAGAATTATCAATTTATTTTCCGGGATGTAAATCAGGACGAAATATTCAACGAAGGTGATGCTATATTTATTGTACTTGGTGATTCTGCAGGAAAACCTGCAACATCTTTTTCAAATTTACGCGTCACTTGGTCCGTAACTCTTATTAAAGACACAACGATTTCTGAGTCTAATCAGCGCCCCCCGAAATACGGGGATATATTTAAGTTGGTGACTAAAAAGCCATTTAGAAAAGGTGAATACTTTGAATTTACCATGAAAGGTCCACGATTCGATAAACAAAAAGCAGTAAATGATCTGGATAAAATTGCTGTAGTTCCGAATCCTTATGTAGGAGCTGCATCGTGGGAACCTGCTACAGTTGAAGTAGGGAGAGGCAATAGATTAATTTATTTTATTAATCTCCCTAAGCAATGTACTATTAGAATATATACTATCAGCGGTAAACATGTAAAAACAATTGAGCATAACAGTAATATTGATAATGGTCAGGAAGCATGGAATCTTATAACCAAGGATGGAATGAGTTTGTCTTATGGAGTTTATGTTTATCATGTGGATGCTCCCGGTATCGGAGAAAAAATCGACAAATTTGCTGTAATTAAGTAGTAAGTTGAGGACCGATATGAAAAAATTTTATATCACATTTTTGTTTATTTGTCTGTTATTAAGTGGGGAAAATTTAAATGCACAAAGTGTTTCTAAGTCGGGAACAACAGCAGCTTCGTTCCTGGAAATTCCTGTAGGTGCTTCTGCTATCGGTATGGGTGGTGCCTACGTAAGTATTGCAAATGATGCTACTGCATTGTACTGGAATCCTTCAGGTATTTCAAATCATAATAATTATGAAGTAACTTTCAATCATACTTTATGGATTGCTGAAACCAATTTTGATTTTTTTGGATTGATAATCCCTCTCGGTGCATTAGGAAATATTGGTGTGAGCTTTACTTCTCTTTCTATGGACGATATGAAGGTGAGAACCGTTGAGAAACCAGAAGGGACTGGTGAATTTTTTAGTGCTGGTGACATTGCTGTTGGAATCTCTTATGCACGCAATCTAACAGACAGATTCTCAATTGGTTTTACGGCTAAGTATATTCAACAAAAAATATGGCACATGTCTGCTTCTGCTTTTGCTATTGATGCTGGTACAATATTCAAAACTGATTTATTTGGTGGAATGGTTATTGGAGCTACAATCTATAATTTCGGTACCTCACTAAAGATGACCGGACGTGATACAAGATATTTCATCAGAGTTGATCCCACCAAAGAAGGTTCAAACAACCAGATACCTACAAATATTGAAATGGATACGTGGGATCTGCCATTAATTTTTCAAATAGGTATTTCAACAAATATTTATAAGAATGAATTTTATAGACTTACATTTTCTGCTGATGCAATCCATCCAAACAATGATTACGAAAGCATGAACTTTGGACTCGAAACTTCCTTCAAAGAACTGATTTATCTGCGTGGTGGTTATCAATCGGCATTCAATAGTTATTCTGAAGGAGGATTAACATTTGGTATCGGAATTAATTCTAAATTGGTTCTTGCAAATGCATATATTAAGTTTGATTATGCTTACAGGGATTTTGGTCGATTGCAAAATATACATACTTTTTCAATTAATTTAGTCTTCTGAAATGTATGAGATTATTTAAAGCGATTTTGACTATACTTGTATTGTTATTACTCCCAGTTAATATATCTGCAAGTATCTCATCATTGAATGATTCTGTTGTTGCAAAGGTTGGTCCGATTGATATTACGATTAATGAGTTCGTTAATTGTTATGAATATGGAACTGCGTTTTATAAAAAGGTAAAAAATTCAAAAAGAATTTTCCTGGAACACTTAATTAAAGAAAAACTACTTGCACTTTATGGTTATAAACTCGGATACGATACCTTAAGTGAAATCAAAAATTATATCGAAGCTTTTGCTGCAGACATTGCAACTGAGGAAATGTTTAGAAAAGAAATATTAAGTAATGTTGTTGTAAAAAAGGAAGAAATAGATACAATTGCAAAACAGAAATTAATTGATGTAGAAATAATGTGGCTTTATTCAAGTGACAGCTCCTATATTAATGGTTGTTATGATTCGCTTAGAAATGGGAAGAATTTTGAAGCTTTGTATAAATCACAGATAAATGATACAATTAAAGCTTCAGATAGGTCTTTAAAATCTACAAGATATTTAATTGGATTGAAAAATCCACTACTCGGTAAAATTATTGATACATTACAAGCGGGAGAATATAGCAAACCAATAAGTGTTGAAGATGGCTGGTATATTATACTGTTAAAAAATTTTTCCTATCGATTAATTGCATCAGAAGAGGAACAACAAAAATTACTTAAAGAAGCAGAAACAGCATTAATAAAAAGAAAGCTGGATGAATTATCTAATCAGTATACAAACGAAATATTGCTTGCACAGAATCCTGTAATAAAAAGAATCCCTTTTAGAATATTGAGAACTCATATAGGTAGATTTACATTAACTAAGAATCTTTTTGATACCTGGCAACTCGATGAGATATTAAAAAATACATTGCAGGAAAATAATTTAAAAGATGATGGGAATCTGGAAGAAATGGTACTTGTGGAGTTAAAAGATTACAAAATAAAATTGAGTGATTTTATCAATTGGTATAAAGTAAGAGAGCAGTATGTTAAATTTGACAAAAGTAATTTTGGGAATTATTCGAGGTCGCTTGAAAATATTATCTGGAGAATGACAAGAGATTATTTGCTCTCAAAAATTGCATTGGAAAAAGGTTATTATGAAATGCAACAAGTGAAAAATCAAATAAAATGGTGGAAAGACAAAATAGTCTTCAGTAAAGTGAGACAGGAAATGATAAATTCAATTTTATTGGAACACAATGAAATTTCTATGAAGAATAACAAAGAAGATGAACAAACAATTACAGAAGTGATAGAAGAGGAATTAACTAAAAAGTTATTTTATAAAATTAATGAACTTAAAAAGGGAACTAATATTTTCATTGATGAAAAAGTACTTGCTAAAATAAAGGTAAGCGAAGAAGATAATCCCAAGGCTGTTGATTTTTATTTTGTAAAAAGAGGAAATTTAATTCCAAGAACACCTTATCCGACTATAGATAATATCTGGATTAAATGGCAATGAGATACGGTCTTTTTAATAGTAAATTTATGTTTATTCTGCTTGTTCTTTTAGTAATTTCCTGTGGGGGCAAAAAGAGCCATACTAAAGAGATTATTTACTGGTCATCAAATAATACAGAAGAAATTTTATTTGCAGAAGAAGTAGTTAGAAAATGGAATGAACTGAATCCTGACTTTAAGGTGAAATTTCAACCTGTACCCGAAGGGCAATCGAGCGAAGAAGTAATTCTTGCTGCCATAGTTGGGAAAACTACTCCTGATATATATTCAAATATGTGGGAAGGAGATGTTGAAGGATATGCAAGAGCAGGAATATTAGTTCCACTCGATACACTCGATGGTTTTCTGGACTTTTTATATGAAAGATGTGATAGTAGTGTAATTGAAGAGGTAAGGTCATCAGATGGACATATTTACCAGATTCCGTGGAAAATCAATCCAATTATGATGATTTATAATAAAAATATTCTTCATTCCTTAGGAATAAATAAACCTCCCAGCACATACTCAGATTATTACGATGCAGCTTCAAAATTTCAGATTGATATAGACGGTGATGGTTATATTGATAGATGGTTTGGATATTCGGAAGTGATTGTAACCTGGTGGCAAAGATTATTTGATTTCTATCCTCTTTATTTAGCAGCATCTAATGGAGCTAAACTGGTTGATAATCAAAAAGCTGTTTTTAATAATGAAGCTGCACTTAATGTATTTAGATTTTTAAGAACACTCTATTTAAAAAATTATTTTCCAAAAGAGAGGCTTTCGGCAAGACAGGATGTTTTTTTAAGTGGTATTATTGCAACACGCTTTACAGGTCCGTGGGAAATAGCTCATGCAGAAAAGTATAAACCAGAAAATTTTAGTTACGATTTTTCATTTTTACCTGTACCCGATACTCACAGAGGTCCCATTTATACTTATGGGGACCCAAAAAATATAGTTATATTCAATACTTGTCCAGATCCAGAGAAAGCATGGAAATTTCTTCGCTTTTTACTCTCGGAGGAGAACGACCTTAAATTTCTTAAGATGACTAATCAGCTACCACGCAGAAAAAATTTACTTGGTAATAAATTGTATGCTGAATATTTTGATAACAATCTGGGTATGAAAATATTCGCTATGCAAGCAAAATATGTAAAGGGTACAGATCAGGTACCCCGGCTAAAAGAAGTGTTTGATATTATTTCCCAGGAATATGAAGCCTGCGTGATTTATGGAGTTAAATCTCCTCAACAGGCATTAAATGATGCAGAAGCTGCTGTCAATTTATTGTATTTGAGGTAATAACTAAATGAGAAAAATTGTTCCATACATCTTTGTTTTACCATACATAATATTTTTCGTTTTATTTATTGCTTTCCCTATAGGATTTTCAATATATCTGACTTTTCATGACTGGAATATAATTGCTCCGATGGAATATACAGGACTTGCAAATTATGAAAGGTTATTTAAAGACCATTTGTTCTGGAAGTCGCTCGGTAATACTTTAATATTCTTGATGATTCATATTCCTTTACAAATAATTGTTGCTCTGTTTCTGGCAGAATTATTAAATCAGAAAATTAAGCTAAAAGGTTTTTTTAGAGCAGCTTACTTTGCCCCTGTAATTGTATCTGGTGTAGTAGTTACAATATTATGGCAACAACTTTACGGTTATGAAAGTGGTCTGTTCAATCGATTAATCGTTCAATTAGGATTGAAAAAAATCGGATGGCTGACTGACCCAAGTATGGCAATGCCTTCAATAGCTTTAATGGCAACATGGAAAAATGTAGGCTTGTATGTTATTCTATTTTTAGTGGGCTTACAAACAGTTCCGAAAGAATATTACGAAGCTGCAGATATTGAAGGTGCATCACATCTCCAAAAATTTTTTAAGATTACACTTCCAATTATAAATCCATCAATATTTATGGTAGTTGTGCTTTCAACTATCGGCGGGTTTTCTTTATTTATTGAACCTTATGTAATGACTGGTGGTGGACCTCTCAACAGTACTTTATCTGCCATGTTGTACATATACAAACAGGGATTCTTTTATTATCATATGGGTTATGCAGCTACACTTGGTTTGTTTTTTGCACTATTGATTCTGTCAATTGTATTTATTCAAAAGAAATTCATTGAAAGAGAAAATTAATACATGAAAAAATTCTTATTATATATTGCTTTAATTACTGGTGCTCTAATTTTTGTTTATCCTTTTGTCTGGATGATAAACGCATCACTTACTCCTGAAAATGAAATTGGGAATTTAATATTCCTTCCGTCACAAATAACTTTTAATAATTACATAATAATATTTGAAAAAATACCAATTGCACGAGCATTTATAAATAGTTTGATAGTATCAGGATTTATTACTGCCGGAGTTTTGCTATTTGGTTCAATGGTAGGTTATGCACTATCACGTCTCGAATTTAAAGGTCGCGATATTATTTTTTATATCGTTGTTTTTACTATGACATTACCTTTTCAAATTACACTTATTCCACAATACATATTAATAGTAAAATTTAATTGGGTAGATTCATATTTTGGTTTAATAATGCCTTATATGATTAATTCATTTGCAATAATAATGTTTCGTCAGTATTTCAAAACTATTCCACAAGACATAATTGATGCAGCCCGAATAGACGGATGCGGAGAATTAAAGATATTATTCAGAATTTTATTACCAAATTCCATCCCTGCATTAATTACAGTTGGTATAATAACATTTATGACATCATGGAACGAAGTACTATGGCCATTGATAGTAATAAGAGATCAAGATTTTATGACGATGCCACAGCTGGTTACATTATTTGCAGTTGGTGGCAGAGCAGAATCGCAACTTGGTATTAAACTAACCGCTGCAAGTTTATTAGCTCTTCCTATTTTATTAATCTATATCTTTTTCCAGAAATATTTTATCCAGAGCATGGTTTCATCTGGTCTGAAAGAATAATAAATATAAATAAATACTGAGGTGTTTTATTATGTCTATTTCAAAATATTCAGGGAATCCTATAATTACAAAGAATGATGTGCCATTCAGAGTAAATAGTATTTTTAATCCAGGTGTTACAAAATATAATGATGAATATCTTTTACTCTGTCGCATAGAAATGCCTGATGGTAGATCTTCTTTTGTTAAAGCAACGAGTAAAGATGGATACAATTTCAAAGTAGAAAATCAAACGATACTTACTCCTAAGGATCATGGAGAACATTTTACTTATTGTGAATGGGGCATTGAAGATCCACGTATTACAAAATTAGAAGATAGGTATATAATAACCTATACTGGTTATTCGAAGTATATGCCCTTGGTATTTCTTAGTGAAACAAAAGATTTTAAATCGTTCAAAATACATGGACCAATTACTGAACCTTCGAATAAAGACTGTGCAATTTTCCCGGAGAGAATTGGAGGTTATTACTGGAAGATTGACAGGCCATCTGCTGAAATAAGAAGAGATATGTGGATTAGTCGTAGCCCTGATTTAATTCACTGGGGTTCATATAAAATCTTGACGGAACCTCGCATGGGCACATGGGAAAATGATAAAATTGGATTATCATCCCCTCCAATTAAAACACATAAAGGTTGGCTATTGCTTTATCATGGTGTTCGCGGCTTTGGAGTTTCAAGTATGTATAAAGTTGGTGCTATGTTGCTTGATTTGAATAATCCATGGAAAATTATTGGAAGAACAAATGAGCCCATCCTTTTTCCTGAAACTGATTATGAACGCATTGGTGATGTTCAAAATGTTGTTTTTACATGCGGCTGGTTCAATGAACCTGATGGAAAGATTAAGATTTATTATTCGGGTGCAGATACAAATATATGTCTTGCAGAAACTTCAGTGGATTATTTGCTTTCACTTTGCAATTAAAAAATAGTAAGGATAGAATGATAAGGAAAAAATTGTTTGTAGTTTTTATTGTCTTAAATGTTATCCATTATGCTCAGCTACAGGATGTATACCTCAATACGTCGCATCTGGATAAACTATACCAGGAAATATGCATTAACAAAGATACCATTGGAATTATACATATATATAGCGAATATCCTGCTTATAAATGGGTTGGGGATGAAGATGAAGGAATAGCCTGTGTTGACGATGCAGCAAGGGCATCTATTTTTTATTACGAATATTACGAATTAACTAATCAAAAAATATACAGAATAAAAGCAGAAAGATTAATTAAGTTTATCCTATATATGCAATCAGAAAATGGTTACTTCTATAATTTCATTTTTGATGATTATTCGATAAATAGGAATCACCAGAATAGTGTGGATATCGGTAGCTGGTGGAGCTGGCGTGCACTCTGGTGCTTGACAGAAGTAGGTTATAAGATTAATAATCCAAAATTGAAAATAGAGATTTATAACGCAATTAATAAAACTGTTGATAATATCAAAAGAGATTTTATAAATAATAAGGATACTATTAATTTATTTGGGCTAAAACTGCCTGCCTGGTTACCATACAAGTATGCTGCAGATCAGACTGCAATCATAATTTTATCTCTGGTAAATTATTATAACCATTTCAAAGATGAAGTTATTTTGGAAATTATAAAAAAATATTGCGATGGCATTCTACTCATGCAAGCAGGTAATAACAAACAATTTCCATATTACGCATTCTTAAGTTGGGAAAATCTATGGCATGCATGGGGGAATAACCAGTCATATGCTTTATTAAAAGCATATTCAATTCTAAATGATAAAAGATTATTGAATGCTGCTCTGAATGAAATCAACTACTTTTATCCTTATTTGATTAAGAATGGCTTTATGAATGAATTCTGTATTTATTATAAAAATAATAACCTTACAAAAATTGAAAAAAAGAAATTTCCACAAATAGCTTATGGAATAAGACCAATGATTTATGCAGCTGTAATGGCGTGTGAATTAACGGGCGATGTTCGTTATTACAAAATAGCTCTTGATGCATTTGAATGGTTTAATGGGAAAAATATTGTGAACAAAAAAATGTATCATCCCGAAAGTGGTTTGTGTTATGATGGTATTATTGATAGCACTGAAATTAATATGAACTCGGGTGCTGAATCAACTATCGAAGCTCTTTTATCATTGAACAGATTAATAAATAACTCTTGCAAAAAACAAATTGATTCTACAAACAAAGTCGGAAAACATTGATATGAATGTTAAAAAAACTGGTTTAATTATTACCCCAAATCATAGAAGAGTTCTTTTAAAAGAATTTGAACCTTTTGATAAAGAAAGAATCAGAAATATAGTAAACCGAATACTTGCAATGACACCTGATGAAATTGAGTATGAATATTCTAATGTCAGGAATCATTTTTTAACAAGACACAAAAAAACAGAAATTTTCTTTTTGAATAGATTCGAGGAAGTCAATAAAAAGTACTTAAACATAAACCGAGAAATCGAAGATACAAAAAAGTTATTAATAGGTGCCTATTTTTCTCACGAATATTCGATAGAACATTCAGCTCTTTTTAATCCCTCAATTGTCCCACATCCCGACCAATCCGGTTTAACCGATGGACAAAAAAGATTTATAATGAGTCTAAGAGCTATCGGCGAAGGACACATATCATCATTAATTTTTAGAACAGGTGTAATCAATAAAGATAATGAAATATATCTGGATGAAACTTCAGATTTTGTAGTAAAACCTTCTATAAAAAAAATTTCTAAAGATTGTTACGAAGCAAAGTTTGAAAACGAAGATTTACATTCAGAAATTTCTCTTTTCCCTCAAACAAAAGATGAAATCAATGGCATTGAAGATGCACGTTTTGTGCTTTTTAAAGATGACAACGGACATGAAGTTTATTACGCAACTTATTGTGCATATGATGGGAAAAATATTACATCCAAGATTTTATCTACACACGATTTTAAAAATTTTACTATAAGAAAGTTAAAAGGGAAGGAAGTTGCAAATAAAGGGATGGCATTATTCCCTAAAAAAATAAATGGAATGTATGTAATGCTTTCCAGACAGGATAATGAAAATAATTATATTATGTTTTCAGAGAATATAACGAAGTGGGACACAAAACAATTGTTAATGGAACCAGTTTATCCATGGGAATTTTTTCAGATTGGAAATTGTGGCTCACCAATAGAAACCGAAGCAGGATGGCTATGTCTTAGTCATGGTGTGGGTGCAACCAGAAGATATTCAATTGGTGCATTTTTACTCGATAAAAATGACCCAACCAGATTCATTGGTAGATTGAAAAAACCTCTGATCGAAGCAGATATTAATGAACGTGATGGCTATGTCCCAAATGTTGTGTATACCTGTGGAGCATTATTGCATAACGGAGAATTGATAATTCCATATGCTATCTCGGATTATGCAACAAGCTTTGCTCGTGTTAATATTAATGAACTTCTTGATAAATTGTTAAATTGACAAAATAATTTTATGAAGAAACATTTTACGATTATTGTTGCTATGTTTTTTCTTTACAATTCAGTTATTGCCCAGGAATATAAATATCTTAATGTATGCTTAAATAGAAATTCTGAGATTGAAATTGGAAGTAAATTTATTGGACTCGAATTTCATGATTCACACCCATTGCCTCAGAGAATTAGTTTTTATTATCCGCTTGCAAATAGCTTTGACCAGAGTAATGATTACTGGAATAGAGATACCTCATTTGTAATGAATGTATATTTAAGCAGTATGAATAATAATGTGGAGTTTAACAAATTAACTTATGAATATTGTCTTACACCCTACAGTGCTGACTTTTATAACATAGATAAAAAAATAAGTATTTCATACAGGTTTTTAAATGAGTATCCTGCTTTTGTTATGAAATTCAGAATAAAAAATACTTATGAAATTCCAGATACATTTATAATAACTACTAAACATTCTTTAACCATTAGAACCAGCCACACATATGAACCAAAAGATAGTATTAAATTTAAATTGAAAGACAATCAGATATTTGTTGAATACCAAGATAAAGAAACAAGTAAACCAGTATTGTTTGTATTGAATAAAGAACAGATACCAGAAGGAACGAAAATTTTCTTTACGAAAAAAACTAACAAAGCGCAAAAAAATCCTGTACTTCAAATTTACTATAAAAAGTATTTACAACCTGGAAAAGAAATGTTAATTGAACAAATTATCGGGATGGCAAAAAAAGAAGAATTATATGGTACAGTTAAATATATAAGAAATAATTACAAAAGAGAAACTGAACAATACGAAAAAGAAGTGCTTGATTATGCATTTAACACAAGTAATTTTAAAACAGGCTCAAATGAAATTGACTTTACAGTTAATTGGGCACAAGCCATTCTTGCTGTAAATAAACATTATTTGAATAGTGATATAGTTCCGATGCCATGCCCAGCAGAATATAACTTTTATTTTACTCATGATGTTTTAATGACCGATTTGTCAGCTGTTAATTATGATTTGCATCGAGTAAAAAATGATCTTGAATTTATTGTAAGAAATGCCGACAAGGATTTTAATATCCCACATGCTTTCTATTGGAAAGATAGTGCATATCATACTGAATATGCAATTGAAGACAACTGGAATAATCAATGGTTTATTATTGTTACAGCTGAATATTTGAAACATTCATCAGATACTGAAACAATTAGAAAATTTTTACCACATCTTTCTGTCTCCATTAACAACATTTTGAAAACCTTAGGAGAAGATAGTTTGATATGGTCGTATCGCCCTGACTGGTGGGATATTGGAAAAAGATATGGACCAAGAAGTTATGTTTCTATCCTTACTGCACGTGCAATAGAATCCTATCTTTTTATTATAAGTTACTTAAATATTGAAAGCGATAACTTAGTTCAACTCGAAAAACTAAAAGAAAAAATAATAGATAATCTGAATAGAAAATTGTGGAACGATAAGTACGGTTATCTGATGAATTATTCTGAACCGGGCGTTATAGACACACATTATTATTGCGGGTCACTACTGGCAGCTCACTTTAATTTAATTGACACAACAAAAAAAATTATTATGATTAATAAAGCAAAAAATATTTTGTTAAATGAAGAAATTGGAATTTATAATGTATCCCCGATGGATTTTGATGAGCTGACTAAATATTGGAATTTTGTTGGGAACGAAGCTGGTGATAAATACTATTATTTAAATGGTGGAATCTGGTATCATAATAATGCATGGTATGCATTGGCTTTATTATCATCGGGAAAAAAGGAAGAAGCTTTCAACTTTGTAAAAAAAATAATGACTATAGAAGGAATAATGAATACTTCAGGTGGTCAACCAGCAATGTATGAAGTACGTAATGGTAATAAAAATGATATGATGAATTATGGTACAGTTGATAAACCACAATTTTTGTGGGCTGCTGGCTGGTATCTCAAGACTCTCTATCATATTTATGGTTTGAATGATAATGGATGGAACATAGAACTTGATCCTTTTCTTCCTTCACATCAAAAGAAATGTTCTTTCGACATGTTTATAGTAGGAAGAAAAACAAATGTAATTATTGAACGTGCTAATAATTACGAAATTTCATTAAACAACAAAAAATTACATAGCTTCGTATTACCCTATAATATTAATAATGATGCGGTTATTAATATTAAAATAGGTAAAATTAAAACACCTTTCATAAAGTCAACCAATTCATCTTTAGAGAAAATTGAATACAAGAACAAAAAAATGAAAATTAATTTAAATGGTTTCTTAGGACATAAAAACATTACTAAACTATTATCACCCATTAAACCAAAGAATATAAAAATAAACAATAACAATTCTTTAACTTTCAAATCAATTCGAAAAGATGATTTGTGGCTTACAGAAATTACTTTTAACCATAACAAATTAAATGAAGAAATCGAAATAGAATTTTAGTATGGAGCATTTATGAAAATTTTTGTATTAGACAGATGGTATCTAAAATTAGGTAATCAGCATTCATCGAGAGTTCCCGAGACAATCAAAAAAAGAGTGAATATTGAAGCTGAAGTTCCTGGGACGATACATACTGATCTTCTTAAGAATCAATTAATTGACGATCCATTCTATGCGGACAACGAAAATAAGCTTAGTTGGATATCGGAATCAGACTGGATTTACGAAACTACTTTTGATAATAAAATTGAAGGTCCAGTAAAACTCGTATTTGAAGGTATCGATACTATCTCAGAAATTTTTCTGAACGGGCAATTTTTAGGTAAGACTGAAAATATGTTTATAAAATATGAATATGATGTTACTGGAATATTAAAAGAAAGAAATAACATATTAAAAGTATATTTATATTCTCCTAAAAAATATAGTTATGATGAAGAAAAAAAATATGGTAAGTTACAAGTTGCATTAAATTCAAGCAGAGTATATATAAGAAAAGCTCAATATTCTTTTGGCTGGGATTGGGGGCCTTCTTTTCCTACCTCAGGTTTGTGGAGAAAGGTTTATTTAAAAGCATTTGATTATGAATTAATAAATGAATTCTATTTTCAAACATTGAATCTTACCGAGAAAAAGGCAGAAGTAGAAATAAAATTCAAGTCGTTTTACAATTTACCGGATTCAGTATTAAGAATGTCGATAGAAGATTATGTAAATGAAAAGTATATAAATATTAAGAAAGGTGTTAATAAAATATTTCTGGAAATAAAAAATCCAAAATTATGGATGCCAAACGGATATGGGTACCCAAATTTATATCACCTTGAAATTTTATTGCAATCAAAGAAAGGAAACATTAACAATTTATTTGTGCGTAAAGTTGGCATAAGAAAAATTGAAGTTAGACTTAGGGAAAAAGGTAAAAATACTTTCAAATTTATCGTCAATGGCAAAGAAATTTTTGCTAAAGGAGTTAACTGGATTCCGTGCGATGCATTTTTACCAAGAGTAACTGAAAGTAAATATAGAGAAATGCTCAAGATGGCTGCTGATGCAAATATGAATATCATTCGTGTCTGGGGTGGAGGAATTTATGAAAATGATATCTTTTATGAAATATGTGATGAATTAGGTTTGCTGGTCTGGCAGGATTTTATGTTTGCATGCGGTGCCTATCCCGAACATAAAAGATTTATCGACAATATTAAAAAAGAAATGGAATATAATGTAAAAAGGTTACAATACCATCCCTCTTTAGCAATCTGGTGTGGTAATAATGAAAATGAATGGATTTGGTATCAGGAGAATAAAACTCATTATAAAAATATGCCGGGCTATAAAATTTATAGTGAAATTATTCCTGGTTTATTAAAAAAATTTGATCCGGAAAGATTTTATTGGGAATCCTCGCCATTTGGATATGACGAAGACCCTAACTCAGAAACAAGCGGTAACAGACACCATTGGGATATCTGGAGCTCTTGGAAAGATTATGAAGAAGTTGTTTATGATAAAAGTTTATTTATTACTGAATTTGGCTTTCAAAGTGCTGCAAATAAATTTACGTTCGAAAAATATATCCCTAAACACGAAAGAAAAATTAATTCAGAGACTTTTGAATTTCATAACAAACAAATTGAGGGTCCTGAGAGAATTTTTAGATTTCTTAGTGCACATTTACCTTTAAGTACTAAATGGGATGATTATTTTTATTTAACACAGTTAAATCAGGCAATAGCACTTAAAACTTGTCTACAACATTGGCGATTCGATAAAATAACTAAAGGCACAATAATATGGCAATTAAACGATACATGGCCTGTTACAAGTTGGTCATTAGTCGATAGTATGTCTATGCCAAAAATATCTTATTACTTTGTAAAAAAAAATTTCGAACCTGTAACTTTTAGAATTATCCGGAAGGATGATGACATTAAAATATATGGCATAAATGACACAGAGATTGAATTTAAAGGCTTGCTAAAAATAGATATCATTGATTCAAAGAAAGGAATAGTTAAATCTTCATCTGTAAATATATCGCTGGGAATAAATAGAAATGAACAAATTGATGAAGTAAAGAATAAATATAGTACAGAAGCTATTTTTGTTATTTCTGTATATAAAAATGATTCATTGATATTCAGAGATGCTGTTCCTATGAAAAAATGGAAATACTTACACCTTTTCAAACCAAATATTAAGTTCATATTCAAAAAAACAGATAATGAAAATATACTCGAATTAAGTACAGATAAACCTGCATTTTATGTTGATGTTGAGTATGGTAATGTTAGGTTTTCGGATCGTGGATTTATTCTTCTTCCAGGAGAGAAAAGATTTCTGCATATGGATGGTTTCAACGGAAATTTCAATAATAATAAACTCAAAATATATACTTTGAATGATTACTTATAAACACAATAAGAAAAAAATTATATATGTGATATTCTTATTGTTATTGGTGAACAATTATAAATATTCTCAACAGATATCGATAGAAAGAATAAATGCTATGCCGGAAATACCACAACCTTATCAAATGCGAAATTGGAAAGAAGTTGCTATAAATTATGATTCGAGTATATATTATCCAGGTAATGTCGGGGAGCATATGCCTTTTCTTTTTTTTATAACAAATAGTATTAATTATCCTGAAGAAATAAGTTTTGGTTTGCATTCTTATGCAGGAACTTTTAATACAGAAAATACAGAAGCTATAAATGTTTTACCTTCGTTGGTTGGTGCAACTATATGTGGAATTGACAAAAGTAATCAATACGGTTACAACTGGGTAAAAATGTCGCGTGAATATTTTAACAGAAATCAGAATATTTATAAAAACTCACCAAAAGATAATACATACGATGACTGGTGGTATGAATCAATGCCAAATGTTTTTTTTACACAGTTATTTTATCTTTATCCCAAGACTGAAGGTTTTAAGGAACACTTTATAACAATTGCAAATCGTTTTCTTGATGTTGTGAAAATTAGTGGGGGCAACTGCACTCCTTGGAAATATCCAGATTTTAATCAACGCGGATGGGATTTTATAACTATGAAACCTTTTAAACAGGGAGTTCCTGAACCTGAAGTTGCTGGGGCCATAGCATATATACTTTACAATGCATTTAAAGTTACAGGAGAAAAAAAATATTTAGCAGGAGCAGAACTGAGTCTTGAATTTCTTGATTCATTAATTGAAAATCCTGCATATGAAATACAACTTCCTTATGGAGTTATTACTGCGGCAAGAATGAATGCGGAAATCGGGACAAATTATAATTTATATAAAATGCTTAACTGGTGTTTTAGTAAAACTATGAGAAATTGGAATGTATTACTTGGGAAATGGGGTGTGTATGATATTTCGGGATTAATAGGCGAGGATAGCGAACGTCTATATGCATTTTCGATGAACACTTTTCAACAAGCAGGAGCTTTGATTCCCATAGTTAAATACGATGAAAGATTTGCCAATGCTTTAGGTAAATGGCTTTTAAATGTGGCAAATGCATCCAGACTTTTTTACTCACGATATCTCGATAATTTGCATCAGGATAGTGAAAGTTGGTCAGAGAAATATGATTTGAGTTCATCTATCGCCTACGAAGCTCTTTTGAAAGCAGATTCAGGTTGGCCATATGCAACTGGTGACGCAGTAAAAGGCGGATGGGCACGGACAAATTTATCTCTCTATTCATCCTCTTCTGTAGGCTATTTAGCAGCACTCATCGATACTACTAATGTTAAAGGTATTTTAAAAATTGACCTTAATAAAACCGATTTTTTTGGTAATAATGATTATTCTACCTACATGCTATATAATCCATATAGTGAAAATCAAATTGTGGAAATTGATGTACAGAATATTCCTGTGAATGTTTATGAAATGATTAATAATAAATTTCTTGCTTTTAATGTTTCAGGTAATTTCATACTGGAAATCCCGAATCGTTCTTCTGTTATCTTACGCTTTATTCCATCTGATGCTAATATTGAATATAATAAAAATATTTTGAAGGCGAATGGACTTGTAGTTGATTACAACTATAATTATGAATTGTACAATAAGCCTCCACGAATTAAATGTCTGGCAACTGAAAAAGAAAAAATTATGATTAACGATACTGTAAGAATATACTGTACAGCGATAGACCCCGATTATGATTCCCTGAGATTTGTTTGGAACACTAATAGCGGGATTATTGTTCCACAGAATACCACAGCTCTCTTTGTTGCTCACTCTGCAGGGCAATATAAAATTTATACTACAATATATGATACTCATGGAAATGAAGACAGAGATTCAATAATAATTGATGTAGTCGAGAGTATCATTTCAAAACCCGTAATTGAATTGATGAAAGCTGATAGTAGAAAGGTTAATATAAATTCGAAAACTGGTATTAGATGTATAGCTAATTCACAAGAAACTTCTGTTCTTGATTATTATTGGTACTCTCAAGCAGGTATTATTGATGTTATTACGAAAGATTCTATTGTGTGGTACGCCCCGGATAAAGAAGGAATTTATTATGTAGTTTGTACAGTTAAAGACGAATATGATAATAGTGTTACTGATAGTATTAAGGTGCTTGTAAGAAATTTCAATGTTTATGAAAAAGGAAATCTTATTGTATATCTGCTATTCAATAATAACGCCAATGATATTAGTGGAAATAATAATAATGGTATTATAAACGGAGCTTCATTTGTAAATGACAGACATAATAATTTGAAATCTGCACTTTATTTTGATGGGATTACAGATTATGTACTAATAAAAAATGATCCTTCCCTTAATTTTAACAAGGCGATAACAATAGCATTCTGGTTTAAGATGGATGATTATCCTAATAAAGAAGTTTATCTACTTTCACATGGTAGCTGGAACAGTCGTTATAAAATATCGATTGCAAATAATAAACTTAGATGGACAATTAAAACTGATAAAAATATAAATCCAATTTTAGATCTTGACAGTGAAACAACAATTGAACCAGATAAACTCTATTTTGTTGTTGTAACTTACGACAGGAAATACGCTGAATTATGGCTTAATGGAATACTCGATTCTTTTACTGAATGGCAGGGAAATTTAATGCAGGCAGTATATGATTTAACTATAGGACAAATGCTTCCTGATAATTCAGATTATAATTTCAAAGGTGTTATAGATGATTTAAGAATTTATGATTACGTACTTTTACCAGAAGAAATAATTAAACTGTATGATATAGTGACTGGTGTAAGATTAATTAATGATTCTTTTCAAGGAGAAAATTTTAGCTTAACTGTTTATCCCAATCCATTTAATTCAGAAATTAATATTAATTATTTTGTAAATCGGGCTGAAGAAATAAAATTGGAGATATATAATATTGAAGGGGAAAAGATTACTACTCTTATTAATTCTCACCATATTCGAGGTTATTATAAATCAGTGTGGAATGCAAAAACAGAAAGTGGTAGAAAAGTAGCATCAGGGATATATATTCTAAAAGCAAGCAATGGTAAAAACAGTTCCTTTATTAAACTGATTTTATTAAAATAAAGCGAGGATTAAATGGCTGAAGTTAATCTAATTAATTTATCAAAGGTTTATGATAATAATAAAAAAGTTGTTGATAATATTAATCTTAAGATAGAAGATAAAGAATTTATTGTAATTGTTGGACCTTCAGGTTGCGGTAAATCCACAACTCTAAGAATGATAGCTGGACTGGAAGAAATTTCCGAAGGAGAAATTCATATCGATGGTAAATGTGTAAACAATTTATCTCCAAAGGATAGAGATATTGCGATGGTATTTCAAAATTATGCTCTCTATCCTCATATGACAGTTTATGAAAATATGGCATTCGGTCTCAAAGTGAGAAAATTTGATAAACACGAAATTGATAAAAGAGTAAAAGAAGCCGCAAAAATTCTGGGACTTGAAGAACTATTAAATAGAAAACCAAAAGCACTTTCCGGTGGACAGAGACAGAGAGTAGCTCTCGGAAGAGCAATTGTTCGAAATCCTAAGGTTTTTTTATTCGATGAACCTTTGAGTAATCTTGACGCAAAATTAAGAGTCCATATGAGAGCAGAAATCACAAAGCTCCATAAAAAATTACAAACTACAATGATTTATGTTACGCACGACCAAATTGAAGCTATGACTATGGGGGATAGAATTGTAGTTATGAAGGATGGTATAATTCAGCAGGTAGATGTTCCTATGAATCTTTATTTTAAGCCTCATAATAAATTTGTTGCAGGTTTTATTGGAAGTCCGACAATGAATTTCATTAACGGTAAAATTATTGAAGATGACGGATTAAAATTTATATCATCGAAAAATAGTCTGAAGCTGCCTATCCCCGCTGAATATTATAAAAATCTCGTGTATTACAGAAATAAAGAAGTAATTATGGGTATACGACCGGAAAATATCAGACGTGAAAAACCTGAGAATATATTTTGTGAGATTAATATTACCCCTGAACTTATTGAACCAATGGGAACTGAGTCGATAATTTATTTTACACTCGATGATACACAAATTACTGCAAAAATTAATATGGCCGATGGGCTTCATATGGACAAAAAATATGATATGTATATAGATGTAAGCAAAGTTCATTTCTTCGATAAAGATACTGAATTGAGAATAGAATGAATTTTTCTCATTTTGTTAATTACTTAATTGGCTTAATTAAAATTGCATTGATTCAATTTATTATAATTAATTTACTTCATATAATATTGATAATTCTTATGCAGTTGGGAGCATAAATTTTAATTAAGTATAGTAAATTTTTGAAAAACAAGATTTTCTGATATGTATCATATCTTTATTAATTCTTTTTTACTTGTTTGTATGAAGATCATGGTTTATTTAATTGTTATGAATTGAACAGGTTAAAGAAATCAATAATTGATACTATAGCAATAATTAACTATTGTAATAGTTATGCACTTGTTACAACTGCTTTATGCTGTCCCAGAATATACAATGAAATGTCTAAAATGGGGAGTTGTCTGTACTCATGTTCTGAATGTTTATAATAAAAGCGAATATTAAATTAGACTTATTTGAGAAAATCAAAACCAGAAATTAATTACTTAAAACTGAATTAATAAGTAAGAAGCTCATTAATTTCGAAATATAACTGTATTTTTGTCACTACAACTTTTTAAATGGAAATATTGAATTTCAAAAATCTTCTTTTAGCACAACATAATATTTAAATGAATTTTAATTAAATGGGGTTATAAGTTGTCTATTTTTTCAAAATGAATATTTTGTCCTTAGAAAAAACATTTTGCTATTCGGGCTAAATTCAGAAAGTACTTTCCCTGTTAAATATAAGAATAGCATAGAAACATCGAGATTTTCTATGACTGAATAGTTTAATGAAAGAAGTATTGCAGATGAATTATCGAAAGGATTATGTAAGGATAATATATCTCCTCTTAGCAGCGGAGTAATATTGTAACCAATCTGATAAAATAAATTCAGTCTTGAAGCCGATTGCATACCTAATTCTAAAGCATCTCTTGAATAAAGTTGTATATTTGCTTTTTTACCGATGTTATTATAAAGGAATTCAATATGAATATATAATGAATTAATAAAAGTATAATCAAATGAAAAAACCGAGCTCAGCTGTAATTTTTTTTCATTATGAAATAAATTAACATATTTAACTTTATCTGGTGGAGACGACAACAAAATTTCTCCTCTGAAACCAGCCCCATAAATATCTCCCGCCCAGGAAAATCCTGCAACAGGTCTTTGTTTGAAAAATCCAGCAAGAAAGTAAAAATCATATTCAAAAATATTATAATAATATTGAATTGCTAAAGTTGATTTTTCATTTTTATCTGATGACTTAAATGCAATATCAAGTTTTGATATATCGGATGTGTAATATTGTATTCTTATTGCATCAGAGGCGGGTCTTTCTTCGTAATCAAAATCTAAAATTGATAGAGGGTTAAATAAATCAGTAATATTCCAAACTAAACTTGTACCCCATGCAATTCTTTGTCTCCCTATGCTTAATTGAACATTTTCGTAGATAAAATCAAACCATAATCTGTCTATTTCCAGAAAATTAATTGAGTTATTTCTTTTCCATAAAAATGTGCTAAGATTATAAGTATAAAAGTCTTGGTTAAAGTTATTTGAGTAATCAGGAATTTTGTTGACAGATTCCCCATAAACAATTCTATTTCTTAGGGCAGCAGAAAAATTAAATTTGTAATTTATATACCATTTAAAGTTAACTCTTGAATGTAAAGTATGGTCTATTAAATTTTCATCAAGGTTATATAATTTTGAAGAACTAAAAAGATATTTCACATAACCACTTATTTGAAAATCCTGAGCAGTTATATTGAAAAATAAAGAGGTAAAATGAAAGAAAATATTAATTTTGAAAAATGTCTGAAATAACTTTGCCATCTTCTAAAGTTATAATTCGTTTAACTCTTCTAATTACCTTATTATCGTGTGTTGCGAAAATAAAGGTCATATTTAGATTTTTGTTTAATGATTCCATTATACTTAGAAGTTCTTCAGCGGCTTTAGAATCAAGATTTGCAGTTGGTTCATCTGCTAAAACAAAAGATGGTTTTGAAGCAATCGCACGTGCAACGGCAACTCTTTGTTGTTGTCCACCAGATAATTCCGATGGTCTGGATTTGATTTTATTACCTAAACCAACTTCGTTTAATAATTCAATCGTTCTTTTTTCTCTTTCATATTTTGGAACATTTTGAAGAAGCATTATGAATTCGACATTTTCTTTTGCAGTGAGTACGGGAATTAAATTAAAGGATTGAAAAACAAATCCAATATTTCGCAATCTGAATTCAATCAATTGATCTGTATTAAGTGTTGAAATATCAATATTATTTATTAATACTTTACCACTTGACGGGAAATCAAGTCCTCCTATCATATTTAATAATGTAGTTTTACCCGAACCAGATGGACCTACAATTGCAGTAAATTCTCCCTTTCCAAATTTTAGATTAACATTTTTTAAAGCATGAACAGGAACTTTTGTTTTGTCGTAAATTTTATTAACATTTTGAAGTTCAATTACGTACATTTTATATGCCTTATGAATTATTAATATGTTCTTATGGCTTCTGCTGGTTTTAATTTTATAGCTCTTAAAGCTGGTGTAATTGAAGCAATGATTGCTGTTAAAAGCATCATTATAAAAAGTGTTAAGTACATATGAAAGGGAAATTGCGGATAAAGTTTTGCAGCCATTCCATAAGCTGCCATCCCCTCTTCTACAATTGATAAATCAATACCGTTTTTTGCAAATATACATATTGTCATATAACCCAGTACAGAACCGATAATGCCACCACTAAATAATAAAATCATCGATTCAAACATAATCAGCATAAATAATTTTAATCTTTTCATCCCTACAGAAATTAAAATACCAAATTCACGAATTCGTTCCGCAACAGACATCATCATTGTGTTTGAAATTCCAAAAAGCAGAGCAAATAGAATTATACCCATAAAGATATTTAATTCAAGATACAGAAAGCCTGTCGTTAAACTCAATTCAGGAGCAAGTTCTTTCCAGCTTTCAACTTTTAACTCATTTAATTTTGTTTTAAGTACATTTTTTATTGTATCAATCATTTCTGTTTTTTCAACTCTAATAGCGATTTCATGGATAGGTGAATCTAAATTTAGTATTTCACTCAAATCTTTTTGTTTTATAAAAACTGTTGCTTGGTCAAAATTTGTTGATTCTGTTTTAAATATTCCTGCAACGCGAAATGCAGATGATATTAAATTATTATCAAGTCCCTGAAACGATATAATAATCTTTGAATTCAATTTCACTTTTAATCTTTCTGCTAATTTATTGCCTATTATAATTTCATTTTCTCTATTGTTAAAGTACTTACCTGATATTATTTTATTATGGATTGTAGTAATAAGTTTTTCTTTTTCTGGATCAATTCCGATAATATTTACTCCACTAACTGATATAGGGGATGAGGCTAATCCTTCAATAATAGTTCTTTTAGAAAAATTTTTTATGTGTGGGATTTTATTTAATAATGAATCAATTGAATCAGGAACCGGTATATATTGAGTGATAAGTTTTTCATTCTGGAAATCTTTGTTGTGAATCTGAATATGTGAGTATTCGCGATTGATTGCAGCTTCTACAGAAGTTTCCCACATACCTAAAAAAATGCCGTTCGTAAGAATACCCCCCCAAATTCCAGATATAGCTGAGAAAATTAAAATCAAGCTTCTTTTTTTATTTCTCCAGATATTTTTCCAGGCAAGCTTTAAAAGCATATCAAATTCTTATTGCCTCCGATGGTTGAAGCTTTCGTATATAATTAAATGGATATAGAGAGCTTAATATTGCAATGGTCAGAACAACAAATGTTTGGGCTATAAAAATACCACTGTTGGTGCTGAATGGAATTATCGGCTCTACTCCAAACTTTAGGGAAATTTCTGCTATCTCTCCTGTAAATCTCAATGGATTTTTGTGAAAATAAATTGTTACTGGGATTGATAATATTAGTCCTCCCAATGCACCAATAAAAGAAATAAAAAGAGTTTCGTAAAATGAAATAAAAATTAATTTTGATTTTTTCATCCCAATAGAAATTAATATACCAAATTCTTTTGTTCTTTCGATAGTCATCATCATAATTGTTCCAAAAATTCCAAATGAAATAATTAGATACAAAATAAAAAGCATAATAATTCCACCAACGTTATCCAACAAAATTCCCTGTTTGAGTTCAGGCATCATTTCATCCCAGCTCATTATTTCAAAGTTGTTATTTGTTAACTTTTTTAGTTCTTTTAAGACGTAATCAATTTTCTTTGGTTTATTTAGCATTAATGAAATAGATGTAATTTTATTTTCTGTTGAAAATAATATTTGGCCAAATTTTAATGGCATATATATAAATGAATTATTTAACTCTGGGAGAGCAAATTTTATTATTCCTATAATTTTGCAATTTGCAGCTGCAGTAATCCCATAAATTCCCTGTCCATACAATGCAACACTATCACCTGTGGTAACATTTAACATTTTTGCCAGACCTTCACTTATTATAATTCCTTCGTCTTGGTCGGTCAAATATCTGCCGGAAATTATTCTGTCTTTTAATCGGGTCATAATATTTTCTTTTTCAGGATTAATACAAATTGTGGAGGCTATTTTTGTTATGTCCTTTGACGTTATTAATAAAAAATATTCTAATCTTGGGACAGCAAGTTCAACAAATTTTATTTGTTCTATTTTTGAAAGGAGATTATTATCCAGCTCAAAAGATTTTTCAAGAGATTTTTCTTCCCAATAACCTTTCCCATGAATCTGTATATATCCCGTGTAGATTCGAACTGCACTATCTATCATAAAATCGTAACTGCCATATTGAAGAGAACGCATTGCTATTGCAAGAAAGATAGCAAAAAAGACTGAGGAAGTTGCAATTAATGTCCTTCTTTTATTTCTCCAGATATTACGCCATGAAAGTTTAAGATAAAGAATCATTTTATTCTATTAACATTTTTTAATGAAAAAAACGATTCATCAATTTTAATGTCAAATTCTATTTTAGAGTATTCAATAACTGTTTTATTCCCAGGCTTATCAAGTGGTGTCATTTCCCATCTTGTAGGTAAAATTCTTCCACCTATATTTTTGATTTTATTTCCTGTGAAAATTTTAATCAATTTACCCTCCTCATCATAAAATTCTGATTTTAGTTGCATGTAACTGTTTTTTGATATAAGTGTAATAACTTTTGTCCATACAATTCCAATATCAGGCTTAGGTATAGATTCTATTTTATAACAATCATAGTTATTAAATTTTTCTGTTCCAATTAAATTGTGTGTGTAATCGTCTTTATATGAGGAAGATCTAATAAGGTCGTCATTAGTGAAATCTGAACCCATCCAGGATTGATTCATCATCGATGGAGGGATTTTTATAACTTTTTGAATTGAAGGGATCCAATTCCATATTTCATTTTTTCTTTTTAGTGTAACGATACCTTTATCTCTTGCAGGGGTAGTAATATAAATCATTGCAAAATCAGGTTCTAAAGCCCAGATTTTCATTCCTAACTTTCTTGACCAATCAGGTTTAATAATTTCCATAGTCATTTCAACATAGCTGCTATTTGAATAAAGAAGTTTTTGAGCCCTTTCAACTATATCTTGTGCACTTTGTGGAGTAATATTTTTATAATAAAAAAGAGTGATTAAAGTTAGAGATATGTATTTATGAATTTTCATTTTTTATTCTCATATAAAAATATATAGTTATTACTATAATTAAAAGTAATATTTTTATGAGTAATGTTAACTAAATTTATTCCACTTTACCTTTTTCGTTGCATTCAGTTTAATATTGCCTTAAATTTGAAATCGTTATGAATAAATTTTTGTTTACAAAATTGACTGCATCAGGTAATGATTTTGTTTTATTCGATAGAAAGCTGGTACCATTTGTTGATATAAGCAAAACTTTTATTCAAAAAGTATGTGATAGAAGAACAGGTATAGGTGCTGATGGTATTTTAATAATAACTGACTCAGATAAGTATCCATTTGAATTAATATATTTTAATTCCGATGGTTCTACAGGAGTTTTATGTGCTAATGGAGCAAGATGCGCTTTAAGGTATGCATATTTAAGTGGTCGTATTGGAAAAGAACGGTTGAAATTTATGGTAAATGAAATTGAATATAGCGGTGAAATTTTAGATGATAAATTAGTGAAATTTATTTTGAATGAACCAAAAAAAATAAAATTAAATTTTAAAATTAAAGCAGCCAACCAATTAATTAATGCATCATATGTGGATACAGGCGCTCCACATGTTGTTATTAAAATATCGGACATATTAAAAGATCCTAAACAATTGAATTCGTTTTATACTTCAATTGATGAGATTCCTGTTTACGAGCTGGGTAAAGAAATACGATATTTAAGAGATTTTATGCCAGAAGGAACAAATGTAAATTTTATAGAGATTAAAGATAATTCAATTAAAATTAGAACTTATGAAAGAGGCATTGAAGATGAAACATTGGCTTGTGGTACAGGGAGTGTTGCTTCGGCTATTGTTGCGTTTTTTAATTATAATGTTAAAACCCCTATAAAATTAATTACAAGAATTGGTGAAGTTTTTATAGTAGATTTTAAAATAGAAAATAATACAATAGAGGATTTGTCGTTGACAGGTCCTGCTATAGCAGTCTTTAAAGGTGAATTATTAATTAATTGAGGAATACATGAGTAAAGTAATTTTTTCAATTCGTTATAATATTTTCCCTGAAAAAAGAAATGAATATCTAAATATAGTTAGAGAACTTAAAACACTTGTAAAGGCAGAGGGATTGGAAAGTTATTCAGTTTATGAACAAAAAAATAAACCTAACAATTTTGAAGAAGTATATATTTTTTCATCTCAAGAAGCATTTGAAAAATTTGATGACAATCAGGATGAAAGAATTGACATTCTGATGACCAAACTTTCTGACTTAATCAGGGAACAGACAACTCAATACACAACATTAATAGAGGTTAATAATTAAAATTTATCTGAGCAGAAATAAATTGCCTGCCTTTACAAGAAAGGAAAGTTATGTTTGAATATTCAGGTGTTATACATGTTCATTCAATTTTTTCAGATGGTTCTGGCGATATTAAAGAAATTGCTCAATATGCAAACGAATCTGAATTGGATTTTGTTATTTTAACAGATCACAATACACTCCGTGCATTACATGAAGGATATGAAGGATGGTATAGCAATACTATTCTTTTGGTTGGATGCGAAATAAATGATAAAGAAAATAAAAATCATTTATTGGCTTTAAATATTAACGAAGCTTATTCGACACGACTTCCAGCTAAGGAATATGTTCACAAAGTTAAAGAAGCAGGTGGTCTTGGATTTATTGCTCACCCTCATGAAAAAAGAAATTCAATGGAAAAACATCCTCCCTATCCCTGGACAGAATGGGACACAGAAGAATTTACAGGAATTGAAATATGGAATCACATGTCTGTTTGGATGGAAGGCTTAACAGAAGAAAATAAGTATAATTATTTTATGCATCCTTTAAAATCGATAACACCACCACCTGCAGAAACACTGGAAGTATGGGATAAGCTTAATCTTGGGAGAAGAGTTGTGGGAATAGGTGGCGCAGATGCTCATGCACATAAGGTCAATTTACTCGGATTTTTTGAAGTAGAAGTTTTTCCTTACAAAGTGATGTTCAAAGCAATTAGAACAAATATTTTATTAAATGAAGAGCTAAAACCGAATTCTGATCTCAATAAATCGAAAACATTAATTTATGAAGCACTCGAAAATGGGAGATGCTTTGTAAATAATTTTTATTATGGTAATGCAAAAGGTTTTCGTTTTTATGCTGAATCTGGGAATAACATTTTTCAGATGGGAGATTCAATCCCTTTTAATAAAGAAATTAAATTGAAAGTAGAAGTACCAAATTCTAATGCTGAGATAAGATTATTAAGAAATGGGACAATAATTAAAAATCAAATTGCCCCTCAAATTGAATTTTTCGTTGAACAACCAGGAGCTTATAGGGTCGAAGTTTATACAAATGATTCTGCATGGATTTTTTCAAATCATATTAGAATTGGTTTATAATATTTACTAAATTTCACGTCGAATTTTTTGAATAATTTATAAAGAGGTAAATGTGTTAGAAAAAAAGAAAAAAATAACAAAAAAAGAAATTAAACAGGACCCATTAGTTACATCATATTACAAAGTATATAATTTCTTTTTAGAACATCAAGCAAAAATTTTAATTGTCATTGCAACTGTAGCTCTGGTGATAATTTCTATTATTGTTTATTCAAACAAAAAAGAAAGTGACAACTTAACAGCAGCAAATTTACTTTCAAAAGTTATTCCTCTTTATAACAACGCCTTATATCAGCAGGCAATTGATGGTCAGAAAGCTCAGAATATTGTTGGCTTAAAAAGTATAGTTGACAATTATGGAAATACTGAACAGGGTGAGGTTACCAAAATTTATTTAGCTAATTGTTACTTATTTATGGGTAAATCAGAAGAAGCTTATAAATATTTTAAAGATTATGATGGCTCAAATTTATTATTGAAAGCTGCTTCGCTTGCTGGACAAGCTGCCTATTTTGAAACTAAAAAAGATTATAAAAAATCTGTTGATTTATATAAAGAAGCTGTAAAGATTTATAAGGAAAATCCTTCAAATGCTGATTACCTATTGAAAGCAGGTATTAATCTTATGAAATTAAATAAAAAAGAAGAAGCTAAAAAAATTTTTGAATTAATAAAGAAAGATTATAAGACATATCCAGAAGCACGCGAAGTTGATAGATATTTAATTGAAGTTGAAAGTTGATTTTTTATCGTAAACTTGATTTTATAAATTATGCTAAATATATTTTCATTACGTATCTTGGAATAAATTATATGAATGAAATTTCATTTAAGAAAATAAATTCTTCACTTTTTAAAAAAAAGCCTTCCGAATTTCATCAGATTCAAATTACCTTTTTAGTTTGTACAGTATAAAAATTATATAATGTATAACTAACAAAAGATTGATTATGGACTTAAATCTAATTAAAAAGTTAATAAAAATAGTTGAACAAAGTGAAATTGCCGACTTTTCTGTACAAGAAGGGGATTTAAAAATTAAAATATCAAAAAATTCTTATTCTGCTACACAAACAGTATTTCAACAGTTACCCCAAATTCCCGAATCAACTATTAAGCAAAATAATTCAGAAAGTACGATTGATAACACTGTATTATCTGAGAAGAAAGAGGAAAAGAAAAATAATCTACACGAAATCCGTTCGCCAATTGTTGGAACATTTTATAGAGCTCCCGCCCCGGATGCAGATCCATATGTGCAGGTAGGTGATATAGTATCGCCAGGCACTGTGTTATGTATTATTGAAGCAATGAAATTAATGAATGAAATAGAAAGTGACGTACATGGTAAGCTCGTAAAAATACTTGTCGAAAATGCCACGCCAGTTGAATATAATCAACCTCTTTTTTTAATTGAAACTATGTAAAGAAATTTAAAGAGGTAAAAATTGTTTAAAAAAATTCTGATTGCAAATCGTGGAGAAATTGCACTAAGAGTAATTCGTACCTGTAAAGAAATGGGAATTAAAACAGTAGCTGTTTATTCTGAAGCAGATAAAGATTCATTGCATACAATTTTTGCTGACGAAGCTGTTTGTATTGGACCACCTCAAAGCTCACAGAGTTATCTCAAAATACCAAATATAATTTCTGCTGCAGTTATTACAGGTGCAGAGGCAATTCATCCAGGATATGGATTTTTAGCAGAAAATGCAGAGTTTAGTGAGATTTGTGCAGATTCAAATATAAAGTTTATTGGTCCATCAGCAGATGCTATAAGAAAAATGGGTGATAAAGCATTTGCAAAAGAAACAATGAAAAAAGTGGGTGTGCCAGTTGTACCAGGTAGTGATGGGGTAGTTAAAGATATTACTGAAGCAAAAAAAATTGTTAAAGAAATAGGCTACCCAATTATGCTTAAAGCATCAGCAGGAGGTGGCGGGAAAGGGATGAGAATTGTTTGGAGAGAAGAAGAATTATCTAAATTGTTTCAGACTGCAAGTGCTGAAGCCGAAGCTGCATTTGGTGTCCCAGATTTATATATCGAAAAATATATCGAAAACCCACGCCATGTTGAAATTCAAATTCTCTGCGATAAACATGGTAATGCATATCATTATGGAGAACGTGATTGCACAATTCAGAGAAGACATCAAAAGTTAATTGAAGAATCTCCTTCTCCTGTTATTACCCCTGATATAAGAGAAAAAATGGGTGATGCAGCTCTTCGTGGAGCAATGGCAGTTAATTATGAAGGAGCAGGTACTGTGGAATTTATTGTCGACAAAAATCTTAATTTTTATTTTATTGAAATGAACACAAGAATTCAGGTAGAACATCCTGTAACTGAAATGGTTCGAAATCTTGATTTAATCAAGCAACAAATTTTAATTGCTGCTGGAGAAAAAATTCAGGACCCACCTTTAGAACCACGTGGGCATGCAATAGAATTTAGAATTAATGCAGAAGATTCCGAAAATGGTTTTAGACCAAATCCGGGTAAAATAGAATACCTGCATTTCCCTGGTGGTTTTGGAATTCGCGTAGATTCTCATATTTATAATGAGTATATTATTCCACCTTATTATGATTCTTTAATCGCAAAATTAATAGTATGGGGTACTGATAGAAAGCATGCAATAGCCCGCGCTAAGAGAGCATTTGAAGAATTTGCAGTTGAAGGAATTAAAACTACTATCCCATTTCATAAAAAAGTTTTAGAACATGAAAAATTTATTGCAGGTGAAGTCGATACATCTTTTATAGATAAATACTTTAACAACTTACGAGGAAACCATGAACATTCCAAATAACCTTAAGTACACAAAAGATCACGAATGGATTAAAGTAGAAGATAATATCGCATTTATCGGTATTACTGATTTTGCACAAAGCGAAATAGGCAATATTGTATTTGTTGATATCAAAACAGATTTAACTGAGTTAAAAATGGGCGAACCTTTTGGCACTATTGAGGCAGTTAAAACTGTTAGTGATTTATATGCACCTGTTGATGGTAAACTTATTGAAGTAAACCCCAGAATAAATAACGAACCGCAATTAATTAACTCCGACCCTTATGGAGATGGCTGGATTATAAAAATTGAAATAACTAATCCAATACAACTTAATGAATTGCTTGATGCACAGGCTTATCAGCTACTTATTAATCAATAATCATAAAAAGTTTTATCCGATTGCTTAGATAAAATGATTCATGCACAAAAAATATTGATACTCGATTTTGGGTCTCAATACACACAACTGATAGCTCGCAGTATTCGTGAATCAAATGTTTATTCAGAAATACAACCGTATAATTATCCAATAGAAAATATATTGAATGAAAAACCAAAAGGAATTATCCTTTCGGGTGGTCCAATGAGTGTGTATGATGCAGAAGCTTTAACTTTGGACGAAAAAATATTTGAACTTGATATACCATTATTAGGGATTTGTTATGGTATGCAACTTATAGCTAAATATAATAAAGGGAGGGTTGAACCAGCTAAAAATAGAGAATACGGAAAAGCTCAGATACAAATTTTAAAAGAGGATGCATTATTAAAAAATGTCGAGAATAACTCAGTTGTGTGGATGAGTCATGGTGATTATATTACAAAACTACCGGAAGGTTTTGAAGTCAGTGCAAAAACAGAAAACTCTCCTATTTGTGCAATATCTAATACATCAAAACAAATATATGGAATACAATTTCATCCAGAAGTAGCTCATTCACAGGAAGGGAAAAAAATAATTGAAAATTTTTTATTCAGTATTTGTAAATTTACCCCTGATTGGTCACCGGAAAATTTTATCTTAAGTTCTATAAAAGAGATAAAAGAAAAAGTTGGCAACAAAAAAGCAATTTGTGCTTTAAGCGGAGGTGTTGATTCTGCTGTAGCAGCTGTGTTAGTTCATAAAGCTATAGAAGACAATTTAATTTGTATTCATGTTGATACAGGTTTAATGAGAAAAAATGAAAGTGATAATATAGTTAAACTATTTCAAGAGAATTTTAATATAAAATTGATTTTTGTAGATGCTTCGGATTTGTTTTTACAGCGTTTGAAAAATATTACAGACCCTGAGAAAAAACGAAAAATTATTGGCAATACTTTTATCGAAGTATTCGAAGAAGAAGCTAAAAAAATTCCTGATGCAGAATTTTTAGTACAAGGGACTCTATATCCCGATGTTATTGAATCTGTGTCGGTCAAAGGTGCTTCGGTAACAATAAAAACACATCATAACGTGGGCGGGCTTCCAGAAAAGATGAATCTTGAGCTAATAGAACCATTTCGTGAATTATTTAAAGATGAAGTAAGAGTAATTGGAAGAGAACTTGGATTACCTGAAATATTTATTAAACGTCATCCATTCCCCGGGCCTGGATTGGCCGTTAGAGTTTTAGGAGAAGTTACAAAAGAAAGACTTGATATTCTTCGTCAAGCTGATGATATATTCATAAATTTACTTTATGAAGAAAATCTATACGACAAAATCTGGCAAGCTTTTGCTGTATTGCTTCCTGTGCAAACTGTAGGCGTAATGGGCGATTTAAGAACTTATGAACATGTTTTGGCATTGCGTGCAGTTACATCTACAGATGGAATGACAGCTGATTGGTTTAGATTTGACAATGATTTTTTAGAAAAAGTTGCTAATAAAATTATTAGTTCCGTAAGAGGTATAAATCGAGTTGTTTATGACATAAGCTCAAAGCCCCCTTCAACTATTGAGTGGGAATAATATGGCAAGGGTTAAAGAATTACCACCCGACGATAGACCCAGAGAAAAATTAATATTAAGAGGCCCTCAAAATTTAAGTGATGCTGAATTAATTGCTATTTTATTAAGAACTGGAACTAAAGGGAAAAATGTTATTCAATTAGCACAGGATTTAATAAACAAATATGGTAATCTCAATATTCTTTCAATGCAAACATTAGATGGTATAAAGAACTTTTCGGGCATAGGGAAAGATAAAGCTGCTACTCTAATTGCTGCATTTGAAATTAGCCGCAGAGCAGATGCACAAAAAAAATGGTTTTCAAATAAAAAAATAGCCTCGCCAGGTGATATTGCAGAAATTTTTATTCCTTTACTACGGGATGAAGTTAAAGAAAAGTTTTATGTAATCTGTCTCAATACAGCAAATAAAATTATTAAATACGAATTGATTTCTGTAGGTAGTTTGAATTCAAGTGTTGTACATCCCAGAGAAGTATTTAAAGTAGCAATTGAAAATAATTCGGCAAACATAATTTTATTACATAATCATCCGAGTGGGAACCAGGAACCTAGTAACGAAGATATATCGCTTACAAGAAAAATGGTAGAGGCTGGTAAACTTATGGAAATTCAGGTATTTGACCATATTATAATTGCCGGTAACAAATATACCAGTTTGGTAGAAAAAAGGTTAATTTAATTTACAAATTATTTGAAATCATTTCGTTTTTTCCTTTATTTTGAAAAAAAATTAATTATATTTGATATAAGTCAATTGAGTTCTTTTCAAATGATATCGAATAAATTATAATATAGTTTGAAATTCTATTTCTCACAAATTAAAGGAGAAGCATATGATAAGAGTAAAAAAAATACTTGGTAAAGGGCTAATAATTGCTCTGTTTGCTGGGATGCTGAGCATAACAGGCTGTAGCGGTGTTTCAGAAGAACAAATGGCAGAATTGGAAGCGCTCCGTTCTGAAGTTAAAGCACTAGAAAAAGAAGTAAATTCGTTGAAGAGTGAAAAAGCTGCTCTCGAAAGAGAAATAGCCGAGAAGAATGCTAAGCTTGATGAATGTGCAAAAATAAAAGCAGAGACTAAAAAGAATCTTGAAAAAATTGGTCAATAATAAAAGTTTAATAAACTAAAGGAGGAATAATGAAAGTTTGCAAATATTTTTTGGCAATTACGGCTGTAATACTCCTCTCGGCTAATATTTTTGCGCAAGAGCAAGAATTAACTAAAGAGGAGTGGCAAAATGAAATTAATCGTCTTACTGAAAGAAAAGCTGCTTTGACAACAGAACTAAATGCACTAAAAAAAGAAGTAACTGATTTAAAATCTACAAGTCAACAATTACAAACATATGATGATTGCATCAAGGATTTATATGCTATGCTTGGTGTGACAAAAACAGATGTGGATAATTTCAGAACACAGCTTGAAGCTTTGACCAAAAAAATTGATAATAGAGAAGCTCCCAAAGCAGACCGTCAGGCAGAATTGGATGCAATGAAGAAAAATAAAATTTCTGCTTTACCAGAATTTTTTGATAAGGTTCATAATCAATTACAAAGAAAACTTGATGCATGGGTAGAAGCTCCAAAAGAAATAAATTATACAGTTGTTAAAGGTGATTGTCTCTGGAACATTGCAAAGAAGAAAGAACATTACGATAACCCATTTGCCTGGCCTATAATTTATAAGGCAAATCGTGATCAAATTAAAGATCCAGATTTAATTTATCCAAAACAGATTTTTAAGATCCCAAATTTGACTGAAGAGGAAAAAGCTAAGTATGATAAGATTAGAAGAAATTATAAGCCAGCTCCTCCAACTCAAACTCAGTCAACTAAATAAACTGGTACGTATTCCAGCAAGTGTTAAAGTATGATTTTTATAAAGCCCTTTTCATTAGAAAATAATGAAGAGGGCTTTTTTTATAAAAATAATTAATGGAGGTTAATACGCAAATAGAAAAGAATCTGAAATTAGAAAATGTAGATTTAATTTCTTTATTAGGCTATCGAGATTCAAATCTTAAACCAATTGAGGAAAGATTTTCTAGCAATATCATAGTTCGTGGAGATAATGTAATAATTCAGGGGGTAGAAGAGGAAGTTGGTGCAATTGAAAAGGTCTTTAAAGAAATGATATTTGTACTTAATACTACAGGGAAATTGCAAGCAAGTGATGTGGAGACAATTATAGATTTAACACTTCAGGGGAAGGAAATAATTAGTGAAAAAGAGTATGATAATATTGTTCTTTATTCCAAGAAAGATATAATAAAAGCAAAAACTCCAAATCAAATTCAATACGTAAAAAGTGCACGAGAAAATGATATTTGCTTTGCTATAGGACCAGCTGGTACAGGTAAAACTTACCTTGCAGTTGCATTGGCCATAGCTGCATTGAAAAAAGGGGAGGTTAAAAAGATTATACTTGCTCGGCCCGCTGTTGAAGCAGGTGAAAGTTTGGGTTTTTTACCCGGCGATTTTAAAGAAAAAATTGATCCATATCTAAGACCACTTTATGATGCACTTGAAGATATGTTACCCTATGAACAACTTAAAAATTATATTGAAAAAGGTATAATTGAAATTGTTCCACTTGCTTATATGCGTGGAAGAACACTTAATAATGCTTACGTAATTCTTGACGAAGCACAAAATGCAACAGGAATGCAGATGAAAATGTTTTTAACAAGATTAGGTCCGAACTCAAAAGCAATTATTACTGGTGACATTACTCAAATTGATTTACCATCATATTCTCAAAGTGGATTGGTTCAGGTTAAAGAAATACTTAAAAATGTTGATGGAGTAAGCTTTGTCTATTTTGATAAGTCCGATGTTGTACGTCATAAACTCGTAAAGGATATAATCGATGCTTATGAAAAACATTATAATGGTAACAAAAATTAATTATAATTTAGTTTTACTTTCTTCCCAGTAGCGATCCATTTCTTCGAGTGTGGATTCAGTTAAAGTTTTCCCACTTTCTTTAATTTTATTTTCAACATAATTAAATCGAGAAATAAATTTTTCGTTTGTAATTCTTAATGCATTTTCCGGGTTGATGCCCAAAAATCTTGCATAATTTGTTAATGCAAAGAATACATCTCCTAATTCCTCTTCCAATTTTTTATGGTTTTTTGTTTCTTCGCTTGTATGTAATTCATTGATTTCTTCAATGACTTTTTTCCAGACATCTTCTTTGTTACTCCAATCAAAACCTATTTTAGATGCTTTTTCCTGTAATCTATAAGCTCTTGCTAGTCCAGGTAAATTTTTAGGAACACCATCCAAGATTGATTCTCTACCTTCGGCTAATTTTATTTCTTCCCAGTTTTTTACAACTTCATCTGTACCATTTACTTTTACATTACCAAAAACATGTGGATGTCTCCGAATTAATTTTTCTTTTATTGTATCAATGACATCATTTATATTGAAATGATTATCCTCTTCTGCTATTACAGAATGAAATAAAATATGAAGTAATAAATCTCCAAGCTCGGCTCTCATTTCATTATAGTTTTTTTTATCAATAGCTTCAATTAATTCATATGTTTCTTCAATAGTTGCTCCTTTTATCGAATCATGAGTTTGTTCCCGATCCCATGGGCATTCCTTTCTTAATCTTTTCATGATATTATAAAGTTCTTCAAATTTATAACCTGTCATAAATCACCTTTTTTTATTGCAAAGATAATTATTGAGTCTAATAAAAAGCTAATATTAAAATGTTTATTAATTTTTAATAAAAATCAAAAAAATATTTTCAATATATTTGCAATGTAATAAAGGAGCAGAAAAAATGTATGAACAGAAAATTAGAGAAATATTAGGTTATGACTTACCAAATGCACCAAAACCTGTTGCTGCATATGTTTCAGCAAATAAAATTGGTGATTTGATTTACACATCGGGGCAACTACCTATCAGAAATGGAAAATTAATTGCAGAAGGGAAAGTAGGCTATGAAGTAAGTGAAGAAAAAGCACTTGAATGTGCACAGTTGTGTGCTGTGAACTGTTTGAGTGCTGTAAAATCTCTAATTGGTAGCCTCGACAAAATTGAACAAATTGTAAAGCTGACAGTTTATGTAAATTCAAGAATCGGTTATTCGGAACAACCTAAGATTGCAAACGGTGCATCAGAGTTTTTAGTTAATGTTTTTGGAGAAAAAGGGAAGCATGCAAGAAGTGCAGTCGGCGTAAGTGATTTACCCTTAAACGCACCTATTGAAATAGAAATGGTTGTACGTGTAAGTGAGTAGTTGCTATTTAATTCCTTGACACTAAGTAAAAGTTAATGTAAAATTACAGTGAAAATAATTTGAAACAATTTTTTATATGCAATGTAAAATACACAAAAAATGAGGTTTATATGAAAAGGTTATTATTGATCTTATTCATAACAGTGACCTCTATAAATGCTCAATTTAAAGATCAGAATAACAATATAAGTATAAAAAGCGGAATAATTAAAAATTACTCATCAAGTCTTTTTAAATTCTTTAATTCCGAAAACTTTACGATGAATCATACATTTGACATTTCATATCAAACATTTGGTGCTGCGGGTAAATCACTTATAACTACTTATACAAATAGTATGTTTTTCAAAATCAACGACCGTTTAAATATTCAGGCAGATATTAGCCTCATTAATTCACCATATAATTCGTTAGGTAAAGAATTTTCGAGTAGAATCAATGGACTTTATTTGAGCAGAGCTCAGGTTAATTATAAACCAACTGATAATATGTCGATTTCTTTTCAATATAGAAATATACCTACATCATATTACCCTTATAATTATTACTCAAATTATTTTTACAGAGATTTATTTGAGCGATATGATTATGAATTTGATAAGTAGAATTTATTAAATTTGGTATTGTAATTTTGTTCAATAAAGAATTATCAATTGGGTAAATTTAATTCGATAAAGACTTCTGAAAAAGGCATAGATTTAAAATCTTCATCGATAAATCTATTCTTAAATATAATTAATTTCTTTTTATTTGCAATTATTATTTTCATGCTATATTCATTATATATAAAGCTATCCGATGCCAAAACTCCTTCATACAGTAATGAACAAATACCCTCAGAAATAATTCAGGTAGATGTACTAAATGGATGTAATGTCCCAGGCATTGCAGATAGGTTTACCGAATTTTTAAGAAATAATAAAATTGATGTGGTTAATATAGGGAATTATATAAATAATGATATAGATGAAACAATCATAATTGATAGAATAGGTAATAAAGCAAATGCATATAAAATAGCTGAAGTTCTTGGAGTACGAAGAGAAAATGTTATTCAACAATTAAACGAAAATTATTTATTAGATGTAACAATTATAATCGGGAAAGATTATTATAACTTAAAACCATTAAGATGAGGTAAATGTGGATTCATTAAGTATTGCAAAACAAATTGCGCAGTTGATATTGGACAAAAAAGGATTTGATATAAAAGTTCTTGATATTCGCAAAATATCTACAATCTCAGATTATTTTGTAATATGTTCAGCAGATGTGGATAAGCAAGTAAAAGCAATTGCAGATGAAGTAGAAGAAAAATTAAGTTCAAAAGGCATAAAATGTTTTAGCAAAGAAGGATATGAAACATTAAATTGGGTTATACTTGATTACTTTGATGTTATTGTACATATATTTAAGACAGAAACAAGAAATTATTATAACCTCGAGAAATTATGGGGTGATGCTCCTATTATATCCATAGATAACGGAGAAGAATTGTCAGAAAATAAAACAGAGCGTTCAGTTGAAAAGAAAATGGAGAAATAATTGAAAAACTATTTGTACAAAATTTTTGAAGGACTTTCAGCAAAATTGGATTATCTTAAAGAAGCAGATTTGATATTTACAATTCCTAATCAACAAATTCATGGGGATTATGCCACAAACATTGCACTTATCTTATCTAAAACATTAAAAAGAAACCCCCGTGATATTGCAAACGAAATTATTTCCAATCTGAAATATGATAAAGAAATAATTGAAAAAATTGAAATTGCAGGAGCAGGCTTCATTAATTTCTATTTCACAAAAAAATTTGTTACAAATGTTGTTAAAGATATATTGTCACAGTCTGAAAATTATGGTAAGTGGGTAAAGTACTTAGGGAAACGTGCACAGGTTGAATTTGTATCTGCTAATCCAACTGGACCATTAACCGTCGGGCATGGAAGAAATGCTGTTACTGGAGATACAATTGCAAATTTACTCGAATGGATCGGTTATAAAGTAGAACGCGAATATTACTTTAACAATGCAGGTAGACAGATGCGAATTCTTGGCGATTCTGTTCGCCTGAGATATCTTGAATTGTTAGGGCATAAAATAAATTTTCCTGAAGAATATTATCAGGGTGAATATATTAAAGATATTGCAAAAAAATTATTTGAAGAATATGGAGATAAATTATTTAATAAGGAAGAAATCTTTAAAGAAAGAGCAGAAAGAGAAATATTTGATGACATAAATAGAACTTTATCTCGGTTAAATATATTTTTTGAAAATTATTATAATGAAAATAGTCTGTATGAAGATGGTAGAATAAAAAATTTATTGAATTTATTTGAAGAAAAAAATCTATCATATGTAAAAGATGACGCAATATGGTTGAAACTTTCTGAATTGGGGAATGAAAAAGATAAAGTAATTGTCAAATCAACAGGTGAGCCAACCTATAGATTGCCGGACATTGCTTACCACATAACAAAATTTGAAAGAGGATATGATTTAATTGTAGATGTATTTGGTTCTGATCATAATGCGACTTATCCTGATGTTTTAGCCGGATTAAAAGCTCTGGGTTATGATGTAACTCAAGTTAAAGTTCTTATTCATCAGTTTGTCACAATCACTCAAGATGGACAGATAGTGAAGATGTCTACCAGAAAAGCAAATTATATTACTCTTGATGAATTAATCGATGAGGTAGGGAGTGATGTTGTAAGATACTTCTTTAATATGCGAAGTATTTCCAGCCATCTTAATTTTGATATTAATCTTGCTAAAAAACAAACTGATGAAAATCCAGTATTTTATTTGCAATATGCTCATGCAAGGATCTCTTCAATTTTAAGAATGACCAAAGATGAAAATCTTAATCTTTCTACAGAAAATCTTGAATTGCTAACAAAAGACGAAGAACAAAATCTTCTAAAAAAACTATATGAATTCCCTTACGAAGTTTTATATTCTGCTGAAAATTTTGAACCACACAGACTTTGTACCTATCTCGAAGAATTAGCTGCTTTGTTTCATAAATTCTATACAGAGTGTAGAATAATTGGGAGTCCAAAAGAATTAGCAGAAGCAAGAATTGCTCTTATAGTTGCTGTTCAAACAGTAATAAGAAATGGATTAAGAATATTAGGAGTCTCGGCTCCCGAAAAGATGTAAATAATCAGGATGCTAACGCTACAGATAACGCATATATTTTAGATGCCCCATTTTCTTTGAATACCTTTCCACATTCTGAAATAGTTGCTCCAGTTGTTATTACATCATCAACAAGTATTATGGTTTTATTTGAAATTAAATTTTTCTTTTTAATTGAGAACGCCCCTCTCACATTTTCTATACGTTCAATCAAACTTAGTTCTGTTTGTGAAACTGTATACCTGATTCTTTTAAGTATTTTTGTATTGATAGGGATCGATAGAATATTACTAATACCCCTTGATATGTAATATGATTGATTATAGCCTCTTTCAGCTTTTTTAAGATGATATAATGGAACTGGTATTATAAAATCAGCTCTCCAGTTTAATATTTTTTCTCCGTAATTTTTTGCTATCAGATTTCCTAAATAAATTCCTGCTCTAATGTTGCCCCTGTACTTTAAATCGTGTATCAATGATTGAAGAGCTTTATCCTTCTCAAATAGATAGAGTGATATGAAATCGGATATAATACCTTCAGATTGAAATTTTATTTCATACTCTTTTTCAAGTAAATTACCATCAACTTCTTTTATTGAGCAAAAACATTCACTACATATAAACTTTTCTTGTTCTATTAATTTTTTATTACACGAAATGCAAAACCATGGTAGAAAGAAATCCAGTATTTGAACAAAAAAATTCATTTTATAATTTTTAATTAATCCTCAAAATGATTTAAAGCATTCCATATCTTTTTCTTAAAAACCATTCAATAGAAAAAAACAATAAAATGATTAACATAAACCATTGGTTTGTACGTAAATTAATTTCTGTTTTTGATATTTTTATTTTTAATGCATTATTATAAATATTTGATAGATCTTTTTTTAACAAATTAATTTCATCGATGAAATAAAATTTCCCATTGGAATTATTAGCAAGTTGATATAACAATATATTGTCCATTCTTGTGTTGTATTTTTCTATATCTAAATCAGTTATTGATAATCTCCCTGAATTACTTTTCAATTTGACACCACTGAATTCAGCAATGGCATTGTAGAAATAATTCCCTTTTTCATTAATTATCAAATTAGCATTAAATAAACCGGACTTTATTTTATCCATTGTTATTTTAAAACTCTGATTTTCATTATATACGTTTAATATTATTTTTGCAGAATCTACAGGCGAAAATGTATTATCATATAAATCAGCCAAAAATTCAATTTCTTCCCCTAAAGAAAAAATTTTTTTATTCGGTCTGATTGTAAATTGATTTTGCTTTTCTGAAACATTAAGCCATTTGATTATATTTGTAATAAAATTTGAAAAAAAGGAAGGATTTTTTTCTGCAAGAAGTAATTGCCATTTCCAAATATCACTTGTTAAAATTACAAAAGATTTAATCCCACTAATATTCATGGATATTATGAGGGAAACATTTGACGAAATACTTCTCATCTTGCCTTTTATTAATACATCTGCTCCTGGCTTAGGCGAAAATTCTGATGTTGATATTAATAAAGGAGGAAGATTAAACCATTCATTTTGTTCTATAGATTTTGGGAATATTAATGAAATAGAATTACTTATAATCTCGGGCTCTATCTCAATGAAATTTTTAGAAATTTTGTTTACTGTAAATGGTAATATTTTTTCGTAGGTGGATAAATGCTTTAAATCAGTATTTTGGGATAATATTAACAAGTAAGGCTTCTTGTTTTTTTCAATTGTAGAAAAAATTTTTTTTGAAATCTCATCCTGCTTTTGATTAAAAGGAAAATCTATTAAAACAATAACTTCAGAACTATCTAATTTAGTCAAATTTAATTGGTTCCAGATTTTACTATCAGTTATAAATACAATTTTTTCAAGTTTAATATTATTATCTTCTTCCAACACTTTTGAAATAGCAGACAAATCTGGTGATGGACTTCCTGCTATTAAGGCAACTTTAATTTTATCTTTTAAAACATTTATATAAAAATCTTTTTTGTTATTAAAAACATTTTGCTCATTATTTAATTTAGATATTACTGCACTTAACTTTATTTCTCCAGATTTTGATGGTGTATAATCAAATTTTATCTTATTGAGACCAGATTGACCTAATGTTATATTTTTTGTTTGTATCAATTTGTCTTCTTCTAATAGAGAAATTTTAGTTGTATTGTTTTCGAAACCTGTATTAGTTATCAAAACTTCAATTTCAGTTTGTTTTGAAGCGTAGATAAATTGATTATAAAAGACATCTTTAATCGAAATATCTCTGTCAATTGAAGTATCGCCAACACCAACAGTATATAATGGGAAATCTAATTTCTCAGCATTGTAAATTGGATTTACGCCATCAGTTATTATACCATCGCTAATTAATACACTTGCAGCTATATTATCTTCTGAGTTTTCTAAGAATGAAATTACTTTCTCAATATTTGTTAAGGGTTCGTTAAAATTAATGGATTCTATTGAATCGGCTGGAATTTGTTTTAAGTTATTTCCAAACGTGTACATAACTGATTGCGAATAATTATTTCTCGTTAAATTTTTAATCGCATTAACTATTTCTGCTTTTCGATCTGAACTATCTTTTATTCCAATTGATCTTGAATTATCAATGAAAAAATAAATTTTAGGAGTAATATTTTTTTTAACCCAGACAGTAATAATTGGTTCAAATATTAATATCAGTAAAAATATGATTGATAAACTTCTGATAATTATTAAAACTGATTTCAGAAGATTTGAGATTTTTGGAATTGTATATTTATATATAATGTATGTATAACCTGAGATAAGGACGATACCTATAAACAAATAAATAAAATTAATTTCTAATGAAATATTAATATTATTAAATGGCATATCAATTAAATTTTATCATTGTTGCGTAACAAATTTTCTATGTCCCAATTTAACATTTTATTATATGTGTTATAATCTGTTAAATCAAAATGGATGGGTGTTATTGAAACATAGTTATTTTTTATAGCAAATTGATCTGTATCCAAGTCGTTATCGGACTCTATTAGATTTCCAGTTAACCAGTAATATTTTTTTCCGTACGGATCAGTCCGTTCCTCGTAAATATCGTCCCATTTTGATTTACCTTGTCTTGTTAGTTTTATACCTGCAATTTGGTTTTCCGGGAAGTCAGGTACATTAACATTTAACAAAGTCCCATTTGGTAATCCATACTTGAGTACTAATAAAGATAAAGCTTTTGTAATTTTAGCAGCATAATTAAAATTTTTTGCTGCATGGTTTGTTATTGAAACAGCAATTGAAGGAAGATCCATAATAGCAGCTTCTCTTGCAGCAGAAACAGTGCCAGAATAAATAATGTTAATTGCAGTATTTGATCCGTGATTTATACCTGAGATAACAATATCAGGAGGTTCTTTCATAATATTTCTGATGCCTATTTTAACACAATCTGCTGGAGTACCTTCTACTGCATATCCAAAAAATTCCCCATCTTTGAAATATTCTGTTACTCTTAGTGGAATTTTCATTGTAATTGCATGACCAACTGCACTTTGTTCACTTCTTGGAGCAACTACAGTTACATCTCCTATTTTTTTCATTTCTTCTGCTAAAACTTTAATTCCTGCTGATTCAATACCATCATCATTTGTTATTAATATTTTCACGATTCACCTAATATTTTATTATAAATTGAATTTACTTTTACTACAAATATACTTAAATCGATATTTAATAAACGATTATAGCAAAACTTTATTTGAAATATCTTAATTTTGTATTAAATAATTTTTATCGACTATGGTACTTTGTTTATTAATTACAATATTATTCTCCAATTTTATTTGTGCACAAACAGATTCTATCAAAAGTTCTTTAATTGACATTTATATCATTGATTCTTACATAACCCCCGAGGAACCATATAAATTTGTATTATCGTTTTATACAAGTGATAGTTGTAAATCTAAAATAGTAATAGATAATAAAGAATTGAGTGTAGCGAGTGATTTTGTAAATAATCATAAAATAGAAATTGATCTAAAAGGTATTGTTAATAACAAAAATACAATTAAATACAAAGTTGTAGTAATTGATAAAAATAATGCTCAAAATGAAAGTCAGTATTATGAAGTTGAAGTACCACAAAATATTTTATTAACATATAAAAAAGATACTGGTTTATTACAAGTTTGTTGTTTTGGTGGAGTGTTTTTTGGATTACCATCGCCAACTCTGGTGCTTCAAAATAATAAACGGTATTTGAGTATTACAAAGGAAATTCCATTATTTTCCTTTTATAGCAGAAGTTATAATTATCCATTCGGATATATAGGGATTGAATATGCTCATATTTTTGATTACGACAAACAAAATTTTTTCAGGTTTGGCTATAAACAAATTGTTCAATTAAATTTTATAAAATATATTTCAATAGGCATAAATCATTTTACAGACTTTAAAGGTTATAATGGCTTGAGTCCAGAATTATCCATGGGATTGTTTCAAATTCAAAATGTATTTACAGTTTATATTCGTTATCGTTATAATTTTCAGACTGTCAGAAAGGGAACAGATTTTCATGAAGTTTCGATTGGACTATATTCAAATTTCTATTCTATTAATTTTTAAACGAAAATTTTTAGAAAAATATGTTAGAGACTGTTTTATCAGTAAGTGAAATTACAAATCTTATTAAGGTTACGCTGGAAGAGAGTTATTCTGAAATTAATGTAATAGGAGAAATTTCCAATTTTAAGGCGCATATTTCAGGACACTGGTATTTTACATTAAAAGATGCAAACGCACAGATTAATTGTACAATGTGGCGGGGGTTAAATAATTATGTATTTTTTACACCACAGGATGGTATGAAAGTAATTGTTTCTGGAAGAATAACAGTATATCCTCAGCGAGGGAGCTATCAGATTGAAGTTCGTTCGATGAAACCTGCCGGTGTTGGTGAACTTCAGATGGCTTTTGAGAAATTGAAGCATAAACTTGCTGCAGAAGGGCTATTCAATCCGGAATTTAAAATGCCAATTCCAAAATTCCCCCAAAAGATTGGAATAGTTACTGCGATTGATGGTGCCGCATTTCAGGATATGAAAAGTATTGCATCAAGGAGATATCCTCTTGTTGAGTTGGTAATTGCACCATGTCGTGTTCAGGGCGAAGGAGCAGCTCAGGAAATTGTTGAAAGTATTAAATTACTAAATAAATTTGATGATATTGATACAATAATTGTTGGAAGAGGAGGTGGTTCGATAGAAGATCTCTGGCCTTTTAACGAAGAAATTGTTGCACGTGCAATTTTTGAATCCCGAATACCTATCATAAGTGCTGTAGGACACGAAATTGATTTTACTATTGCAGATTTTGTGGCAGATTTAAGAGCTCCAACTCCATCTGCTGCAATGGAACTTGCTACACCAGATATCAATGAGCTTTTTGCCTTTATTGATGAATTTTCATATTATTTCACACAAAATATGTATCAAATTATTGAAGATTATAAGTACGAGGTAAATCAATTAATATCTTCCTATGGATTTCGCTTACCATATGATAATATCAAAAATAATGTGCAGTACCTTGATAATATTATTTTTAAATTTCAGACATTGATTGATAATAAGTTAACCAAACATAAAAGTAAATTAGAATTATTATATAGCAAAATTCAGTCGTTCGATATAAATAATGTTCTTAAACGTGGTTTTGCTATTGTTAAACAACAGGATAAAATTGTTCATCGCTTAAAGGAATTATCTTTACATAAAACGATACAATTAAAATTTTATGACGGAGAAATAAAGTTAAATGAAAAAGAATAAAAACAATTCTTTCGAAGATTCTCTAAAAAGACTTCAAGAAATTTCTGATATACTTGAAAAAGGAGAAGTAAGTTTGGAGGAATCAATTAAACTCTATGAGGAGGGAATAACTCTGGCAAAACATTGTTATTCAGTACTTAAAGAAGCTGAGTTAAAAGTAACAGAACTTAAAAAACAATTTGAAACAGATTTGAAGAATAACATTAAAAATGGAAATGGAATATGATTGAGCAATCTCAATACAAAATTCTTTTTAATGTCAACTCACCAGATGATTTGAAGAAACTTTCGATTGAAGATCTGAACATTCTTTGCGGTGAAATACGACAATACTTGATTGATGTTATATCACAGATTGGTGGACATTTTGGGGGTGGTCTCGGGGCAGTTGAATTGACAGTTGCTTTACATAAGGTATTTAATACACCTTATGATCAGTTAATATGGGATACAGGTCATCAGGCATACCCACATAAAATTATAACAGGGAGAAGAGATTTATTAAAAACAATCAGGCAGTTAAATGGTATTAGCGGATTTTTGAAAAGAACTGAAAGTGAATACGATGTCTTTGGTGCTGGTCATGCCTCAACATCAATTTCTGCAGCACTCGGAATTGCTGTAGCTCGAGATTTACATAAAACAGATAAAAAAGTTATTGCTGTAATAGGCGATGGGGCTATGACTTGTGGGATGGCTTATGAAGCTATGAATAATTCAGGGTTGCTTAAAAGTAATTTAATTGTGGTTTTAAATGATAATCAAATGTCTATAGCACCTAATAAATGGCAGCTTTCTAATTATTTTACAGAAGTAATTTCTCATCCAGAGTATAATAAATTAAAAGGAGCAATCTGGGATTTAACAGGTAAACTCGATCATTTCGGTGATAGAATAAGAAAAGTAGCCGTAAGAATAGAACATGGTATTAAAGCTATTGTTACACCTGGTATGCTTTTCGAAGCACTTGGTTTTAGATATTTTGGGCCAATAAATGGACATAACCTTTCCCAGTTAATTAAAATATTTGAACATGTTAAAGATTTGAATGGACCTATACTTGTTCATGTTATAACAGAAAAAGGGAAAGGATATGCACCGGCAGAAAAACATGAACAACGTTTGCATGCTGCATCACCTTTTGATAAAATAACCGGTGAAGTTTTCAGTAAATCTGTTACTGTACCTACTTATACAGAAATTTTCGGTAAAACACTTGTTCAAATTGCTAAACAGAATTCCAAAATTGTTGGTATTACTGCAGCAATGCCTGATGGCACCGGTTTGGATTTTCTGCAAAAAGAAATACCGGAAAGATATTTTGATGTTGGTATAGCTGAAGAACATGCTGTTACTTTTGCTGCAGGACTTGCAACGCAGGGCATTATACCTGTCGTAGCAATCTATTCAACATTTTTACAGAGAGCATTTGATCAAATAATTCATGACGTTGCTCTTCAGAATCTACATGTTGTTTTTGTTTTAGACAGAGCAGGACTTGTAGGTGCTGATGGACCTACTCATCATGGTGCATTTGATTTATCTTATCTTCGTTTGATTCCTAATATGGTAATTATGGCTCCGAAAGATGAATCTGAACTGCGGGATATGTTATTTACTGCAATAAATTATAATAAGGGACCAATTGCTTTAAGATATCCAAGGGGGAATGTTTTAGGAGTTAAATTAAATGAGCAATTTGAAAACATTGAAATTGGCAAAAGTGAAGTAATTCAACAAGGAAGTGATATTGCATTTCTTGCTGTAGGAATAATGGTCGATTATGCTAAGAAAGCTACTGAAATTTTAGCAAAACATGCAATTTTCCCCGAAATTGTTAATATGCGATTTATAAAACCTCTGGATAAAGGTAAACTTGATGAAGTTTCTCATCGCTTCGATAAAATTGTAACCCTCGAAGAAAATTCTTTAATTGGTGGTTTTGGTTCAGGCGTATTAGAATATTTTGCAGAAAAAAATTATAAGAATGATATCTTAAGAATTGGGTTGCCAGATCATTTTATTGAACATGGTACACAACAACAACTTCATCATCTACTGAAAATTGATCCAGAGGGAATTGCTGAAAAAGTATTAAAATTTGTAGATAAAAAAGTTATTAAAAATGGTATTGTTGCTTGATGGAAAAAATTAATATCGGAATTATTGGACTTGGGAGTATAGCTCAACTTGTTCATCTACCAATATTATCAAAATTGGATAATGTGGAACTTAAAGCTTTATGTGAAATTAATAAAAGCAGATTAAATACTATTGGAGAAAAATATCCTTCTGCAAAGAAATATCACGATTACAGAGAAATGATAGCAAAAGAAAATCTGGATGGAGTTATTATTGCTACTCCTACTGATACGCATGCAGAAATTGCAATTGATTGCCTGAAATCAAATTTACATGTTTTAATTGAAAAACCAATAGCTATTAATTATCAAGAATCTAAGGAAATTAACACATTTGCTAAAAGATATAATAAAATAGCAATGGTAGGGATGAATTTGAGATTCCGACCCGATGCTATGTTGATGAAAAGTATAATCAATAGTAAAGAACTTGGCGATCTTTTTTATATAAGATGTAGCTGGTTAAGAAAAAAAAGTAGTTTACAAAAATGGTTCATCAATAAAAAACAATCAGGCGGTGGAGTAATAATTGATCTCGGAATAGTTTTACTCGACTTAGCATTATGGATGTTAAACGATTTTAATATTAATTCAGTATCCGTTCAAAAATTTAATCATACAATGAAAGATGTAGAAGAATCTGCTATCGGTATGATAAGATTTGAAAATGGTCAGGTAATTGCTTTTGAAGTTAGCTGGGAACTTCATTCTATGTCCGAAACCTTTAATATGGTTCTGCATGGTACAAAAGGGACAGCTCATTTAAATCCTTTAAGGGTATATAAAAGAATCGAATCAGGATATATAGATTATACCCCATCGAAAACTAATACGCAGAATCTTTATCGAAAATCTTATGAAAATGAATTAAAACATTTCTTAGCTGCAATAAGAGAAAATGTTGAACCAATTTCATCAAGTGAAGAATCTTTAGTTAGAATGAAATTACTTGAGACAATATATAAATCTGCAAAAACAAAAAAAGAAATTAAATTATAAACATGGCAAAAATTCTTTTAGTAGACGACGAAAGAGATATCATTGAATTCCTCAGGTATAATCTTGAAACCGAAGGTTTCGAGGTCCTTGAAGCAAACAATGGTCATGAAGCATTAGATAAATTATCAGAAAAACCTGATTTGATTGTTCTTGATATTATGATGCCGGGACTTGATGGCTTTGAAACATGTAAAAAAATAAAAAAGGATGAAAACTATAAAAACATTCCAATAATCTTTCTGACTGCAAAATCATCTGAAATTGATGAGATACATGGGTTGGATATTGGGGCAGATGATTATATCCAAAAACCTATATCCCCCAAAAAATTAATTGCCAGAATAAAATCAAATTTAAGAAAGATTGAATCAAACAAGCATATTGAAAAAGAAATAATTGTTGGACCATTAAAAATTAATAGAGAAGAATATTCAATTTACTTAAATGACAAAAAAATTGTTTTCCCAAGAAAAGAATTTGAAATACTTGCTCATCTGGCATCTAATCCAGGTAAAGTTTTTACAAGAGAAAAAATTTTGAACGATATATGGGGCACAAATATAATCGTTGTAGAAAGAACAATTGATGTTCATGTAAGAAAAATACGGGAGAAACTTGGTAAATACTCAGACTTAATTGAAACAATTAAAGGGGTGGGTTATAGATTTAAAAATATTGAAAAGAATTAATTTAACTTCTACTGAAATTCCAACTTATTTTTTCCTATTTATTTTATCCGTATTGTTTTTCCTATTTATTACTTTTATAATAAAATTAAATATTACTCAAATTATTTTTTTAATCTTCGCTTTTGTTATAATTTTTTTAATTGTAAATATTTTTTTCATCAGGAAAAGAAATAATGAAATTCAGTTAATTATAAATATCATGAGGGGGATTAGAAAAAATCAATTTAATACCTCAGCAGAAATTAAACTTCCCGGAAATCTGAATGAGTTAGAAGTTGAAATTCATAAAATGTACAGAAAGATTGAAAATGATATAGATCGACTTAAAAAATTAGAAAAAGTAAGAACAGAATTTTTAGGTAATGTTTCTCACGAATTAAGAACTCCAATATTTGCAATTCAAGGATACATTGAGACTCTTCTTAATGGTGCAATTGATGACAAAAAAGTAAATAGAACATTTTTAGAAAAGGCAAATCAACATGTAAATAATCTAAATAATTTACTCAACGATTTAATTGATATCTCGATGATTGAATCAAAGCAAATGAAAATGAGTCTGAGATATTTTAAACTAACACCATTTATTGAAAATATTATTTCTGAATTTAAGGAGTCGGCCGAAAAGAAAAATTTGGAATTAAACTTATTGGAAATTAATCCAGAATTAGAAGTATTTGGTGACAAAGAAAGATTAAAACAGGTAATGATTAATTTAATAACAAATGCTATTAAATATACCGAAAAAGGAAAAGTCGAAGTTGGGGCCGAAGAATTTGATAAAAATGTAAGAGTTTTTGTCAAGGATACTGGAATTGGTATCCCTGAAAAAGATCTCAATAGAATATTTGAAAGATTTTATAGAGTCGACAAAAATAGATCAAGAGAAATGGGAGGGACGGGCTTAGGTCTTGCTATAGTTAAGCACATTGTAGAAGCACATAATTCTAAAATTGAGGTAAAAAGCCAATTAGGCATCGGGAGTGAATTTTATTTTTTTCTTAAAAAACTTAAACGAAGAATTTGATATGTTAAAAGTAAAAACAATTGATAAATATATTTCAAAATATCAAATATGGGAAGAACCATTTTTTGATTTGATGAATATTATAAAAAATTAGGAATGACTGCAGAAATAAAATGGGGGGCCCCTGTATTTACTTATAATGGTAAAAACGTAGCAGGATTTGCTGTATTTAAAAATTATGCAGCGATTTGGTTTTTTCAGGGCGCTCTATTAAAGGATGAATACAAAAGATTAATCAACGCCCAGGAAGGTAAAACAAAAGCATTAAGACAATGGAGATTTTCTAAGCCAGAAGATTTGAAGAAAGATAAAAAAATTTTGACTGATTATCTTAAGGAATCTATTAATAATTTGGAATCAGAAAATATATTAAAGCCAGAAAGAAAAAAAGAATTGATTTTTCCTGAAGAATTACAAACAGTATTGAATAAAAATAAAAATCTTAAAGATGCTTTTGAAAAATTATCTCTCTCATATAAAAGAGAATATGCAGAATATATTGCAGAGGCAAAGAAGGAAGAAACAAAGTTAAAAAGACTTCAAAAAATTATACCAATGATTTTAGATAACAGAGGATTGAATGATAAATACAAAAAGTGAATTTTATTTGGATTAGAATTTTTTTAAAGGTAATTTATAATTACTTCAATATGCTCATGTAAGTTTTAGTGAATAATAAATTTCTGTAGAATTAAAGATATTATTATAACTTAATTGCGAAAAAGTTTTTTATTGTAGTAATCTTAAATAGGAAGAAAAATTGAGTGTAAGAAGGAATTCAATTCGGAAGAAATAAATTCGTTGTGATTTAGTTATTTAATTAATAAAGCATATCTATACTTAATTTTACTATTAAACTAGTTTTTCAATCTTTTGAAAAACTTATATATAGATTCATTTATTCTTTGATGAAGCCTTTTAGCCCATAAATATTCGGTACCTAATATTCCTAAACCAGCAGGGATTATTAAATATGCTGGACCTGGTACAATTATCATAATTATTCCAATTATTAACAATAAGCTTCCGATTATACTAATAATTAATTTTTTAATTACTCTCTTTTCCATGTTTCTTTATCGATTTTCGTTTAATTGTAATGGAATATTTAATTTAATAATTTGGAATTATTCCTAAATTATGAAATGTAAAGGTCCATAAATCTGTATAAAGGTCTATTGATTTTGATGTACTTGTTCCAGCACCATGACCTACTTTAGTTTCTATTCTAATTAGTGTAGGATTATTGCTTAAATTTTTTTCTTGTAATGTAGCAATGTATTTAAATGAGTGAGCAGGAAATACTCTATCATCGTGATCAGCTGTTGTTACTAATGTAGCAGGATAATGAACTTTTTTAATATTATGTAATGGGGAGTATTTTATCAAATATTTAAATTGTTCTGGATTATCACTTGACCCATATTCAGAAATCCATGCCCACCCTATGGTGAATTTGTGGAATCTCAGCATATCCATTACACCTACCATTGGAATTGCAACTTTAAAAAGCTCAGGTCTTTGATTAATTACAGCCCCAATTAATAATCCACCATTAGAGCCCCCTTGTATAGCAAGTTTATCGGATGAAGTATAATTATTATTTATTAACCACTCTGCTGCGGAAGTAAAGTCATCAAATACGTTTTGTTTTTTATCAAGCATTCCTGCTTTATGCCATTCCTCTCCATATTCACTTCCACCACGTATACAAGCTAATGCAAATATAAATCCACTTTCTAATAATGGTAATCTTGCTATTGAGAAACTTGGTTGTTGTGATATGTTAAATCCTCCGTATGCATAAAGTAATGTAGGATTTTTTCCATTTAGTTTAATACCTTTTTTGTGTACTAAAAACATTGGGATATTAGTACCATCTTTACTTTTATAGAATATTTGCTTTGTTTCGTAACTGTTTGATTCAAAGTTAATATTACTTTTTTTAAATATTTCTGATTTATTATTTGTAACATCATATCTATAAATTGTAGGTGGAAAAGTAAATGAAGTAAATGTGTAAAAAGTTTCATTATCTTTATTTCTTCCGAAGAATCCGGTTACGGTTCCTAAAGCTGGCAATTGAATATCGTAAAGATAAATTCCTTCTTCATTAAATACGGAAACTTTATTACTGGCATCTTCAAGATATGTTACTATTAGTTTTCCGTTAATGTGACTTACATCCTGAATAACTTTTTTTGATTCAGGTATAATGGTTTCCCAATTTTCTTTACTGGGATTTTTTAGGTCAATTAATACTAATTTATTATTCGGAGCTTCAAAATTTGTGAGTATGAAAAATTTGTCTCCTATATTATCAATAAATTTATATTTTGCTTCAAAGTTGTCTATTAATTTTATAATGGCTTCATTTTCTGAAAGATTTTTGTACCAAAGTAAGTTGTAAGATGCTGAACCTTCTAATACATTTATAATCAAATAGTTTTCGTCATCTGTTACAGTTGCACCAAATAATCTCTTAGGATTTTCCCTATCTTCTAGTATAAGCATATCATCTGATTGTTTAGTCCCAATTTTATGATAATATAATTTTTGAAATTGATTTGTTTGTTTTAATTCTTCTCCAGCTTTAGGTTCATCGTATTTACCATAAAAAAATCCGTCTTTATACCATGCATTGCCTGTAAATTTTGACCACATTATTTTATCATTTAGTAGTTTTTTAGAAGATAAATCAATAACATAAAATTCTCTCCAGTCTGAACCACCTTTTGAAATTCCATAACTTAAATATTTATAATCTTTAGATATAAAAATCCCTGTAAGAGATACCGAGCCATCATCCGAAAACTTATTTGGATCGATAAGGATATCTGCTTTACCATCGAGTCCTTTTTGTATATAATAAACATTTTGTTCTTGAAGCCCATCGTTTTTGGAATAAATATAATAGTCGCCAATCTTTATTGGTGCAGTAAATCTCTCATAATTCCAGAGTTCAGTTAGTCTTTTTCTTATTTTTTCTCTGAAAGGTACCTTTGAAAGGTAGCAATTTGTTAATTTATTTTGATTTTCAATCCATGTTCTGGTTTCTTCAGAGTTGATATCCTCAAGCCATCTATAAGGATCTTCGATTTTTATAGCATGGTAATCATCTACGTGATTAATTTTTTTTGTTGCTGGATATTCAATTTGCTGGCTATATATAAAGGGTTGATGATATAATAGAAATGCTATTAAAATGAAATATTTTTTCATGAGGATCGTGCGATCTTTTAAATTATTTATAATTCAATATAGAATTCATAAAATCAAAATCCAAGTTAAAATTCTGAATCACAAATAGTTAATCAGTAAAAATTAAATGAAATAATCATTTTTAAATAAATTTAGGTAAAAATATCATTAACCATAAGCAAATAAACATCAGTAAATTAACATATTAATTTTTAAGGGAACTAATTAAAATACACTAAAAAAGAAAGATTATATTGATTTATAATAGGTTTGTATAAATTTTGCTATGTCTATTACTCTCTCTATTTTTCGTTCATAAGAAATGGTTAATAGTCTTTTTGCTAATTAAAATTAGCTAAAGACTAAATAAAGTTATTAACGAAATTTTTTGAGGATTTTATGAAGTCAAAAGAATTTAATCCTTTCGAAATGGCACAAGCTCAATTTGACAGAGTAGCAGATATGTTAAATCTTGACGATGCTACTCGTCAATTATTAAGATATCCATTACGGGAGTATCACTTTAGCATTCCTGTAAAAATGGATGATGGTACAACAAGGATATTTCGAGGGTTTAGAGTTCAGCATAACGATGCGAGAGGTCCTTCAAAAGGGGGAATTCGTTTTCATCCTCACGAGACAATAGATACTGTCCGTGCATTAGCAATGTGGATGACATGGAAATGCGCAGTGGTTAATATACCACTTGGTGGTGGTAAAGGTGGTGTAATTTGCGACCCTCATCATTTAAGCATGAGAGAACAGGAACAAATTTGTCGTGGTTGGGTTCGTCAAATGGCTAAAAATGTTGGACCTTTTAATGATGTTCCAGCCCCTGATGTTATGACGAATGCACAGCATATGCTCTGGATGCTTGATGAATATGAAGTTATTCATGGTGGAAAATATCCTGGATTTATAACGGGTAAACCTGTTGGAATGGGAGGCTCAATGGGGAGAACTGAAGCAACAGGCTATGGTATTATTTTTACTTTAAGAGAAGCTCTAAAAGAAATGGGTATTAAAATCGAGAATACAACAGTGTCTGTGCAGGGGTTTGGTAATGTTGCTCAGTATGCTATCGAATTGTACCAAAAATTAGGTGGAAAAGTAATTTCAGTTGCAAGCTGGGATGAACAGGATCAGTGTTCTTATGCATTTAGAAAAAAAGAAGGTATTGATAAAGACGAGCTTCTTAAAATAAC
>FWPU01001905.1_pt1 | contig 60247 bp, 45 predicted proteins | sample 2228361 | NCBI WGS metagenome assembly FWPU01 (sample SAMEA103939777, study PRJEB20133) | metagenome
GTCGAGGCTGGCCAGCCCCTCCAGCGGCCAGGGGAAAAAGACGCTGCGGAAGGTCGCGCCCTGGTAGCGGGTGGCGTTGTCCTGGCCGCTGCCGTTCCAGCGGAAGGGCGAGGCCTGGATGCCGCTCACATCGTCGGTATACAGGTTGCCCCAGCCGGGCGGCGGGACAAGGGTGTATGGCCCCAGCCCATCGCCGATTGGGTCGCCGGGGATACCGACGGGGTCGGTATCCTGGACGTCATCCTGGTAACTGCTGATGCCCAGGTAGTTCTGCCCAAAGGGGGTCAGGCCCAAGTCGTAGAGATAGTCCTCGCTGGAGAGGAAAAAGTTCCCGCCGGCGTCCAGATAGGCGGCCACGGCGGTTTCGTTGAGGCTGTTGAAGGTGTTGTCCCAGGGGTAGCCGGTGAACCAGAGGACGATGCTGGGACCCATCAGGTTGGCAGCAGCGGGGTTCCCCTGCGTGCTGACGTCCCAGACCTCATAGTCCAGGCCGAGGGCCTCCAGCGTCCCGGTGTAGTAGGAGCGCACGTCGGGGTCGTCCTTGTCGTCATCCACCAGGAGGATGCAGGCGGCCGGCCTGGTGCTAAAGAGAAAGGGGTCGCCGGCCGGCCCATCCCCACAGCCGTTGGTGGGGACGACCCGCCAGTAGTAGATCCGGCCGGGCTCCAACGGGCCGGCCAGGGTGTAACTCTCGGTCAGGATGCCGCTGACGTCAAACTCGGGCGAACCCAAGTCCGGCCGGTCGTCCACCTGCAGGCGGTAGCGCAGCGTGCCGCTCACCCGACTCCAGCGAAAGAGGAGGTCGCTGTTCGGCAGGTCCACCGCGCCGTCGGGCGGCTCGATCAGGGTGGGGGCCGGCGGGGCGGCACCGCTCACCGCCAGGTCTATCTCGGTCGTGTGCACATTGGTCACCTGCGCCGTGCCCGTGACGACGATGGTGTGGAGGCCGTCCGCCGTGGTGAGGCCGACCGTCAGGGTGAGCCAGGCCTGGCCCGGCGGCATGACCAGGGTCGGTTGCAGGTCGGCGGTGACGCCGGCCGGCATCCCCCCCACCTCCAGGGCGACCGGGTAGGGGTAGGTCAGCACCTCCCCGACCTCAACGGTGCTGGTGAGCGTTTCCGGCTTGCAGACCTCAAAGGCGGCGGGGTCGGCGGCCAGGGTAAAGTCGGCCCCCAGGACGCAGTTCCAGCAGACCAGGCTAAAGTCTTGGTCGGTGTCGTCGCCATAGTTGGGGATGCCGTCGGAGTTGATGTCAGCGGCGACGACGTGGATGGTCACCACCCCGTTCGCCGTGGGGCCGAGAAAGACGCCCTCGGTGTTGTTGCGATAGTCGGCCGCGCCGCCCGGCTGCGACCAGCCATCGTCGCCAAAGTTGTTGCCGTAGAACGAGTCCCCGCCATACTCGACCAGCAGGTCCAGGTCGTTGTTCCAGGCCGGCGTCTCGCCGCCCAGGCCGTGGCCGGGGGCGTCGGTCCAGACGAGCATGATCCTGACCGGCTTGCTCGGGTCGGCCGCCGAGATGGTCCGCACCCACTCCTCGCCGGTGTTGTCCAGGATGAGGGGGGCGTCAAAGTAGGCGATCGGGGCGGTCGGGGAGACGACCGCGGCCGTATCCATCCGGCCCCAACCCTGCTTGTAGTCAAAGGGGTGGCCCAGGGGGTTCCCGTCGGCGTCCAGGTGGCCGGCCAGGTCGTGGGCCACCGGGAGAAAGGCCGCCTTGACCATGGCCGGCGAGGGGTCTAGGCCAAAGAGGTTGCGGTAGTACTCGATAAAGAGGGCAACCGCCCCGCTGACGTGGGGCGAGGCCATGCTGGTGCCGCACATCAACTCGTGCCCCCCGATGTTGGCCGAATCCACATAGCAGCCCGGGGCGACCATGTGGGGGATGTTGCGCCCGTCCAAGCAGGGGCCGTGGGCGGTGTTGGCAGAGAGGTCGTTGATGTTGAGGTCCTGCTGACCGCTGCTGTACTGCATCTTGGTCGAGCCGATGGTAAAGATGTTCTTGGCCTCGTCGGGGGTGCCCTGCGTCTGGTAGCCGCCGTTGCCGTTCATAATGGAGAGGATATAGTTGAGCGGCTGGTTTCCTGGCGCGTCGGGGTCGGCGTCGCGCACGCCAATATCCACCTGCATGGTGTCGTCGTCATACCCCTGGGGAAACCCCGAGGGCCCCCAACTATTGCCCGAGAGGGAGGCGTCGTTGCGGTACGATTCGGTCATCAAGAGGAGCATGCCGCCCGGTTGCTGGAACCAGGGGTCATAGACCTGCTCCACCAGGTTGGCCCCTGGGGCCATACCCAGGCCACGGTAAAAGCCGGAGTCATCCTTGACCCCGGAACTGCCGTCGGCGGCCATAATCCCGGCGGTGTGGGTGCCGTGGTCGCTCATTGTGCTGCCGCCGCAGGTCTGGCCGGTGCAAGGCACGATGCGATTGACCAGGTCGGGGTGGGTATCCTGGATGCCCCCGTCCACGTTGGCGATGATGACGCCACTGCCGTCCACCCCGGCGGCGGCCAGCCAGTCCAGGTAACCGGGGAAGGCCTGGTTGTTCTGGTCGTGGTTGTTCACATTGATCTGGTTGCTCATCTCACCGCGCAGGCCGCCGTCGGTCTTGCGCGGCTGGATGCTATAGACGCCGGGGATGCCGGCGGCGGCCTGGACCTTTTCCCCGGCCAGTTCAACGCCGGCGATCTCCCAGGTCTTGTTGAGCACCCTGCGGCCGAGCAGTCGCCCCCCCAAATGCTCGACGGCCGCAACGGCGGCGTCGGTGTCGGCCCCCCGGTAGAGGAGGAGGTTCAACACCTGAGGGCCGCGCAGGGCGCGCCAGCGGGGCAGCACGCGATAGGCCGGGGCAAAGGGCGCGCTCCAGCGGACAAAGGGGGTCTGAGCGGCCACCGCCACCTGCTGGGCCGTCCCCCAGACGACGTAGGTAAAGGGGTAGATATACTGCACCGGCTCCAGTCCGTTTTGCCGCAACTGCTCCAGCCACCCGGCCTGCGTCGGGCCGAAGAGTTGGAGCAGGTAGAGGTCGGCCCCGCTGTGGCGGGGCAGGTCCCAGCCGGCCGGAAGTGCCGGCCGGCCGGCCCGCGTGTCCAAGGCCTGCCCGCCTAGGCGCAGGGTAAAGGGCTCGGCATAGGCCTGGTAGGGCAGCCCGGACCGCTCCAGCCGCTCGACCTGCTGCGGCGTCATCTCCAGCAGGACGAAGGCGCCATAGTCCAACACCTGCCTGGCCGGGATCTCGTACTTGGTGTATACTGCCGTACTCATCCGCACCAGGGCGACCGTCAGGCCTCCTGTGGCCCCGGCGGGGCTCAGGGGCAGGGCCGTCAGTACAATGCCCAGAATCACCAGACCGCTCAGAACTCGGCGGATTTGCATCTTTGCCTCCTTGTACAAGTCGCCAAGGACGCAAAGAAAAACCGGGGATTCTCTTGGCGTCCTTGTCGCCTTGGCGGTAAAGGACCGGTGCGCTTGGCGTCCTTGACGCCTTGGCGGTAAAGGACCGGTGCGCTTGGCGCCCTTGACGCCTTGGCGGTCTTTACCCAGTCCCGGCCGGCCGCGCCAGCACCCGGCCGAGCACGTCCACCTCCAGCCCCTCGGCCCGCAGCCGCTCGATGTACGGCTCGATGCCCACACCGTCCCCGACCAGGTGGCCGGTGACGATCAACTGGCCCTGCCCATCGGCCCGTAGTTTCGCCAGGTCGCCTGGGGCAATGTGGATGTAGACGACCGTCTTTACCCCGTGCTCGTAATAGGCCCGTGCCACCTCGTAGCCGCCGTTGGTCAGGGCGCCATGGGCGACGACGACCCGGCCGGCCGGCGAATCCGGCTCGCCCAGGAGGATACGCACCTCCGTCTCGGCGCGACGGGCGGCCGGCAGCGCGGCCAGCGCGGCGGCCACCTCCCCCAGGGCGGCTTGAGGGTTCTCTGCCAGCAGCGTATCCACCCTCTCCTGCATCGTGCGCCGACCCACCTCATCCAGCGGGCAGTGGATGTTGAGGAAGGGCAGTCCCAGCCGCCGGGCGACGGCAGGGACTTGCTCGTAGGTGCTGCTCTGCCCAGCGACGCGGAGGGTCTCGACCTTGGAGGCCACCGCCTCCCGGGCGACCTCCTCCGGCACACCGGCCCGCACCATCAGACCGACGTGCCGCTCAAAGACCTGCCAGGAGCGGTGCCGCACGCCGACCGGGTGGTGGGCAATGACGGCATCGTAGCCCAGTTCGCGGGCCAGCAGCAGTTCCGCCGTGTCCACATCCAGGGCAAAAAGGACCCGGCGGATGCCCTCACCGGGGAGGTAGATGGCGCTGTCGGCGGGGACCTCGTCCAGGCCGGCCAGGTCCAGGGCGATCTGCATCAGGTCGTCCGTGTTCATTTCGTTTCCTCCGTGTGCGCCAGGTCGGCGTACAGCCGCTCCGTCCTGGCGGCCATGATCAAGTCGTTCGTATGAGGCCTCCCGACCCGGTGCGCCCACCAGGAGACGGCCGTCTGCCTCCACATCGTCAGGAGAGCCGGGTGGTGGCCTGCCGCCTCGGCCATTTCCCCGACGCGGACGGCCAAGGCCATCGCCTGGCCCAAATCGGGGAAGGGGAAACTCTTTTCCGGGCGGCGGACGCCTTCCCGCTCCGTCACCCTGCAACCGGGAAGCCGACCCAGCAGTTCCTCCACCTGGTCTTCTGACAACGATTCGGCCCCCTCGTAGGGGAGCAGGACCATGTCTGCGAGTTCGGTCATGGGTGTCCTCCTCAATTTTGTCCCTGCGAACGGTTCGCCCTGCCTTGCCCGGCCCCGGATAGCCTAGAAAATCCTACGGGCTATTTGCCCCAACCGCCCCCGCCGGGGGTCTCGATGCGCAGGCGGTCCCCCGGCTCCAATCGGCGGGTAAACTGGGCCGGCAGTTCCTCCTCGCTGCCGTCGGGGCGGAGGAGCAGGTTGCGCCCGCAGGCCCCGTCTTTTCCCCCGGCCAGGCCCCAGGGGGACACGCTGCGCCGCTGGCTGAGCAGGGTGACGGTACCGGGGGCCAGCACCTCGTACTCGCGGATGAGCCCGTCCCCGCCGCGATGCCGGCCGGCCCCGCCGCTCCCCCACCGTAGGGCATAGCGCACGACGCGGAAGGGAAAGGCCCGCTCCAACGCCTCGATGGGGGTGTTGCGCGTGTTGGTCATGTGGCTGTGCACCCCGTCCAGGCCGGGGCAATCAGGCCCAGCACCCATCCCCCCGCCGATCGTCTCATAGTAGGCGTAGGGCCGGCCATGGAGATCCTGCCCCCCGATCGTCAGGTTGTTCATCGTGCCCTGGCCGGCCGCAGGGACGCGCTCCGGCAGGGCCTGGGCAAAAGCCCGCAGGAGCACGTCCACGATGCGCTGGGAGGTCTCGACGTTGCCGGCGGCGACCGCCGCCGGGGGCCGGGCGTTGACCAGGCAGCCCTCCGGAGCATGCACATGCACCGGGGCAAAGGTCCCCGCGTTGACCGGCACGTGCTCCCCCACCAGGCAGCGGATGACGTACCAGCAGGCCGAACGGGTGATGCTGAGCACCGTGTTCAGGCAGCCGGGGAGGGCCGGCCCCGTTCCCGCAAAGTCCAGCGTGACCTCCCCACCACCAATCGTCACCGCCACGTGCAACGGCACCAGCGTTACCCGCTCCTCCTCTACCCACTCCAGCACATCCTCGGCCCGGTAGGTCCCCTCCGGCCAGTTGGCGATTGCCGCCCGGGTGAGTTGCTCGCTGTAGGCCTGCAGGTGGCCGGCGTAGGCCAGTACTTCTTGCCGGCCGTGGGCAGCGGCCAGTTCGTGGAGCCGCCGCTCCCCGACCATGTTGGCCGCCCGCTGGGCGGCCAGGTCCCCGCGTCGCTCCTCAGGGGTACGCACGTTGCGCAGGATGACCCGGAGCAGGTCCTGGTTGAGCCGGCCGGCCCGGTAGAGCCGCACCGGGGGAAGGATCAACCCTTCCTGGTAAACCTCGGTCGAGAGGGGAAGCGAGCCGGGGGTCATACCGCCGACGTCGGCATGGTGCGCCCGGCCGGCGACAAAGATATCCGGCCACTCATCGCCCAAAAAGACCGGGGAAACCATGGTAATGTCCGGCAGGTGGGTCCCGCCGGCGTAGGGGTCGTTGAGGAGGACGACATCGCCGGGCTGCCAGTCGGAGAAGGAGGCCCGGGCCACAGCGACGCTGTCCGGCATCGCCCCCAGGTGGACGGGGATGTGGGCGGCCTGGGCGACCAGGCGACCCTCCCGGTCAAAGAGGGCGCAGGAAAAGTCCAGCCGCTCCTTGATGTTGGGCGAGTAGGCGGTCCGTTGGAGGGTGACGCCCATCTCCTCGGCTATGCCGGTGAAGCGGTGGCGGTAGAGTTCCAGGCGAATCGGGTCTCTTTTCATCCGCGCTCCGCGCAGGATACATCCTGCGCTACCTCTTTTTCCAGCCACAGGTTGCCCCAGCCGTCCATATGGGCCTGCCAGCCCGGCGGGAGCACCGTGGTCGTGTCGTACTGAAAGACGATGGCGGGGCCGGCCAGGCGGTTCCCCGGCCGGAGGACCTCCCGGTCGTAACAGGCGGTCTCGGTGGGCCCCGTTTCGTCGAACCAGACCGGCCGGCGGCCCCAGCAGGCGTGGTCGGCCGCGGCCGGCCCCTCTTCTTCGCGCGGCAGGGCCGGCCGCGCCCCCGGCCCGACCCCGCGCACCCGCAGCGTGACCGCCTCGACCGCCTCCCCGGCCAGAGCATAGCCGTAGCGCCTTTCGTGGGCCGCGTGGAAGCGCCGCGCCACCCCTTCAACTGCCTCGGCGGTGACCGGCAGGTCCAGCGGCACCGTCAGTTCATAGCCCTGACCCCAGTAGCGCATGTCCAGGGCGGCCTCCAGGCGAAACTCGGCGAACCCCTCGGCGGCCATTGCCTGTTCCAGGTCCCGACGCAGTTGGGCCAGGCGTTCCCGGAGGGGAGAGGGGTCCGCCCGGAGCGCATCCAGTCGTTGGAGGAGGGCCACCGAGCGGTCGTGGATGACGTCGGCGAGGAGGAGTCCCAATGCGCTGAGGACACCGGGGTAGGCGGGGAGGAGGATGCGGCGGATGCCCAGCGCGCCGGCCAGGTCGCAGGCGTGGAGGGGGCCGGCCCCGCCAAAGGGCACCAGGACAAACCCGGCCGGGTCATGGCCTCGCTCCACCGAGACCCGGCGCAGGGCCCGCTCCATCGTTGCGTTGGCTACCCGCACCACCCCCAGGGCGGCCTCCTCCGGGCTCAGGCCCAGGTCGCTGCCCAGGCGGGCCAGGGCAGCGTGGGCTGCAGCCACGTCCAGTTCGATTTCGCCGCGCCCGCCCAGGAAGCGGGACGCCTCCAGCCGGCCCAGGACCAGGTTGGCGTCGGTGACGGTGGGCTCGGTGCCTCCGCGCCCGTAGCAGACGGGGCCCGGGACGGCCCCCGCGCTCTGCGGCCCGACCCGCAGCACCCCGCCGGCGTCCACCCGGGCCAGGCTCCCCCCGCCGGCCCCGACGCTGTGGATGTCAATCGCCGGCAGGCGCAGGGGCAGGTCGGCGATGGTGCTCTCGGCAGTGTAGGGAATTGTGCCGGGGCAGAGGGCCACGTCGGTGCTCGTCCCGCCCATATCGAAGGTGAGGAGGTTGGGGGCCTGGCCCATAGCCTCTTCGGCGAGGGCAAAGGCCCCGACGACGCCGCCGGCCGGCCCGCTGAGGACCAGGCGGGCGGCCTGCACGCCGGCCTGGGCCGGCCCCATCGTCCCGCCGTTCGACTGCATCACCCGGAGCGGTCGGCCAGCCAACGTCTCCCCCAGCCGCGCCAGGTAGCGCTCCACCAGCGGCCGCACGCAGGCGTTGACCACCGTCGTCGCGGTACGCTCGTACTCGCGGTACTCGGGCAGGACTCGGCTGCTCAGCGAGACCGGGACATCCGCAAGGACTTCCGCCAGCACCTCGGCAATGCGCTCCTCGTGGACGGGATTCTGGAAGGAAAAGAGCAGGACGACGGCGACGCTCTCCACCCCGTCCGCCCGCAGCCGCTCCGCCAGCCGGCGAACCTGGGCCTCGTCCAGGGGGAGAAGAACCTGCCCGTCCGCTCCGACCCGCTCGCGCACCTCCAGGCGCAACTCGCGGGGGACCAGGGGAAGCCGGCGCGTCTGGCAGAGGCGGTAGAGGTGCGGCCGGTTCTGCCGGCCGATGACCAGGAGGTCGGCAAAGCCCTCCGTGGTGAGCAGAGCGGTGCGAGCCCCTTTGCCCTCCAAAAGGGCGTTCGTCGCCACCGTCGTACCGTGAACGATGCGCGCTTTTGGTTCTGCCCGCACTGCGTTCAGGCCGGCCAGCACGCCCCGGCTGGGGTCGGCCGGCGTGGTGGCACACTTGTATACTGCGATCTGCCCGCCGCGCAGCACGACCAGGTCGGTAAAGGTGCCACCTACGTCCACGCCAACCAGCACGTCTCGATCTTTCATGCACCGCTCCACAAGATGGCCGCAGCAATTGTATCATGGGCGATTGCGGGGGTCAACCATCTGCAGGGGCAAGTGGGGCGGCATGGCCGGCCGCGCAGGATGAATCCTGTACGCGCAGGATGAATCTTGTACCACGCGCAGGATGAATCTTGTACCACGCGCAGGATGAATCCTGCGCCACGCAGGATGAATCCTACGCCACGGCGGCCGCGCTACCTGAAAATCAGCGGCAGGTGCACCCGCCACAGCGACAGGGCCACCGGCCCATGCGGCCGGCGCAGGCCGTTGACATCCACATCCTCCACGGTGTAATAGTAGGTCGTCCCGGAGCGGGCCGTCTCGTCCAGGAACTCATAGGCCGCCCCCCGGCCCTCGCCGGGCGAACGCGAGGGAATCAGGGCCTCGTTCAGCCGCTCTCCCAGAGTGTCCGGGGAAAGGCTCCGGTAGAGATGGAAGCCCAGGTTGTCCACCTCGCCGGCCGTCTCCCAGAGGACGACGACCTGGGGGCCCCTAGGCCGGGCCTCGAGACGGGTCAACCGGACGGCCGTGGGGTGCACGATCTGGGTATCCTCCACCTCGCCGTCGGTCACCGTTCCCCCTGGCGGTGCGCCAGGGCCCGGATCGCTCGTGTAGAGGCGGCTACGGACATCCAACGGGGCGATGAACGGGTCGAACCCCATCGGCACGGTAAAGGTGTAATAGTTGTCGCCGGGTGCTGCTGGCGGGTCCACCGAGTCCTCACCGGCTTCAAAGATGCCGTTGCGGTTCCAGTCGAACCAGACCTTGACAAAGCCGGAGCCGCCGTTCACCGTTACGGTGACGCCGACCACGTTGCCCGGAACCCAGGGGACCCGAAAGTCGGCTGTCAGCCCATCGTTCTCCGGGTCCGAGCCGGGGGCAGCTTCATCATCCACTCCCGAGCCCAGCCAGATAGTGTGCGGCTGCATGTGGCAGGTCCCAGGAGTAACCAAGGCCATATCCTGGTCCACCCCATAGCAGCCCAGGTGCACGGCAACATCGTCAATGTACCAGCCCAGGTAATCCCGCACCGAACTATCTGAGGTAAAACGGAACTCGATATTCACCAGCCCACCGAGGTAGGGCGTAATGTCCACCTGCCGATGCACCCAGCCCCCCGAACTGCCGCTGGCCGAGTACTCCAGGTTGCCGTTGACGTAGAGGTTAATATAGTCCCAGCCCGACTCGGTGCTGTACCATTCCCACCATTGCAACCAAAGGGTGGGGCTCACGCAGGGGGCCATCGGGGGCATGCTGCCGGTATCCACGGCGCGGGTGAGGAGATAGTTGGCATTGTTCTCATAGTTGGCGTCCAGGTCCACTCCCCAGGCGTTGTCGCCGCTGTGCGCCCGGACGACCTCGACCCCGGAGAGTCCCCACTCCCACTCGGGCGGCACCGTGCTGAACCCGCCGTCATCCGCCTCGAAATCGGAGGCGTAGTAGACCTTGCCCACAACCTCGGTGGTCGCCGTCACCACCACATCGGGGTGCGCACTATAACTGATGACGGCCTGGTTGACAAGGGGGATACCGCATGGTTGGTCTGGCCGGGCCGAATAGGTACAGACGACCTTGTCCACGTAAGCGTCGCCGCAGTTGATGCGCACATCATCCACCAGGGTGTTCCCCGTATACTGCCCATCGCTTTCTCCCCCGAAGCGCAAGTATACGACCTGGCCGTCGTAAGCGCTCAGGTCAAAGGGACCCTCCTCGACCCAGTAGGGGTAAGAGTCATTGGCCTGGGCCAATTCCTTTTGGAAAAAGCGGTTCCAGAAGACCTCGTCGGTACTGACCTCGACGTAGAACCAGTCCTGCGCCGGTGGGTCATCCATGTCCGGCCGGTAGTGGTTGGCAAAGAAGGTCAACTCGGCGTTGCAGCCGGCCGGGATGGCCACGCTCTGGGAGATGCGGTTGGTGTTTGTCCACGATTGGACCCCATCAAAACAGTACCCCCCGGCCCAGAAGGCATAGGCTCCACTGTGCGCCGGGATGCCCCAGGCAGAGAGGGGGTCTACAATCCACTCCGTGCATCCGGCCAGGCGGACGGAGGGGGTAATCCACTCGTCCCAACCGCTCGTCGGCGGCGGACCGTTCTCAAAGTCCGGGTCGTTCACCAGGTTCCGGCCGTCCCGCAACCCCACCTCGCCGGCCCACCAGACCCATTCGTTCGCGTTGTCATAGCCCCACGTCCCATTGACCCCACCCTGGCAGGACAGGTCGCCCTGGTAGATGGCCGCAGGGACAGTGTCGGTCATCAGGACCTGCGTGGCCGTAACGCGCCCCGAATTCAAGATGCCGATCTCATAGTCAATGCCCCCCCCTTCCTCCATCTTGAGGGTAGCCTGCTTGTAGGATTGGGTCAGGTCCGAGGGGGGCACGTAGGTTGTGCCGGCGATGGCCGTCCAGCCCAACTGGACCAGTCCTCCGGGTATCGTCTGACCCAGCACCCCCACCAGGGTAGTCACCCCCGTGCTCAGGTTGACGGTGCGCAGTTCGGCCTGGAAGGTCAGGTTGTTAAAGGCGGCCATATACATCTGGCCGGAGGCGCTATCCCAATCCATCCCCTGGCCATAGTTGGCATCAAAGCCGATATAGCCGATGACCGTACCGGCTCCGGTGCTCTTGTCAATGCTCACCCAGTTGTCGTTGACGATGTCATAGCCCCACAACTGCCCGCTATCGTCGGCGGCGATGGCGATGATGCAGGGGGCGTTGGTAATCTGCCCGATCAGGGTAGTGTTGGGCGTGACCAGGTCCACCAGGTAAAGCCACGACGCATAGAGCAAAAGGTCGCAACTACTGGCGTACATGTTGCCCGTCGTCGGGTCGTAGGCCATGCCGGTGTAGATGTCGTCGGGGAAACCGGGAGGAGCCGGAACCGCGCCGATAATCGTCTGGGCCCCGGTTGCCGTGTCCATCGTGACCAGCGTATTGTCATCGCGGATGTTCCAGGTCCGGCTGAAATCTGTCCCCACAAAGTCGCCCGTCCAGATGTAGTCCCAGGTAGGGGAAGAGATGGTGTTGAGGATCTCGGGCACGTCCACGTCGTAGCGTGCAAAGAGGCTATTGACCGTTTCGGTGCTGTAGGCCAGCGAGCCGGGGTTCAGCGGCCGAACCATTTCCGGTCGCGCCCCGTTCGGGGCAAGGCCCACCGGCGGCGCTCCCACCGAATGCCCGCCCGACCTGTCTCCCTCACCGGATGATGGGGCAGGAAATGCGGAGAGCCGCTGCCCTTCTCCCCCGGTCGGGAGCGGCTTTTCTCCCTGTACTGGCGGAACCGCGCCGGTCTGATGCACGCTGGGGCCCGGACCCTGCGCCCGAGCCAAAGACCCAACTCCCACCAGCCCCCCCAGCAGGACCAACAGCAACAGTACCCACATCCATGTGCGCCGCATCACCTACCTCCTCTCTCTGACAAAACCCCGTCACCAGCCGTCCCCGGTAGGACAGGGCTGACCGCCCGGAATACCCACACCACGGTCATGGCAGAGCGGCGTTGCTCTCTGGGGCACCTCTTTGGTTGTCGTTCGTTGGTTGCTGGTTCGCCCCCAGGTAGGGGCCGGCCGGTGTAAGTAAGAAAACCGACCGTCGCCAAGACGGTCGGTTACGCCACCGGCTCTGTCCGGCCCAGGCGTCCATCTATAGATAGGCCAGACCTCATTGCCCCCGCCTACCATAAAGCATAGCACCTTTCGGGGGAAAAGTCAATAGGAAAAAAGTACTATTTGTCCTAGTACACCCCTTCGAGGCCCTTCCGCCTCCTCACTCATCCGGAAGGGTCTCCAGGTTCTGCCGGGGCAGGTCCCAGTCGGGGGCCAGTTCGATCGCCCGGAGAAAGTGCTCCCGCGCCGTCGCAATGTCACCCAGTTCCCGGGCTACCACCCCCATGTTGTTGTGCAGACGGGGGTCGTCGGGGGCCACGACCAACGCCTGGAACAAGACCTGCGCTGCCTGCTCCCACTTTTGCATCTGAATCAGGGCCGCGCTCATCCCCACGGCCGCATCGGCGACCGACGCACCCAACGAGGCCGCCCGCGAGTAGGCCTGCAGGGCTCCCTCATAGTCGCCGCTGTTCAGCAGGAGGTCTCCCAGGCGCAACCAGCGTTCCGGCTCCTGGGTCTGCTGGAGAAAGTGCTGAGCGGTGGCAGACTCCTCCGGCGGCAGCAGGCGCAGGGCCTGCTGGAAGGCCAGGGACGCCAGGTCCGGTCGGTCGGCGCGCAGGTAGACGATTCCCAGGTTGAGGTAGGCCACGGGCAGATTCGGGTCAAGGCGGAGGGCCTGGCCGAGGAGGATGCGCTCGGCCTCCCCCAGGTCCCCCAGTTCGCGCAACGCGCCGGCCAGGTTGCTCCAAAAGAGGGCGTTCTTGGGCTCCAGTTCCGTCGCCCGCTCAAAGGCCGAGCGGGCCTCCTCGTATCGCTCCAGGTGAAAGAGGGCCAACCCCAGGTTGTCCCAGGCGTTGGCGCTCTTCGGGTTCAGTTCGGTGGCCCGTTGGGCCAGTTCCAGGGCGTGCTCGTACTGCCCCCATTCGACATACTCCAGCGCCAGGTTGGTCGCCGGCAGGTCGGAGCGAGGGGCCCGGCGGGAGGCCCAGGTCCACAGGGTCATATCGCTCTGCCAGTAGGGCAGGGTCAGTTGAATCGTGACGACGGCGGCCAGGAGCCACCCGCCCAAGAGGACGCGCCGCCAGGGGAAGGGGCCCGCCGGCCGCTGCCACACCGGCCGGCGGGCCAGGGCCAGCACCAGCGGCACCAACGGGAAAAGGAGATAACGCTCGGCGACCAGGCTGCCCCCGCCCAGTTGAATCGGCCAGATGTGCAGCACCGGCAGCAGGGTCAGGAGCCCGCCCAGCAGCGACCAGCCGACCTGGGGGGTCTTGCGCAGAAGCCCCCCCACCCCCAGGCCGACCAGCAGGAGCAGCGCCAGCCCTACCCAGGCCACCGGGTCGTTCAACGGCACGGGCAGTTCACCATAGTGAATCGGCGAGAGGAGGGGGAAGGGACAGAGGAGGAGCAGGATGTAGAGGGCCGCCGCCTTGAGCACCAGGAGGAGATGGGGGCCGGCCGGCCCGACATCCACCACCGCGTCTGGGGCAGTGCTCAGCAGGTAGCCGATGCTGAGCAAGCGCACCCCCAGGTAGAGCAGGCCGGCGCCCACGATGGCCCCATAGACCCAGAGGTGCTTGCGCAGTTGCTTCAGCCGTTGGAGGAACGGCCCCTCCTGCAGCGACAGGTGCCAGCAGAGCAGGGCCGGCAGCAGGGCAACAGCCATCTCCTTGGCCAGAGCGGCCAGGAAAAAAAAGAGGCCGACCAGGAGGGGTCGCAGCAGTTTGCGGCCGGCCAAGGCACCATCGGCCCACCAGGCCAGGAGCAAAAAGAGGGTCATCAGCAGGTCAAAGCGGGAAGAGATGAAGGCGACTCCCTCGATCAGGACCGGGTGCAGCCCGTAGAGCAGGCCCAGGGCCGGCACCAGGAGGTTCCCCCAGGGCTGCTCCTCCCGCCAGGGCAGGGCGCGCGCCAGCAGCAGCGTCACCAGGGCGGTGTTGACGGCGTGGAGGAGGATGTTGGTCAGGTGAAAAGCGGCCGGCTGCAGGCCCCAGAGGCGCAGTTCCAGGACGAAGGTGAGCAGGCCCAGCGGGCGAAAATAGTTCGGGGAGAGGACGAAAGGCTGCCACAACGCCGACCAGGCCAGCGCGGGGTCCCGGTAGGTCGGGAGGTCGCGTAAAAAGATCGTGTCGTCCCAGACCAGGTCGTAGCGGACGGCCGGCAGGTAGAGGAGCAGGACGCAGACCCCCGCCAGTATGGCCCAACGGGCCGGCCAGGAAATCCGTTGCCAGAAGGGGCCCATCGGCTTATGCTCCGTACTTGGTCAGGCGGCCGGCGTGGGCCAGGGCCAGGGGAATCAGGTCCAGGTGGTGGATATGCCCCAGACCGCCGGCCATGCAGGGCCGCTCGCCAAAGCGGGTCACCCCGTCCGGTCGGATGTAGCGCGACCAGAGCAGCACCGGCAGTTCATGCCAACTGTGCGACTTCCACAGGGCCGGGGTGGAATGGTCCCCCGTAACCAGCACCACGTCCGGTCCCAGGGCCAGGATGCGCGGCAGGAGCGCGTCAAACTCCTCAAGCACGTGCGCTTTGGCCGCGAAATCGCCGTCCTCGCCATAACTGTCGGTCTTTTTTACATGGAAAAAGAAAAGGTCGTACGCCTCCCAGTGGGCCTGCAGCGTCTCGACCTCATCGGCGATCGTGCTGCCGGTGGGCAGGACCTCCATCCCGGCCAGGCGGGCAATGCCCCGATACATCGGGTAGGTGGCGATCGCCCCACAGCGGATGTCATAGAGTTCCTGGAGCGAGGGCAGGCCGGGGTTGCGGGCCAGACCGCGCAGGTTGCAACTGTTGGCCGGGTAGGAATCGGCCAGGAGACGGCGGGCCTCCTCGAGCCAGTGGTTAAAGAGAGCCGCCGTCTCGGCCGCCTCCGGGCGGGTCGGTTCCACGGGGAGCGGGGGCACACCGGTGCGCTGGGGGTCGGTCTCGGTCAGGCCGTCCACCAGGTGGTCGCCACGGAGGACCAGGACAAAGCGGTACTCTTTGACCGGCTCGACAAAGGTCTCCACACCGGGGAGTTGGATGGTGCGCAGGCGTTCAACCAGGTTCGCCCCCACCTCGGTGGGGATGCGGCCGGCCCGGCGATCGGTGATGACGCCCGTCTCGGGGTCCACCGTGCAAAAGTTCCCCCGCGCCGCGACATCGTTCGGCTGAAGGTCAAAGCCGATGCCCAACGCCTCCAGCACCCCCCTGCCGATCTCGTAGGCCAGCGGGTCATAGCCAAAGAGGGCCAGGTGGCCCGGCCCGCTCCCCGGTGTAACCCCTGGAGCGACGGGAGTGCTCATGCCGCAGATCGAACGGGCGGCCAGCGCGTCCAGGTTGGGCGTATGGGCGGCCTCCAGTTCGGTCGGCCCGCCTTCCTCCAGCGGCAGGCCTCCCAGTCCGTCGAGCACCAGGAGGAGGATGCGCGTGTCGTTGGAAACGGCCAGGGAGCGATACAGGTCGAGGCGATTCATCGGGCACCTCCGTCTTACTGAAGTAGCGTCCAGCCGGTCGTGGTCTGCTGAAAGTGCAGTTCGCTGAGGGTAGGCCAGGCATTGCCGGCGATGGCCCAGACGCGGGCAGCGTTCCCCTCCAGGGTAATCTGTTGGGTCTCATAGCCGGCCGCCGCCACCGCCCGTACCAGGCTCAAATAATCGGCGGCACGCCCCAGGAAACGGCCCCCGTCCAGCACCCGGTTGACCTCCTCCAGGAGGGCCTCGGCCTCATCCAGGTCGCCGGCCACCTGGGCCTGGCGCGCAGCGATCAGCATCGTCTCCAGGGCGACATTCTCCGGCGCACGCGGATGGCGGAGGAAATCGGCCTCGATACCGCGCTCCTCCCCCACCAGCGGATTGGGCAGCCAGGTAATCAAAAAGTAGGCCGTGGGGTCGTAGAGGGACTGATACCAGCGGACCGTGTCAAAGAAATAGACAGTGATCTGGAGATCACGGGCCTGTTCCGGGGCCGGCGGTTGGGCCTCCAGCCAGCGGAGAAAGGCCGTTTCGGTCTCGGCCAGGCCCACTCCAAATTGTTCCTGTAGCACCGCGTCGAGCACATCGGCCTGGGGTTCTCGCTCGTCAACCTCCCCAAAAGCGCGATAAAAGTCCCAGAAGGCCTCCTGGCCGTAGGTCTGCACCAGGTACTCGATCAGGGCCGCCCCCTCCAGGTAGCCGATCTCGTGCTGGGTGGGGTAAAAGTCGTTGCTCAGGTCTTCCAGGGGAACGTACCAGTCCAGGTCGAGCAGGGCCGCCGCCCGCAAAGCGATCGGCTCCAGGTTAAAGTGCCCCCCGGTCACCCAGACGGCCAGCCCCTCGCGCAGGATGGAGGGGGACCAGGAGGTCAGAAAGCGGGAGTCCAGGATATGAACGGTCTCGTGACGAACCGTCAGTTCCAGGTTAGAGACGGCGTACTGTCGGTCCAGGTAAGAGAGGACCATATGATCGCGGGCATAGCCGCCGTGGGCAATCACCCGGGAGATGAAATAGATTTCCAGCGGTTCGTCCAGGGCAAGCCCCAGCCGTGTCTCGCTGTGCTGGACGGCCCGCTCGGCCATGGCCTGCAGGTCGGGCAGGTCGCGGTCGGCGGCGGTACCGGTGAGGTAGTGCAAGACGCAGCAATCGGTGGTCGCCGTGGCCCAGGAGGCCTGTCTTTCGACCGACGGCCGCCGGTCCGCCGGGAGGAGCGAGACCGTCAGGGTAACGATGTTGTTGGTGGGATTCTCGTCTCCCTCTCGTATCAGGTCGTCGGGGTCTACCGCAAAGAGGAGCGTTGCCGGCCCCTCCAGGCCGGCCGTATCCCAGGCCCAGACCATGCGGGCGCGAGGAATGCCGTCAAAGGCGACATGGCCCAGGGTGGCCTCGGCGACCGTCTCCGAGTCCTCCGGGCCCTGGTAGAGGACACGGACGGCGACCTGGCCGGGGTCCAACCCGTCCAGGTTCTCCGGCCGGACGTCGAAGGTGAGCAGGTCGCCGCTGTAGCGTTCGGGGCCGGGGTAGATGAGGATACCGTCGGCGGTGAGGGAAAGGTCGCCGGCCGGAGCAGTGGGAGTGGAGGTGGGCAAGGGTTGTGCCGTGGGGGGAACGGGGGTTGCGGTGGGAAGGGGAGAAGGGGCGGGAGAGGGCAATGTGGGGAGGAGAAGGGGCGTGGGGGCAGGGGTCGGCCGGCCAAAAGGCCAGGCCGGCCCGCAGGCAGAAAGAAGCAGAAGCAAAAGCAGCGCCGGCGCCCCCAGGCGGGGCCACCCTGACCTGGACGTCATACGCACCTGGCAAGAAGACCTTGCCTAGACATCAATCAGCACCACCTTGACCGGTACAGCAGGAAAGGGTCTTTTCAACCGCTCGATCTCATAGACCAACTGCTCTCCATAAGAGACAGCGGACGACATTTTCCTCTTGAGGGCATAGCAGCAGATACTGCCCGTATCGCCAGAACCCGGACGCACTCCTCGATCACCCACCGTTGTTGACCGAGATATTCCTCCAGGGCAAGCCAGACCTCGTAAGGTTTTCCCAAGTTGTACGGTGGAAAAGCGACGACCAACTGTACAAAGCGATCGGGGATTTGGACAAGTCCCGGCAGTCCCCTTCAAAGAGAACAAAATCCGCCGCCGGATCGAATGTCGAAGCGATCTTGACCTTGCCCATTCGGATTCCCTCACGATGGAGACAACTTTTAAATCTATTGTACCATACCCATCCACGGTGTGCAAACTGCCAAAATCGTGGCTAACTACCTGAACCCCCTGTTCAGAGGCTACCGAGGCCGGCCGGCAGGTCGTCCCGCCGGTAGAGCCGCTCCTGCAGGGTGCGGAAAAAGTACCCCCGTTCCTGGATGCGGGCAAAGTAACACAAGGTCGAACTGCCCTGCACCTGCACCACATCCCCACAGCGCAGGTCGCACAACGACAGCCCATCGCAATTGACGCCGGCCCCACCCTCCCGGAGCACCTCCAGTTCGACGACGCTCTCCGGCGGTAGGACCAGCGGGGGCAACAGGTTCAGGTGCGCGGCCACCGGGACCAGAATCATCTGGCGGCTCTCCGGGGCCAGGACCGGCCCTCCAACCGAGAGGGCATAGGCAGTCGAGCCGGTGGCCGTGGAGACGATCACGGCGTCGCCCAGGTAGTGGGTTAGCGGGCCGCCGTCCACGCGGACAGCCACGTGCAGGGTCAGGGCATGTCGCTCCCGCCCCAGGACGACCTCGTTCAGGGCCAGGCAGTGGGTCAGTTCCTCGCCGTCCCGTCGGACAGAGCCTTCCAGCATCGCGCGCTCTTCCAGCCAATAATCGCCGGCCAGGAAGGTGGGCAGTTCCCGGAGGACGTCATCGGGGGTCAACTCGGCCATGAAACTGAGTCGGCCCAGGCCCACGCAGACCAGGGGGATGCCCAGGGGTGCGGCGATGCGGGCCCCCCGCAGGGCAGTGCCGTCCCCGCCCAGGGTGAGGAGCAGGTCGGCCGAGGAGACGGTCTGGAGAAAGGCGGCATCGGTCGGTCGCTCGGCCGGCCGACTAAAGGTCTGCACGTCCAGGCGGGTCAACCACTCTTCCAGTTCGGCGGCCAGGCGGCCGGCTTTCTCGATTCGGGAGGTGTAGAGCAGGCCCAAGCAGTGGACCCGATGAGGTTGGGGGGGGGAGACAGGGGTGGTTGTCGCTGCGTCGGGCATATTCTGGCACCTCGGGCCGGCAGGGGAAAGAGGCCGGCCTACTGGCGGGCCCCACATTCGGGGCAAAACTTGACCCCGGCGGGGACCTTTTTCCCACAACCGGCACAGACCTTTTCCGCCTGGAGCGGTGCACCACACTCGGGGCAAAATTTGGCCGGCACATCCAGCGCGGTGCCGCAGCGGGGACAGCGGGCCACAAGCGGCTGCGAGGCCAGCCGGGCCTTGTCCGCCTCGCTGAAGGAGGTGGCCTCCTCGATCACCTGGCGGCCCTGGGCAATCGTCGCCTCGACCTGCGCCGCGGTAAACTCGACGGCGGCATCGGGGGCGCACTCCTTGCACAGACCGCGGGCGGCGTTCCAACAAGTCTCCTTGCAGACCCACTGGCTGCAGCGGGGGCACTGCACAAAGTGCGGGCGGGCCTGCTCCACCGCCCTGGCAAAGGCCTGGTCATGGGCTTTTTCCCAGGCGGCCGAGTGCACCCGGTCGCCGACCTCGGCGGCCTGTCCAAAAAGTCCGCCCAAAAGCCCGCCGGCCACGTCAAGCGCCTCGCTGACCAACCCCGTGGCCGACGGTTGGAAGGATGTGCGATAGCCGGTTCCGCAGCGGTCGCAGTAGAACTCGAACTGAAAGCCTCGCTCGGTACTCGCATCGGTATAGTTGCGCACAAACTTGATCAGAGCCATCGGGCAACCTCCAGCCATTTCGGCGACTAGTTCACCACTGCACATCAGGCAGCCCAGACAAGGAGGATGGGTGCAACCGCATTGTAGCATAGGGAGAAAGGAACGTCAACGCGCACTTTTCCCAAAAGGAAAACTGTGTTATAATCAAGCTGAGTATACCTGGTCGCCGCCGGCAAGGAGGAAAAATGACCCGGTTCAAAACCTCGTCAGGCCAGTTTGGACTGATCGGAGGCATCTGTCGGGCCACCAGCGATTGCATCCTGGTCCGGGAGCCTGCTGCCGCCTCTACCGCCCGCTGGAAGGGTAACCTCTACATCCTGGCCGAGCCGGTCACCGAGGGCAGTCGCAGTTATGGCGTTGCGCAGGAAACCCTCCATCAGATCGCCGAGGCCTACTACCAGGCCACCTCTCCCAGCGTCACCACCTGCCTGAACCGGGCCCTGCAGGAGGCCAACCGCCGCCTCTTTGAGCGCAATATGCAGGCCTCGGGGTATGAAAAGGTGACCCTGGGGATCACCTGTGCCGTCCTGCGTGGCCGCGAACTGTACCTGGCCCAGGTGCTTCCCGGCCAGGCCTATGTTGTGCACAGAGGCAACCTGGAGGCGTTCCCACTGAACCCCTCGTGGGACCCCGAGGCGGCCACCCTCCCCACCCTTACCATCACCCGCCTCCACGCCCTGGGGTGGGCCGAAGAGGTCTCGCCCGAGTTCTTTCACAGCTCGCTCAGCCCCGGCGACATCTTTTGCCTCTGCAGCAGCAACATCGGCCGCTCCCTGGGGCGGCAGGAGGCCGAACAGGTCCTCCTCTACCAGGAACCGGGCGACATTGTCGAGCACCTCTACCGCCGCGTCCACGGGCAGGGCTTTCAGGAGGGCCAGACCCTGGTCGTCGAGGTCGAGCCGGCGGTCAGGCCGGCCACCGAACCGATCTATACGCTGAACGGGATGAGGCAACGGGTCGCGCAGGCCGGCGAGGTGCTGGGCAACTGGGGGCGGTCGCTGGCCGGCGAGGTACAGCGGCTCCTCCGGCCCCGACCGCGCCGCCCACGCCCACAAGTCCGACCCCGGCCACGCCCCCGTCCCCAGGCGGAAGAGACACCCGAGATTCCCTCCTTGGCCCGGCCCAAACCGACCGGCCCCTGGTGGAAACGGCTCGCCGAGGGAGTCAACAGCCTGCTCCACCCACGCCAGGCCTACCCCCGGCTGAAACGGCCACAACTGCGCATCCGCCCGGCCAGACGCCCCCGGGAAAAAGGCCGGCGCGGCACCGTCCTGGCCATCGTCCTCATCGGCCTGCTCGTGATCGCCGCCCTGGCCTACCTGATCTACCAGCGCAACGAGCAGATTCGCGACGCCGAGGCGCACCAACTGATCGGCCAGGCTCACGACCTGGTGACCCAGGCCGGCCAGACCACCCCGATCGAAGAGGCCAACCGCATCCTCGACCAGGCCGAGGACCTGCTTCAGCAGGCCCTGGCCACAGAGCGGGTCACCCCCGAGGCCACCATGGAACTGAAACGCCTCCAGGACGAGCGCGACCGCATCAACCAGGTCCTCCGCCTGACCGACCTGACGCAACTGCTCCGCACGGCCGACCTGACCGCCACCGTCGCCAGCAGCGGCTTTGGGGGAGGCTGCCTGGAGGTCTGCCGCCTTGGCGACCTGATTCAGGTGGGCAAAGAACTCTACTTTTTGGAAAAGGAAAAGGGCACCGTCTATATCTACCTCCCCGACACCAACCAGGTCGTCCCCCTCCTGTGGGCCGGCACCACCGTCGAGGGGCGTACGGCCGCGCCGATCCTGGCCATCACCCGCCTGGATCGGCCGGCCGTCTGTGGAGAGGAAGAGAACCTCGAGCCCTGGTTGGCCGCCGTTGATGCCGACCGCTGGCTGTACCTCTACCGGGACAACACCTGGGAGACCCACCCCCTCTACAACGAGGGCAACTGGGCCGAACGAGGGATTGACCTGGAAGGGTATATGGGCAACCTCTACGTCCTCCGGGGTGCGCCCGACCAGATTCTCAAATACTACTGTGACGCCTACGAACTGAAACCGGAGCACTGGCTCCAGGACCTGCGCGTCGCCTCGGTAGAGGCGGCTGCCGATATGGTCATAGATGGACACATCTATCTCTTGCTGGAAACGGACGGTACCGTCATCGACCTGTTGCAAGGTGAGTTGGAAAAGCGCATCTCCTATCAGGTCTATCCTCCCCTGGGCATGCCGGTGCAGGTCTACACCGACCTGGAAAGCCCCTACCTTTATGTGGCCGACCACTATGAGGGGCGCGTCCTTCAACTGCGCAAAGAGGCCGCCGAGGGAGAAGCGTTTATCCGCCAACTTCGCGGCCCGACCGACCAGGACCTGAGGCAACTCCGGGCGATCGTGGTTGACGAGGCCCAGGGCGTCCTCTACCTGACCACCGAGAGCGGCCTGTATCGGGGGCGGATCCCACCTTGGGCCCTGGAGGTGGCCCCCTCGGTCTCTCCCACCCCTACGCCGGGTCCATAAGGAACGCGCAATGAGCACTCTGGGCGACCTCCTCCGGGAGCGACGTCAGGAACACCAGTGGAGCCTGGAAGAGGCCAGCAAGCGCAGCCGCGTCCAGAAGCGCTGGCTGGAGGCCCTGGAGAAGGGGGATTACGAACAGTTGCCGGCCGACGTCTACACGCGGGGGTTCCTGCGCTCCTACGCCAGTCTGCTGGGCCTGCCGCTCGATGAGGTGATGTCGCTCTACGAACAGGAACGGGGCCGGCCGGAACTCGTCTCGATCGCCCCGCTGAGCACGCCGCCCCGGGCCCGCTCCTGCATCCTGCCCGGCCTGGGGTTCGCCCTCCTGGTCCTGGTCATCCTGGGCAGCGTGGCCGTGTGGATCTATTTCGGCAAGATCAACCCGATGACCATGCCCCCAACGGCCACCGCGCCGATCCCCACCCCGACGAACATCCTGCCCACCGCCACCCCCACCGTCCAGGTCCTTCTGGAAACGCCCACCCCGGCCCCCACCGTCACACCGGCCGAGACGCGCACCTACGAGGGGCTGGAGGCAGTGCTGGAGTTCAGCGCGGACTGCTGGATACGCGTCATCGCCGACGGGGTGGAGACCTTTCAGGGGACGCTGCGGGCCGGCAGCACGCGCACCTTTACGGCCCAACGGGAGTTGAGCATCCGCTTCGGCAACGCCGGCGGGGTGCGGGTCACCCTCAACGGGGAAGACCTAGGGGTGCAGGGAGAGTCGGGGCAGGTCGTGGAGCGCACCTGGACGGTGGAAGAATGAGGGTACGCCTGGCGATTGCCCAGATGGGGGTTGCCGTTGGCCGGCCGGAGGAGAACCTGGCCCGGGCCGGGGACCTGGCCGGTCTGGCCGCCGACCAGGGGGCCGACCTGCTCCTCCTGCCCGAACTCTGGCTGCACGGCTACGACCTGGCGCGGGCCGGGGAGCACGCCCGCGCCTTTGCCGAACGCTGGCAGGGGGAGTGGGCCGCCCTGGCCCAAAGGACGGGGCTCTTGATGGCCGGCTCGGTGCTGGCGTTGAACGAGGAAGGCCGGCCGGTCAACTGCGCCCTGCTCCTTTCGCCCCAGGGGGAGGTGCTGGCCCACTACCACAAGGTGCACCGCTTTGGACCGATGGGAGAGACCCGCTACCTGGCGGCCGGCCGCACTTTCCCCGTCTTTGACCTACCCTGGGGCCGCACCGCCCTGGCCGTCTGCTACGACCTGCGCTTCCCCGAACCGTTCCGCCGCTACGCCCTGGAGGGGGTTGCGCTGGTGCTCCTGGTGGCCCAGTGGCCGGCGGCCCGCCGGCAGCACTGGCGTACCCTCCTGCGCGCCCGGGCCATCGAGAATCAGTTCTTCCTGGCCGCCTGCAACCGCGTCGGGCGGGACCCGGACGGCACGCGCTTTGGCGGCTACTCGGCCGTCCTCGACCCCTGGGGAAAGGTTCTCACCGAAGGGCGGGCAAAAGAAACCCTCCTCCAGGCCGACCTGGACCTGGAGGAGGTCGTCCGGGTGCGGGAGTCGTTCCCCGTCCTTCGGGACCGCCGTCCCGCCCTCTACTAGCGACCCCTCGCCCCCTTTGACCTTCCAACCCCTCAACCTTCAACTTACCCCTACCGTCGCCGCCGTCCCCCGCCGACCAGGACGATAAAGTAGAACAGTTGCAGCACCGCTGTCAGGAGGGCGGCCACATAGGTCCAGGCCGCCGCCCGGAGCACTTGGCGGGCGCCGTCCACCTCCTCGGGCACGACCAGGCCGCTTTTCTGGAGCATCTCCAGGCCGCGGCGGCTGGCGTCGAGTTCCACGGGCAGGGTGATCAGGTAAAAGAGGGCCGCCGTGCTAAAGAGGGCGATTCCGGCCCAGGCCAGGCCGCTCCAGCGGAAGAGGATGCCCAGGAGGACGAGCCAGGGGCCGGCCGTGGAGCCGATATTGGCCACCGGCACGATCGCCGAGCGCCAGCGCATGGGGATATAGTCGCTGTGGACCTGCTGGGCGTGCCCGACCTCGTGGGCGACGATTCCCAGCGCGGCCACCGAGGGGGTCCGGGCCACGCCCGCCGAGAGGCGTAGGGTGTTGCTGCGGGGGTCGTAATGGTCGCTCAACTGGCCGGCCGTCCCCTCCAGACGAACATCGCCCAGGTTGTTGTAGAGCAACAGGTGTTGCGCCGCTTCCACCCCGGTAACCCCTCGGGCGTTGCGCCGGCGGGAGTAGCGGTTATAGGCCTGGCCGACCATAATCTGGGCCACAATCCCCAAAATCAGCGCGGGCCCGACAAAGAGCAGATAAAGCGGGTCAAAGATAAACATCGTCTAGCACCTCCAACCTCGTCTACAGGTTTATACTGTACCCCAGAAAGATTAGACCGGCATTAGAAAAGTGTTATCGCCACTCCAGCAGGTCGAGCAGGGCCTGGTGCACCCGGCCGTTGGAGGCGACCAGACGGTCCCCACGCAGGGCCCAGGGCCGCCCCCCCGCTCCGGTCACCAGCCCGCCAGCCTCTAAGACGAGCAGGCCGCCGGCGGCAATGTCCCAAGGCTTGAGCCCCAACTCCCAGTGGGCCTCCTGCCGGCCGGCGGCCACGTAGCAGAGGTCCAGCGCGGCCACCCCGCTGCGGCGGATTCCCTGGACATAGGGGACCACCCGGCAGAACTCGGCCAGGTTGTTGTCGGGACGCCCGGCCTTGCCGTAGGGAAAGCCGGTGCTGACCAGGCTGGCCGCCAGGTGCTCTTGAGCAGAGACATGAATCGGCCGGCCGTTCAAAAAGGCCCCCTGCCCGCGCAAGGCGTGAAAACACTCGTCCCGTAGGGGGTCATAGACCACCCCCAAAAGCGGCGACTCCCCCTCCCACAGGGCCAGCGAAAGGCCAAAGTGAGGGTAGCCGTGGGCATAGTTGTTCGTCCCGTCGAGGGGGTCCACCAGCCAGCGGTAGGGGCCGTTTCCCTCCCGGCCGGACCCCTCCTCCGCCTCGATGGCGTGGTCGGGGAAGCGTTCCCGCAGCGCGGCCACGATGAGCGACTCGGAGGCCAGATCCACCTCGGTGACCAGTTCTCGGCCGCCCTTGTCGCTGACGGTGTGGGAGTGGGCAAACCCCTCTCGCAAGATCGCCCCGGCCCGGCGGGCCAGGGCGAGGGCAAAATGGACGATCTCGTTCAACTCGCCCTCATAGGTATGCTTACCCGAACTGGTGCAGGAAGCGCAGGTCGCCGGAGAAGAACCAGCGGATGTCGTCAATGCCGTACTTGAGCATGGCGATGCGCTCCGGTCCCATACCAAAGGCGAACCCGCTGAAGCGGGCCGGGTCGTAGCCGCCGTTGCGCAGGACGACCGGGTGGACCATCCCCGCGCCCATAATCTCGACCCAACCGGTGTGCTTGCAGACGCGACAGCCGGCCCCGCCGCAGAGGATGCAGTCCATATCCACCTCGACGCTGGGCTCGGTGAAGGGAAAGTAGCTGCAGCGGAAGCGCACCTGCCGGTCCGCGCCGAACATGCGCCGGGTGAACTCGATAATCACGCCCTTGAGGTCGGCCATGGTAATCTGCTCTCCGACGGCCAGTCCTTCCACCTGGTAGAACATGGACTCGGAGCGGGCGGTGACCTGCTCGTAGCGGTAGCACTTGCCGGGCAGGATGACGCGAATCGGCTCCGGGCAGTAGGCCCGCATTGCCCAAATCTGACCGGGCGAGGTATGGGTGCGCAGGAGCACCCCCTCGCGGGTGGTGTAGAAGGTGCTCCACATGTCGCGGGCGGGGTGGTGCGGCGGGATATTGAGTAGTTGAAAGTTGCGCTCGTCCGTCTCCACCTCGGGGCTGTCAAAGACCTGGAAGCCCATCTGGGCAAAGATGGCATAGATCTGGCGGAGGGTGCAGGTGCTGACGTGGAGGTGCCCGACGGTCGGCGGCCGGCCCGGCAGTGTTATGTCAACCCTTTCGGCCTGCAACGCCTGCGCCAGCACCTCCTGGCGCAGGGCCTGCTCCCGTTCGGCCAGTACGGCCTCCAGTTCGGCCCGCAGGTCGTTGGCCACCTTGCCCACAACCGGCCGCTCCTCGGGCGGAAGTTGCCCCAACCCACGCAGGGCCTGGCTCAGCGCCCCCTTTTTCCCCAGATAGTCCCGCCGCCATTCCTGAAGGTCCTCCGGGGTACGGACCTCGGAAAGGCGGGCCAGCGCCTCCTGCCGAATCTCCTGCAATCGCTCGCGCATCACACCTCCTCCGTACAGTTGAGGGTTAGCAAGTTCCAGGTTTGAAGGTTCAAAAAACCGGATGAGGGCCGATAAACGGATGAGGAGCGGATAGTTTTCCGATTCGGCCGGAATACCCGGTACGAACTTGCCGTGTGCTTGTCTAAAATAGCCATCTGGGGTAAGGATACCACGCCCCAGGTGGTCTGTCAAACGGATGAGGCCCGGCGCACCTTCCGGGCAAAGGCCGCCCCGAACGCCTCTCCCTGCCGCAACTCCTCTTCCGAAGGAGCCCCGACAAAGTCAAAGGCATCCACCAACTCCCAACCGAGTTTCTCCAGGAGGCGGTCCAGTTCACGGCGGGCGCCACCGCTCCAGCCATAACTGCCAAAGTAGGCCGCCTGCTTGTTGTGCACCCCTTTGCGGCCGGCCATATCGAGCACGTGGGCCATCTGGGGAAAGAGGCCCCCCTCATAGGTGGGTGCACCGATCAGCACCCCGGCCCGCGTCCACAAGGAGGAGAGGATGTAACTGACGTGAGTGTGGTGGATGTCCAAGATCTCCAGGGGCAGGCCCTCGCCGGAAACACCCTGAGCGACGGCGTTCATCATCTTTTCGGTGTTGCCGTACATTGAGGCGTAGAGCAGGGTCACGCCGGCCTCGGTGGGGCCGGCGGCGTACTCGGCCCAGCGGCGGTACAGTTCGATGATGCGACCGGGGTTCTCCCGCCAGAGGATGCCGTGGGAGGGAGCGACGATCTCGATCGGCAAGTCGGTCAGCCGCTCGATCGCCCGCAGCACCATCCGGCTGAACTTGCCGACGACATTGGCATAGTAGCGCAACGCCTCCCGCTCGTAAAAGGCCAGGTCGTCGCAGTCACCGTCAAAGATGGTCCCGCGCAGGGCCCCATAGCCGCCAAAGGCATCGCAGGAAAAGAGCACCCGTTGGGTGCGCTCGTAGGTCATCATCGTCTCGGGCCAGTGCACCATCGGCGTGGAGAGAAACTCCAGTTCCCGCCGGCCCAGCGAGAGCACCTCCCCGTCCTGCACCGCCCGCACCCCCTCGCGGATGCCGTAGAACGAGGCCAGCATGGCGACCATCTTTTCCGAACCCAGAATCTCGGACTGGGGGGCAATCCGTCGCAGGGTGCGCAAGACGCCGGTGTGGTCCGGCTCCAGATGGTTGATGATGATATAGTCCAATGCGCTCAGGTCGCTGACCTCGGCCACCTGCTCAAAGAACTCGTCCACCTTCATCGCCTTGGCCAGGTCAATGATGGCCCTGCGCTCGTCCCGGACAAGATAGGCGTTGTAAGAGACGCCCTCCTGGGTGATCGGCCAGAGCCCCTCAAAGAGGTCGCTGGTGCGGTCGTTCACCCCTACCCAATAGATGTCGGGTTTGATCTCGACGGCTGCCATTGACACCTCCTTTTCGTTGCCGTTTCCCAGGGTATTCTAAAGGCAAAGCCCGGACAGGTCAAGTAACCTTTTTCACGAACCAGGGCCTAAATAGATTCGTTCCTTTATCCGTGCCGGTTTGCTTGCAAAAAACCCCAGACAAGGTCGGCACGAACTTGCGAAACCGTGTACGTAAGAACCTATCCGAAAACCCGTAGGACGGCCTTTTCAGTCCGTTCGGGCAGGCTAGAAAGCCTGCCTCACGGTGGTTTTCGGCTCTAAAGCTGCCTGGGCAACGTCCCCGAAAACGTTGCCCAGGCTGTCCTGAGGAAAGAAGGAGGAGATCTGTCTTATCCGGTCTCTACGGCAACCTCTTCCACCAATCGCTGCAGGTCGGGCGCGTGGTGCAGGTCCAGAACGAGGCCCTCCCGCGAGAGGTCCTCATAGCCGAGGCCGCGAAAGAGGCGCCTTCCGGCCACCCAGCACATCTCGTCATAGATTTCCGGCCAGCGGGCCGACCGGCGGTTCAGACAAAAGGCCACAAACTCGGCTGCCAGGCGGGTCGGCTGCATCAGCGCACCTCCTCCGGCCGAAAGGCACGACCACGAAACCCACTATCCATTTTACCGAAGGAGGGGCCGGGCTACAATGAGGGCAGATTACAACTTGATGAACAGGGCACGGGGTGCCCATCCGAAAACTACTGTAGGGCGGGTCTTCCGGCCCGCCCGGACGGCCTATGGATAGGCCCTCACCGGCCGGCCATGATGCCCAGGACGACCCCGCCCACGCCCAGGAGGGCAGCGGTGGTATCCTCCAGGGTGCTCATCAGGATGCCGGAGAACGGCCCCCAGCGGTCGGCGTAGCGGTGTCGCCAGAAGCGTTTGGCCGTATAGACCAGGGCGGCCACCAGCAGCCCCAGCATCGGGGCGACCAGCGGCAGGGAGGGGGGAAAGAGATAGTCAGTGGCAGCCATCAGGAGGGCCGCGCCGGCCGGCCCTAGGAGCATCTGCCCCAGGTCGTGCAGGGCCCCAAGCCAGGTCCGGCGGTCCCGCTCCCGCGGCGGCGTGGCCAGAGAGTCGCCCGGCACAAAGCGTTTGTCCAGAAAAAGGTCGGCCAGCAACAGCAGCCCTGCCAGTATGGTGAACCAGCGGGCCTCGATGAAGGCAAAGGGCTCCCGCAGAGCCAGCCGGCCGCCATAGCCGGCGATGGCCGAGACGAGCAGGAGCGGGAGATAGGGGCTCAGGCCGGCCGAGAGGGCCAGCAAAAAGGCAGCAAGAAAGGAAAGCCACGGGTTCATCGGTCCTCGCCAGAACGAACGGTCGGCCGGCGGCCCAAACCACACAGCGGCCCCATTGTACTATATCCCCTCCCAGAAGGCAAATCGGGCCAATCCCGGCAGGCGAGGGTGTGGCTTTGGCCTGCCCCAACAGAGAATGCTCCTGATTTCCCCCACTCATTGCTTCGGCCGGCACCGGTTCACAGGAACCAATCACACGTTACCACCAACGGAAGCAAATTTGTCTTTTCTCCCACATTGTGCTATCATAAGGCCCGACCAAAAACGACTGCACGAGGGCGCGGCCCTCGCCGTCAACCGAAGGAGGACGCGAATGTTTCGTATCCTGGAAAAGGAAACGCTGACCCCGGTCTCACACTATTTCCTCATCCAGGTCCCCGAGATTGCCCGCAAGGCCCAGCCCGGCCAGTTTGTCATTGTGCGCATGGACGAAAAGGGGGAGCGCATCCCCCTGACGATCGCCGACTTGGACCAGGAGGGCGGCACGATTGCCCTGGTCGTGCAGGAGTTGGGGGCCTCGACCAAGCAGATGGGGCAGATGCAGGCGGGGGACTCGTTTCTGGATGTGGCCGGCCCGCTCGGCCGGCCGACCGAGATCGAGCGCTACGGCACAGTGCTCTGCGTGGCCGGGGGTCTGGGGATCGCCCCGATCTACCCGATCGCCCGGGCCCTGCAGGCGGCCGGCAACACCGTCATCACCATTATGGGGGCCCGCTCAAAGAACCTCCTCTTTTGGATGGAGCGGCTCGAATCGGTCAGTGACGAACTGGTCGTCTGTACCGACGACGGCTCCTACGGCTACTACGGCCTGGTCACCGCCCCGCTGAAGGAACTGCTCGAGGCCGGCCGGCATGTGGACCATGTCTTTTCGATCGGGCCGGCCATCATGATGAAGTTCGTCTGCAAGACGACCGCCCCCTTCAACATCCCCACCACCGTCAGCATCAACTCGATTATGGTGGACGGCACAGGGATGTGCGGGGCCTGCCGCCTCACCGTGGACGGCAAGACGCGCTTTGCCTGCGTGGACGGCCCCGACTTTGACGGCCACCTGGTAGACTGGGACGAACTGCTGGCCCGCCAGAGGCAGTATCTGGCGGAGGAAAAGATCGCCGTGGAGGAGTGGGACCACCAGCACCCGTGCGAGCCGGTGCTGGCACCCGGCACCGAGGCTCCGTAGGATCGAGGCGGTGAGCAACCCAAGCCGGCCTGAGGCCGAAAAGGAGATGTCAATGGAGTCGTTACCACGCTTTTACCGTGTGGCGATCACCTTTTCCCTGATCGTCAACCTGGTCCTGGTTCTGGTCCTGATCGCGCTGCCCTTTGTCCTGCGCCCAATCCTGCGGGATGTGCTGGCCGAGCTGGACAACCTGGAGAACGCCGTCATCGAGACGACGGTCGAGATTGACCAGCCGATGCCGGTGGAGGGCGTAGTCATCCAGGTGGAGCAGCCGATTCGGGTGGTCACCACCGACCAGTCCAACATCGAGGGGGCCTATGTGACGATGTACCTGGGCGGCGGCAGCCAGGTGGCCGGCACGACCTACATCAACATGCCCGCCGGAACTGAACTACCGATTGACTTTCTCGACGACATCGTCATGCGCTCCAATATCCCCGTCCGGCTTTCGGTGCCGGTCTCGATTCCGTTGAAAGAGACACCGCTGGCCGGCAGTTTTGCCCACTTTAAAGAGATGCTCTCCCCGATCGCCAGAGTCCTGGGCCTCCAGTAGGGCGATGCGAGGAAAACCGGTCCAACCGAGGAGACAAAGATGTCCGAAAAAGGAAATGGCCGCAAGATTCCCCGACACGAGATGCCACGGCAGGAGCCACAGGTGCGGGCACGCAACTTTGACGAGGTCGCCCTGGGCTACCCCCTGGAGGTGGCCATTGCCGAAGCCCAGCGTTGCCTGCAATGCAAAAAGCCCCTCTGCGTGGGGGGCTGCCCGGTCGAGGTGCGCATTCCCCAGTTTATCCTGGCCCTGCGCGAGGGAGACCTACCCCGGGCCGTGCGCGAACTCAAGGCCCGCAACAACCTGCCGGCCATCTGCGGGCGGGTCTGCCCGCAGGAAACCCAGTGCGAGATTGTCTGCGTGCTGAGCAAAAAGTATGAGCCGGTGGCGATCGGTCGGTTGGAGCGGTTCGTCGCCGACTGGGAACTGGAGCACGGGGTCAAGGTCCCCGAACCGGCCCCGCCGACGGGAAAGAAGGTGGCCGTAGTGGGGTGCGGGCCGGCCGGCCTGACCTGCGCCGCCGACCTGGCCCGGATGGGCCACCAGGTGACGATCTTTGAATCGCTCCACGCCCCCGGCGGCGTGCTGATGTACGGCATCCCCGAGTTTCGCCTGCCCAAGTGGATCGTCGAGGCCGAGGTAGACTATGTCAAAAAATTGGGTGTGGAGGTACGGCTGGATGCCGTCATTGGCAAACTCTACACCATAGACGAACTGCTGGAGCGGTACGACGCCGTCTTTTTGGGCACCGGGGCCGGCCTGCCCCGCTTCCTGGGCATTCCCGGCGAGAACCTGAACGGCGTCTATTCGGCCAACGAGTTCCTCACGCGGGTCAACCTGATGAAGGCCTACCTCTTTCCCGACTACCAGACGCCGGTCAAGCGCGGCCGGCGCGTCGCCGTGGTCGGCGGGGGAAATGTGGCAATGGACGCCGCCCGCAGCGCGCTGCGCCTGGGTGCGGAGGAGGTACACATTGTCTACCGCCGCTCGCGCAAAGAACTCCCCGCCCGCCTGGAGGAGGTGGAGAACGCCGAGGAAGAGGGCATCCATTTCGACCTGCTGACCAACCCGGTGCGCATCTTGGGGAACGACCAGGGCTGGGTGGAGGGGATGGAGTGCATCCGTATGGAGTTGGGCGAACCGGACAGCAGTGGCCGGCGCCGGCCGGTACCCATCCCCGGCTCCGAGTTCACCTTCCTCTGCGACCTGGTTATCATCGCCATCGGCACCAGCCCCAACCCACTCATCTTTGAGACAACCGACGGCCTGGAGCGCACCCGCTGGGGCACCGTCGTCGCCGATGAGGAGACGGGCAAAACGACCCGAGACCGCGTCTGGGCCGGCGGGGACATTGTCACCGGCGCGGCCACCGTGATCAGCGCGATGGGAGCGGGCAAGCGAGCCGCCGCCGATATAGACTGCTTCCTGATGGAACGGGAGGTCTGTCTGCTGGACCAACTGGCCCGGAAGGACGAGGAGGCGTTGGGCGGTTCGTCGTAGGGACAAGCCCTGCCCCTACGGGCAGGCACAAGGCCCTGCCCTTACGAGGTTGCCCGGACGACGATCCAGACGGCCCCGGCCAGGAGCAGGAGCCAGATCAAGACGACCACCAGCGCGGCGCGCCGGTCCTGGGGCCGGCCGCCGCGCAACTCTTCCCGCGCCCGTTCCTGAGCCTCCTCCCACAGCAGGGCCGGAATCAGCCGGCGGGCCAAGAGCACCCCCAACGGGAGCAGCACCAGGTCGTCCAGATGGCCCAAGAGCGGGATAAAGTCGGGAATCAGGTCGAGCGGGCTGAGCAGGTAGAGGACGAGGCCGGCCAGGAGCAGGCGGGCGTACCAGGGGGTGCGCGAGTCCTGGTAGGCCAGGTAGAAAGCCAGGGTGTCCTGGCGGAGTTGGTCGGCCCGATGCTTCCACCGCTCCCAGAGGCCTGGTCCTTTCATCCTGGGCCTCCGGTCAGAGCCCGTTATTCAGGCGGGCCAGCGCATCTTCCGGTGGAAGGAGGGTGTCCCCTTTCCACCCCAAGGTCAGGAGGTAGCCCAGGATGAGCAGGCCGGCAGCCAGCCAAAAGATCGGGGCAAAACCGATCTGGTCAATGACCGCCCCGGCCAGGATGGGCAAGAAACTGACCAGGCCCAGGGCAGTGTTGACAAAGCCGATGTAACTGGCCCGCTCCTCGGCAGGGGTCAGGTCCAGAAGGAGGGCCATAAAGCCGATGGAGCGACCGCTTTGGGCCGTACCGCTGAGCATAAAGACCAGGGTAAAGAGGTAGGCCGGCAGGAGGCCGTTCTGCTCGACCGTAAGGCCGGCCAACCGCAGGGCCCAGGGCAGGGCCACCGCCAGGAGCGGCTCCGCGGCGGTGAGCAGGGCGGCGGACTTGGTCAGAAAGAGGGTGCCCCGTTTTCGTCCGACCCATTGCCACAGCGGGTTACTGCAGATTTGGGCCAAGGTCATCGCCGAGAGGTACAGCCCGACCATGGCCTCCGGCGCGCCCAAGATGTCCAGGGCAAAGATTGGGTAAAAGGGAGAGGCCAGGCGGACCATGTTCTGCAAGAGGCGCACCCAGGCGTAGTGGCGGAAGGGTGGGTTGGCCCGCAGCAGGGCCGGGGCACGGGCCAACTGCTGGCGCAGGGTGTGATGGGGCAGGTCGGGAGGGCCCGGTTCCTCCTGCACATAGGAAAAGGAGAGCAAGGCCAGGAAGAAGCAGAGCGCGGCCAGCCCAAAGAGTATCCCAAAGCGCCAGGGGGCCGGGCCGGCCGGGTCGGCATCGAGAATCGCCTGCACGGCAAAGCCCGCCCCAAAGATAAGCGCACCCCCGACCAGGTTGCGCAGGGCAAAGAAGGAGGCCCGTCGCTCCGAGGGGATGACCTTGCCGATGACGTCGGTGCGGGCCAGCGCACCCACTCCCGCGCCCAGGCGGGTGCCGCTGAACAGGAAGAAAAAGAGGACGAGCAGCAAAAGCGGCTGCGAGTACCCCAAGAGCCAGGCAAGGAAGGCCAGCAGAGCATACACTCCCGCCCGGAAGAGTTCCAGCGACACCGCAATCGGCACCTTGCACTGCTTGGGCTGTATCCAGGGGGCGATCAGGAACTGCGGCAGGAACCAGCCGCCGAAGCGGATGGCCGGCAGGAGCCCGACCAGCGCGTTCGAGCCCCCCAGGACGCGGACAAAGACGGCCAGCACCAGGCTCGGATGGGCCAAGTTCATCCCCAACTGGGTCAGGGCCCCGTTGACGATCCCCAGACAATAGTTTCGCTGCCCGGTGGAACCGCGCAGCGTCCGCACATATCCTCTCAGGTTCAACAGCCCCGCCTTTGCCTTTCGCCGGCGGCCTCTTCCAAGATGGGCCGTACAGGATTCGAACCTGTGGCCCTCGGATTAAAAGTCCGATGCTCTGCCACCTGAGCTAACGGCCCGCCCCTATTGTAGACCCTTCTGGAGGAAAAGTCAAATCGAACTGCGGAAGGCATGGAAGGTGCATCCCCTGGTAGGGCAACTCCTGCCAAGTTGCCGGCAAGGAGTTGCCCTACGGACTGAACCACCCCCTTGGTTATGGGGCAACTCCTGCCAAGTTGCCGGCAAGGAGTTGCCCTACGGTTCCGCCCGATTTTCACTTCCCGGTTGGACTGAACCACCCTTTTGTGCTATGATACGGGCGCGGAATATCCGAAGCAGTGCAAGGAGCGCACCGATGGCTGTCATTCTGGAAACGAACGGCCTGACCAAGTACTACGGCCCCGTCCGGGGGGTGGAGGACCTGGACCTGCAGGTCGAGGAGGGCGAGGTCTTTGGCTTCCTCGGACCCAACGGGGCGGGCAAGACGACGACGATCCGCCTGCTGACAGGGTTGCTGCGGCCCAGCCGCGGCCAGGGCCGCATCTTTGGTCTGGACACCTGGGCAAAGAGCCCGGCCGTGCGCGCCCGTCTGGGCAACCTGCCCGGTGAGTTTAACCTCTACGAGGACCTCACCGGTGAGCAGTTCCTCCGCTTCTGCGCAGCCCTGCGCCGGCAGAAAGACCTCTCCTTTGCTTACGAACTGGCCGGGCGATTTGACCTGGACCTGAAGCGGCGCATCGGGGGCTACTCACGGGGAATGAAGCAAAAGTTGGCCCTGATTCAGGCGTTGATGCACCGCCCGCCGCTCTTTCTCCTGGACGAGCCAACCGTCGGCCTGGACCCGCTGATGCAGCAGGAGTTCTACCGGGTCGTGGACGAACTCCACGCCGCCGGCCACACCTTCTTCATCTCCTCCCACTTTTTGCCCGAGGTGGAGCGGGTCTGCCACCGGGTGGGCATTATCCGGGAGGGACATCTGGCCGCCGTGGAAGAGATTGAATCGCTCAAAGCCAAGTCGTTCCGCTGGATGACCATCACCTTTGCCGAGACTGTCGCCCGCGAGGCCTTTACCGACCTCCCCGGCGTCGGCCAGCTGGAGAAGCGCAACGAGCGCACCCTCCATTTCACCGTCAGCGGGCCGCTGGACCCGATCGTCAAGCAGGCCGCCCGGTTCACCGTCGTGGACCTGGAGTACCGGCCGGCCACCCTGGAGGAGATCTTTTTGACCTACTATGGCAAGGAGCCGGGCGATGCTGATGCGTAACCTCTTTCTCAAAACGCTGCGCGACTATCGCTGGTCCATCCTGGGCTATGGGATTGGGATGACGCTCTACGGTCTCCTGGTCGTCTCGGTCTATCCCTACATCGAGGGCGTCCCCGGCCTGGGAGACCTGCTGGAGAGTTATCCCCCCGCGCTGCGGAACATCTTTGGCTTTGAGGATATCCACGCCTTTATCACGCTGGAGGGGTTTTTATCTGTGGAAATGTTCAGTCTGGCCCCCTTGATTATCGCCATCTTTACGATTACGGCGGGCGGGGGACTGTTGGCCGGCGAGGAGGAAAAGGGCACGCTGGATCTGCTCCTTTCCAACCCGCTACCCCGTTGGCGGCTGGTACTGGAAAAGTATGCCGCGCTGGTCGTCGCGCTGCTCCTGATCTGCCTGCTGACGGCGGCCGGCCTCTTTATCGGGGCCGTCATCATTGAGGAGACCGTCGCCGGGAAAAAGTTGCTCAGCGGGGCCTTGAACCTTTTCCCAATCACCCTCCTCTTTGGCACGCTGACCCTCTTTTTGACCTCCTTGCTGCGGCGGCGGGTGGCGGTCGGCGTGGGGGTGGCCCTGATGATCGGCACCTACCTGTGGAACGGCCTGGCCCCGATGGTACCCGAACTGGAGGCCTCCCGCCAATACACCCCCTTCTACCTTTACCACGCTCAGGAGGTGCTCGCCGAGGGCATCCGCTGGGGAGACTGGGGCATCCTGGCAGGGCTTTCGCTGGCCCTGCTCCTCCTGTCACTGCCCCTGTTCCGGCGGAAAGACTTGGCCGTCTAGAAGCGTTCGAACACCGGTCAACAAGCGGATGAGGAGCGGATGATTTAACACGTCCATAGGATAGGTTTTCTCGCCTATCCGGCGGATTGGAAAAAAACCGTCCGGACAGGAGGAGGACCATCTGGACAGGCCGGAACTTTTCCAGCAGGTTCGGACAAGAGGAGCACACGTTGACCCAGGTACAAGCAGATGCGGCAAGGGAAAAGCGGGCCGTGGCCCTCAGTTCGGTCCTGGCGGCGGTGGGGCTGACCGCTTTCAAACTGGTCGTGGGGCTGCTGAGCAATAGCCTGGGCATCCTCTCCGAGGCGGCGCACTCGGGGCTGGACCTGGTCGCCGCGCTGGTGACCTACCTGGCGGTGCGCGTCTCGGACCGGCCGGCCGACCAGGACCACCATTTCGGCCACGGCAAGGTGGAAAACCTCTCCGCCCTGATCGAGACGCTGCTCCTCCTGGGAATCTGCGGCTGGATCGTTTACGAGGCCGGCCGGCGGCTCCTCTTCGAGCCGATGCACGTCGAGGCAAGTGTGTGGGCCTTTGTCGTGATGGGGGTCTCGATCGGGGTGGATATTGGCCGGTCGCGGGCCCTGCTCCACGCCGCTCAAAAGCACCACAGCCAGGCGTTGGAGGCCGACGCATTGCACTTCCAGACCGACATCTGGAGCAGCGCGGTGGTCATCGTCGGGCTGGGGCTAGTCCGGCTGGCCGAGGTATTGCCGCCGACCTGGGGGTGGTTGGTCCAAGCCGATGCCGTGGCCGCGATCATCGTTGCGGGAATCGTCGTCGGGGTCAGCGTGCGGCTGGGCCGGCGCACCCTGGACGCCCTGCTGGACCGGGCCCCGGCCGGCCTGGCCGAGCGCATCGGCGAGCGCATCCGCGCCGTCGAGCACGTCCGCGCCTGCGACCGCGTCCGCCTGCGCACGGCCGGGCCGACCACCTTCGTCGAGGCAACGGTGCGGCTCGATCCCGGCCTGCCCACCGCCCTGGCCCACCAGGTCGTCCAACGCGTGCAGGAGGCAGTCGTCGCCGAATGGCCCCGCACCGAGGTCGCGGTCTTGGTCGAGCCGGCCGATCTCGCCCCGGAGGACATTCGCGGGCGCATTCACCTCCTGGCCGACCGGTTGGGCCTTTCGGTGCACGACCTGCACATCTACCGCATGCCGGACGGCTACCATGTGGACCTGGACCTGGAGGTGGCCGGCGACCTCTCGCTGGAGGAGGCCCACCGGGTAGCCACGCAGTTCGAGTCGCTCCAGCGGGAACTCCCGCAGATCGCCGGTGGGGAGACGCACATTGAGGTGGCCGCGGTCGGCCCGCAGGGGAAGGGTACGGAGGTCACGGCCGATTACGGCGACCTGGTAGCGCAGGTACAGGCCGCTGCGGAGGCCTGCGAGGATGTCTCGCATTGCCACGACGTCCGCGTGCGGCAGGTGGCCGGCGACCTGTACGTCTCGCTGCACTGCACCTGCCCCGGCGACCTGCCGATGGAGGAGGCCCATCGGCGGACGGCCCAGTTGGAGCGGCGGTTGCACGAGGCCCTGCCCGAGGTGGCCCATTTCCTTGTGCATATTGAGCCGGAGGACACGGCCTGAGGAGAAACGGAGGTCCCAATGGGGTACTGCACACACTGTCGCAAAGGGTTCGCCGAGGAGGAAGGGGAGTACTGTCCCAAGTGTGGACGGCGGCTGTTGCCGGCCGCGCCTCAATGGCGACCCTACGACCCAGACGAGCCGCTGGTGGTCGCCGCCACCGTCTATGGTGAGTTGGAGGCCCACCTGCGCAAGGGACAACTGGAGCAGGAGGGGATTCCGGTGCTCCTGCAGCACGAGGCGGTGGGGCGGGTGTACGGGGTGACGGTGGACGGCCTCGGGGCCTACCGCCTGTTGGTGCCGCAGGGTTTGCTCCAGGAAGCCAGGGAAGCACTGGCCGCCTACCGACAGGGCGCGGCCCCATCAGAGACAGCCGGGCTCCTGGCGACGATTCGTGAGGAGGTCGAGCGCGACCTGGCGGTAGAACTGGAGGACGAGATCGACGCCCCTCCTTCCGCCCGGCCCTTTCTCCGCGAGGTCTGTCGGCTGGCAATCGAAAGGCGGGTGCCCCGGCTCGCCGACCTGCCGGAGGAACAGAGGCTGGCGGTGGAGAAGGTCCTGGTACACATCCTGGAGGAGGAGTTTGCCCGGCGACTGGGCCTGCCAGGGCTGACCCCGGAGGAGCATGTCCGAGCGTTGGAAGAGGCGGAGGTCCCAATCACGGTGGCGCAGTATGATGCCTTCACGGCTGCGTGGCAGGAAAGGTACGCCCCCCAAAGGGCTCTTGAGGGAATGGCAGACTCCCTTTGGGATGCCCTCTTTGCCCAAGCGGGGTAAAAGAGAAGCGGTCTGCACCGACCTCGGCGTACTCCGGCAAACCACCTTTCAGTAGAGCCAGCCATGGTAAAAACAGGTCTGAGGAGGTGGAACGAGTCATGTTTATCAAGATCATCTCGGTGGGTGGAACGATTGACAAGGTCTATTTCGACCGCCTGAACACCTACCAGGTCGGCGACCCCTCCGTTCGAGAGATCCTGAACAACATCGCGCTCAACTTTGACTATGAGATTGTCTCGCTGATTCGCAAAGACAGCCTGGACATGACCGAGGAGGACCGCGAAAAGATCCACCGGGTGGTCCGGGAGGACCCCGCCGAGCGCATCCTGATCACCCACGGCACCGACACGATGGTCGAAACGGCAAAGCGGCTCTCCGACATCGAAGGAAAGGTCATCGTCCTGACCGGGGCGATGGAGCCGGCCGGTTTCAAAACGAGCGACGCCACCTTTAACGTCGGCTTTGCCATCGCCGCGCTGCAGTGTCTGGAAGCGGGCGTCTATATCGCCATCAACGGGCGCATCTACCGGCCCGACCAGGTGCGCAAAGATCGGGCCGAGGGGCGGTTTGTCGAGGTTGCCTGAGCCCCCTACTCCACTGCCGGGGGAGGCAACGACTCCCGGGCGCCGATCTTGCCGTACAGGTCCACAAGCGCCCGGATGCCCTGTTTCCAGGAAAAGTGGGCCACCGCCCGCTCGCGCAACCGCCGGCCCAGGTCGCGGGCCCACTCCCCGTCCCGCAAAATCTCCCCCAGCCGTTGGGCCAACGATTCGGCACTGCCATACTCGGCATAGATGCCCAGGTCCCCCAGCATCTCCCGGCTCACCGGGGTATCAAAGGTGACCACCGGCAGCCCCATCGCCATATAGGTGCAGATTTTGCCGCTGCCCTCGGTGGCCGACATCTTGGGGGCGACGGCCACATCACCCAGCCCCAGGTAGCGATGGGCCTTGCTGTACCAGATGCGGCCGGGGAAAAAGGTCCGCGGGAGGATACCCAACGAGCGGGCCATCTCGGCATAAGCCTCAACCCCCGGAAACCCCATGATCAGAAAATAGACGTGGGGCATCTCCTGCAAAAGCAACCGGGCGGCCTGTAGTAGGAGGTCCGTCCCCTGGTAGGGGGCCAGCAACCCCAGGTAGACGACCACCTGGGCGTCGGGGGGAATGCCCAGGTGGCTCCGCATCCAGGCCCGTTCCCCCGCCCAGCCGGGAATGCCGTCCAGGGGGCGGAACCGCTCCGTGTCCACCCCATCGGGGACGGTAAAGAGCCGTTCTGGAGAAAAGTCAAACTCCTCCCGTAGCACCCGGGCCGCGTTCCAGGAACTGGTCACCACCGCCTGGGGCCAGCGGTTGATCTGGGTCTCCAACCAGCGCAGAAAGCGATAGCCCCATCCGTCGGGGGAGAGAAAGCCGTGGTCCAGCGCCTCCGAGGTCGCGCTCCCCTGAAAGTCAAAGAGCACGGGGATGCCCAGAAACCGGCCGATAAGCGAACCGATGAGGGCCCCCTCGTGCAGATGGGCGTGGATGACGTCCGGCCGCTCCCGTATGGCCACCCCCAGGGTGCGCAGGCCCAGCATCAGGTCCAGGTAGTACTTGTGCCGGGAACTGCCCACGACCGGCCGTTTGACCCAGGGCACGCCCCAACTCCGGCGGATGTCCAGGCCGGGCAGGTTGTCGCCGTTATGGTAGGTAGAGATAATCACCTGATGGCCCAAGGGCAGCAGGTTGTTGACCTCCGAGAGGATGCGCACGTGGCAGCCGTAATCGGAAAAGAACGATGTCGGCGCGACCATCAAGACCTTATAGGGCACCCCGGCCTCCTCTGCAATCGGGGTAGGGGCGTCAGTCAACGGCAAGCCGCCGGCCCACCGCTCCGGCAAGCCCCTCCCAGGCGAGATCCCGGCAGTTTACCGCGCCCGAATCGTCGCTCCCAACTCGCGCTCCAGGGCTGGGACGATCTTGTTGTCCCGCAGGCGGTTGACCTCGTCCTCCACCAGCACCCGGTCCATCGCCTGAAAGACCATCCGATAGGCCAGGCTGACCTTGCCCGGCGGCAGCGGGCTGCCCCAGTAAAGGTCAAAGAGGGCCAGGTTGCGCAAGAGTTCCCCGCCGGCCTGCCGGATGACCTCGGCCACGCGCACAGCCGGCGTCCCCCCATCCACCACCACGGCAATGTCCTGAACGACGGCCGGGAAGCGCGAGAGCGGCTCGTAGATACGGGTCCCGGCCGCCTCCAGGAACGGCCCCAGGCGGAACTCGGCCAGGGAGACCCGCTTCTCCGGCAGGTCGAACTGCTCCCGCACCAGCGGATGCACCTCCCCCAGGACGCCGGCCTGACGCTCGCCGAACCACAGGACGGCCTGGCGTCCCGGATGCAGCGAGGGGTGGTCCCCCGGTTCAAAGCGGGCCCCGGCAATTCCCAACCGCTCCAGGAGCGTTTCCACGACCCCTTTCAGGTCGAAAAAGTCCATCTCCTCCGTCTCGGCGGTGCGCCGGTCGGCGGCCGTCCGCGCCCCGGCCAGGCAGATTCCCAGCATGGTGGGTTCCTCGGCCACCTGCTCGCCCTCGCGGGGAAAGTAAACCCGCCCGATCTCAAAGATTGCCACCCGCTCCGTGTGACGCAGGTTCAGGGCCGTGGCCTCCAGGAGGTGGTTCATCAGGGTCTGGCGCATATACTCCCGCTCCACCGTCAGCGGGTTGGCCAGGCGGATATAGGTGCTGCCGTCCACGGGGGGCATGCCGGGCCGCAGGCGCGAGACGCTTGCCAGGTTGGTCGGCGAGTAGGTGATGACCTCATCCAGGCCGGCCCCGACCAGGATATCGCGAACCCGCTCGGCCAACTCTAGAGAAGGATTGCCCCGCTGCGGCGGCAGCACGTCGCGCAACAGGGTCGTCGGGATGCGGTCATAGCCGTACATGCGGGCCACTTCTTCGATCAGGTCAGCGACGATGGCAACGTCCATACGAAAAGAGGGCACCCGGAGGTGGACCGTTTCCCCCTCGACCGTACAGGCAAAGCCCAGCGGGCGCAAGAGAGCGGCCACCTCCTCCGCCGAAAGGTGGAGGCCCAGGGAACGCTCCACCTCGGCGGCCGGTAAGGCCAGTCGCACCTCCGACCAGGGGCGGGGGTACACATCCACCACTCCCTGCGCGGTCGTCCCGCCGGCCAGTTCCTCCAACAGTTCGCAGGTCCGGCGCAACGCCCAGACCGTCCCCTCCGGGTCCACCCCGCGCTCAAAGCGGGTCGAGGCCTCGCTGATCAGGTGAAAGTGTTGGGCCGTGCGACGGATGCAGATCGGGTCAAAGTGGGCCGACTCCAGGAGGACGTGGCGGGTCCGTTCGGTGACCTCACTCTCCAGGCCGCCCATCACGCCGGCCAGGGCTACCGGCCCCTGGCCATCGCAGATGAGCAGGCGGTCGGGGTCGAGAGGACGCTCCTCCCCGTCCAGGGTGACCATGCGCTCGCCCTGGCGGGCCCGCCGCACCACGATCGCCGGGGGGGCGTCGCTCCCCGGCTTGGGGCGGAGTTGCTCATAGTCAAAGGCGTGCAACGGCTGGCCGAACTCCAGCATCACATAGTTGGTCACATCCACGACGACATTGATCGGGCGCATCCCGGCCCGCAAAAGCCGCTGCTGCACCCACAGCGGGGAGGGGCCCATCCGAACGTCGCGCACCAGCGCCGCCGAGTAGCGCGGGCAGAGGTCGGGGTCGAGAATCTCCACCGTCACCTGGCCGGCGATCGGCGGCCCCGCCTCGCGGGGGGAAGGGTCGGGAAGGCGGAGTTTCTGCCCTAGCAACGCGGCCACCTCCCGGGCCACCCCGATCATGGAAAAGCACCGCCCCAGGTTGGGGGTCAGGTCCAGGTCAAGCACCGTCTCACCCAGATAGTCGGCCAGAGGTTGGCCCACAGGGGCATCCGGGGGGAGGAGGAGGATACCGCTGTGCTCTTCCGAAAGGCCCAACTCTTTTTCCGAGCAAGCCATGCCCTCCGAATAGACTCCTCGAATCTTGGTGCGCTTCAGGGTGGCCTGGCGGGGCGTTTCGCCGTAGGGGTCCCACAGGCGGGCCCCGGCCTTGGCCAGGGCCACCTTCTGTCCCCGGTCGCCCGGTCGGATATTGTCCGCCCCACACACCACCGTAATCGGTTCCTCCCCGCCGTACTCGATCGTCACCAGGGTCAGCCGGTCGGCGTTGGGATGGCGGTGCACCTCCAGGACCTCGCCGACCAGGATTCGCTCGCGGTCCCAGTCTTCTCCGATCGTTGTGATTCCGGCCACCTCCAGGCCGGCCAGGGTGATGCGGTGGGCCAGTTCTTCCAAAGAGACTTTAACCGAGACATACTCTTGCAACCATTTCAACGGGACCTTCATCCTCTTATCTCCTTCAAGATGTTGTGAGGGGTATGGGCCGACAGGGCTACGTTTCGGAGGGCAGGGGGTCGCGGGGGCCCCCTGCCCTCCCCGGAAAGATGAACAGGGTGAGGGAAAAGGTCTGGCCGGCCAGGTGTCGCCGTATCTCGCTCATCGCACAACCCCGTCGAACTCGGCTAAAATGCCTGTGCAGGATTATATCATAGTCCCATGGGGACTGTCAAAGAGGCCCGTGTGGGGGCACGGCGATACCAAAGTCGCGTCGGTGTGGCACGAATGGCCAGGGCCCGGCTGCAGGCACGTGACGCGCGCGTGCGCTGGCGCCTTGTCGGGCCGGCTCTACGCGGCACGGGCGCCGAGGCCGGGCCCTTCCCGGCAGAGGCCAATGACTTTGATATGGCCGTGGTGTGGGGGTCGCGACAACCCTTTTGGATGGCTGAAGCATAGCAGTCCAGAAGGGATCTACAAGGCCCGCAAGGCTTCCACCGCATCGGCCCCCAAGTGGAGCCGCACCACCCGCCGGCCGGCCTGGCGCAACGCCTCCAAGTCCCCCAACGCCTGCGCCGCTTTGAGCACTCCGAAGGTCAGCGACGCCTCCTCCGAGCCTACCTGGTCGGGAATCGGCGCGTCACGGGGGTCGTCGGCGGTGAACTGGACAAAGAGGCCGTTGCCCCGGTCGCCCTTGTGCAGTTGCCCGGTCGAGTGAAGAAAGCGCGGGCCGTAGCCGACCGTCGTCGCCAGGTGGTAGCGGTCGCGCAGGCGGAGGCGCAGGGCCTGCAGGGCGGCATCGGTCTCGGGGGTGGGCCGGAGGTAGGCCTGCAGGGCGATATAGTCTCCCGGCCGGCCCTGGGCCAGGAACCCGGCCAGCACCTCGGGCCGGGGCGGGAAGGCATCCACCGCCGGGAGCGCACCCTCCTGCAGGTAGGCAGCGACCATCTCCCGCGCCAGCACCTTGGACGCCTCCACGTTCGGCTGGTCAAAGGGATTGATGTCCAGGAGATGGCCGGCCACCGCCGTGCCCATCTCCCAGAGGAAGAACTGCAGGCCCAGGTCGTAGGGGTTATGCAGGCGCAACTGTACCCAGGGGTGGCCGGCCGCAGCCAGCGTTTCCAACGCTTGCACATAGGAAGAGGCCTCCCCCTCCAAAAGAACCTGCACAAAGAACCGGTCCGCACCGTACACCTCCGGCGGACCCGGCGGCTCCCCCACCACCGGCAGGAGGCCCCGCCCCTCCTTGCCCGTGCTCTCGGCGACCAACTGCTCGATCCAGTCCCCCAGGGCGGCCATGGTCGGGGAGACCAGCAGGGTCAACTTGTCCCGGCCGGCCCGGGCCAGTTCGCCCAGCACCGCTCCCAGCCGGACCCCCTGGTTCTCGGCTGCACCCACACAGGCGTCACAGGCGCAGGCAGCGGTAAAGGAACGCTCCAGCAGGAGGCCCACATCCACTCCCACCAGCGCGGCCGGCACCAGACCAAAGAAGGAGAGCGCGGCATACCGCCCGCCGATCTGAGGGTCGTTGAGAAAGGTCGTGCGGAAGCGGAACTGTTTGGCCTTTCCCACCAGCGGGCTGCCCGGGTCGGTGATGGCGATAAAGTGGTCCCCGGCCCGATCCCACCCCACCGCTCGTACCATCCAGGTGTAAAAGTAGCGCAAGAGGGAGAGGGTCTCCACCGTGCGGCCTGACTTGGTCGCCACGATGACCAGTGTCCGCGCCGGGTCCAACCGCTCGGCCTGAGCCAGCACCGCGCCAGGGTCGGTGCTGTCCAGGACGGTCAGAGGCAGACCACCGGCCTGTCCCCAGACCTGGGCAAAGAGGGCCGGGGCCAGGCTGGATCCGCCCATGCCCAAAAGCAGCACCTCGGTATACCCATCGGCGCGGACGGCGGCGACCAGTTCCGTCAGCCGTTCCAATGCCCCTTGCATCCGCTCGGGGGCATGCAGCCAGCCCAGGCGGTTACTGATTTCGGTTGGTTCGGGCTTCCAGACGGTGTGGTCGTGTGCCCAGATGCGCCTGACGACGCGGTCGCGGTCCAGCCGGCGCAAGGCTGTCTCGACCGCCTCCTCGTACCCCCCCAACCGGGCCAGGAAAGGCTCCCAGCCGGCCCGCAACCGCTCCTGCTTGAGGGCAATCCCCTCCAGCAAGAGATGAAAGGAGCGGGCAAAGGCGGCCACGCCGGCCTGCTGAAGGTCCCGGGTGATTTCGTCCAGGTCAATCCCCAGGCGGGCCAACTGCGCCACCTGTTCGCGGGCCTCCTCCAGGCCGCCCTCCAGCGTCGGCGCGACCGTGCCGTGGTCGAGAAACGCCTGCAGAGTGGTCAGCGGCATCGCGTTAACGGTGTGGGGGCCGATGAGGCTGTCCACGTAGAGGGTGTCGGGGTAGAGGGAGTTCTTGGTGCCGGTGTCGGCCCAGAGGAGTCGCTGGACCTGCGCCCCCTGGGCGGCCAGCGACTCCCAGCGGGGCCCGGAAAAGAGTTCCTGGAAAAGGGCGTAGGCCAGGCGGGCGTTGGCGATGGCGATCTTGCCCTGGAGGGAGCGGGCCTCGTCGCTGCCGATGCGCTCCAGGGCGGCGTCCAGTGCCTGGTCCACGCGGCTGACAAAGAAGGAGGCCAGCGAGGCGACGCGGGCGAGGTCCCCGCCGGCCGCGGCGCGCCGCTCCAGGCCGGCGATATAGGCTTCGGCCGCCGCCCGATATGCTTCCAGGGAAAAGAGCAGCGTGGCGTTGACCGGGACCCCCGCGGCGATCAGGGCTTCGCTGGCCGCGATGCCCTCCGGCGTGGCCGGCACCTTGAGCATCACGTTGGGCCGGCCCAGGGCGGTGTAGAGTCGGCGGGCCTCGGCGACCATCGCGGCGGTGTCGTGGGCCAGGTCCGGGTTGACCTCCAGGCTGACGTACCCATCCAGGCCGTTGCCGGCCTCGTAGAGTGGGCGAAAGAGGTCGGCAGTCCGGCCGATCTCTTCCAGCACCAGGGCCTCGTAGGTCTCCGGCGGCGAGCGGCCGGCTTTGCCCAGGCGATACAGGGCTTGATCATAGTCGTTACTGCCGACGATCGCCTTTTCCAGGATGGTGGGGGAGAAGGTCAACCCCCGCAGACCCTGTGCAATCAGGTCGGCCAGTTCGCCGGAAAGGAGCAGGGCCCGCCGGATATAGTCCAGCCAGGCGGACTGCCCCAGGGCAGCCAGGTCGTGCAGTCGGGTCATGGCTTCCCTCCATGTAGGGCCACTCATCGGCTACGCCTGCGGCATAGCCGATGAGTGGCTTCCAACAGCGCCTCGGCGGCCTGCCGCACCCGCTCCACGGTGATGCCAAACTGCTCCATGAGCACATGGCCGGGCGCGCCGGCCCCGAAGGTATCCAACCCCACCACCGCCCCGTCCAGGCCGACGTAGCGTTCCCAGCCCAGGCGGATGCCGGCCTCCACCGCTACCCGCGCCCGCACCGTCGGGGGCAGGATCGCCTCCCGGTAAAGGCGCGGTTGCCGATCAAAGAGTTCCCACGAGGGCAGCGAGACCACGCGCACACCAATCCCCCGGCCGGCCAGTTCCCGGCCGGCCTGCAGGGCCAGGTACACCTCCGAGCCGGTGGCGAGCAGGATGAGGCGCAGTGACTCCGGCGACTCCCAGAGCAGATACCCGCCCCGGCGCAGCCCCTCCGCCGAGGCGGTCTCCCGGCGGTCCAGAAGAGGCAGGTTCTGTCGGCTCAGGACAATCGCCGTGGGGCCGCTGCGGTTGCGCAAGGCCACCCGCCAGGCCTCGACAATTTCGGCGGGGTCGGCCGGCCGGATGACGGTCAGGTTGGGCACGGCCCGCAGGCTCATCAACTGCTCCACCGGTTGGTGGGTCGGGCCGTCCTCGCCCACACCGATGCTGTCGTGGGTAAAGATATAGACGACCGGCAGTCCCATCAGCGCGGCCAGGCGCAGCGAGGGCCGCATATAGTCGGAAAAGATGAAAAAGGTCGCCGCATAGGGACGGATGCCACCGTGGAGGGCCAGGCCGTTGGCAATTGCCCCCATAGCGTGCTCACGCACCCCAAAGTGGAGGTTGCGGCCGCCGTAATCCCAACCCCCGCCGACCTCGCCCTGCACCTCGCCGGCCGGCCGGGTCCCCGGTCGCTGCAAGTCGCCACAGCCCTTCAACCAGGTGCGGCAGGAGGGGTTCAGGTCGGCCGAGCCGCCCAGCAGTTCGGGCACAGCGGCCGCCAACCGTTGCAGGACCCCCTCCGAGACCTTGCGCGGGGCAAAGGAGGCTGCTTCCAGGTCCACGTCCTCCGGGGCGAGGGGGGGGATGGCCTTTTCCCAACAGGGGGGAAGGTCTCCGGCCATGCGCCGCGCGAACTCGGCGGCCAGGTCCGGGTAGGCCGCCCGGTAGCGGGCAAAGGCCGCCGTCCACTCGGCCTCCCGGCGCGCCCCCTGCTCACGGGCCTGGCGAAAGTACTCCAGCACATCCGGCGGGACGTAAAAGGCCGGCTCCAGGGGCCAGCCCAGCCGCTCTTTGGTCGCCCGCACCTCCTCCTCTCCCAGCGGCTCGCCATGGGCATGGAAGGTGCCTTCCTTGTGCGGCGCGCCATAGCCGATCGTCGTGCGCACCAGGATGAGGGAGGGGCGGGTCATCTCGTTCCGGGCCAAGCGGATGGCCTGGTCAATCGCCTCCAGGTCGTTGCCCTCCTCCACCCGCCGGACATGCCAGCCGCAGGCGCGGAAGCGGCCGGCCACATCCTCAGTAAAGGTCAGGGCGGTCGAGCCGGCCAGGGAGATGCGGTTGTCGTCATAGAGGACGATCAACTTGCCCAGGCCCAGGTGGCCGGCCAGGGAGATTGCCTCCGCTGCGATCCCTTCCATCAGGTCGCCGTCGCTGACCAGGACGTAGGTATAGTGGTCCACGATGGTATGGCCGGGGCGGTTAAAGCGCGCCGCCAGGTGCGCCTCGGCGATGGCCATGCCTACCGCGTTGCCCAGCCCCTGCCCCAGCGGGCCGGTGGTCGCCTCCACGCCCGGTGTGCAGCCAAACTCGGGGTGGCCGGGGGTCCGGCTGTTCCACTGGCGAAAGGCCTGGATGTCGTCCAGGGTCAGGTTGTAGCCGGTCAGGTAGAGGAGGGCGTAGAGGAGCATCGAGCCGTGGCCGGCCGAGAGGACAAAGCGGTCGCGGTTCGGCCAGTTGGGGTTGGCCGGGTTGTGCCGCAGATGGCGCGTCCAGAGGACGTAAGCCATCGGCGCGGCCCCCAGCGGCAGGCCGGGATGGCCCGAGTGAGCCCTTTGGATGGCATCAACGGCCAGGAAGCGGACCGCGTTGATGGCCCGCTCTTCCAGGTCAGGGCTCATCCCTCCTCCCCTCGATAGATGCGAATCACCGCATCGAGGAGACGCAGGGCATCCTCCCGCTCCCGCTGAAAGACGTTCCGCCCGATGATCGAGCCAAAGCCGCCGCCGTCGCGGATGCCGCGAATCTCGTCCAGGACGGCCTGCTCGTCCTCCTTCTTGGCCCCGCCGGAAAAGATGACGATGCGCCGGCCATCAAAGGCACTCTGGACGACGTGGCGGACACGCTCGGCAATCGTGGCGCGGGGCACCGCCTCGTAAGCCGGTTGGGCCTTTTTCAGGGCAATCCGCTCCGAGGGCACCTTGACCTTGACCAGATGTGCGCCGAGTTGGCAGGCGATCTGGGCCGCATAGGCGATCACGTCCAGCGACGTCTCGTCCTCGCCGGCCAGGGCTCCCCCGCGCGGATAGGACCAGACGACGACGAGCAACCCCTTCGACCTGGCCTCGCGGGCCAATTCGCGCAACTGCTCATAGAGCAGGCGACGCTCCAGCGTCCCCGGATAGATGGTGTAGCCGATTCCGACGCAGCCCAGACGGAGGGCGTCATCCACCGTAGCGGTCTGGGCCGGCAGGGGGTCCTTTTCCGGGTAAAGGAGGTCGTGATTGTTCGCCTTGAGGATGAGGGGGACCTGGCCGGCATACTCGGCAGCCCCGGCCTCCAGAAAGCCCAGCGGGGCGGCGTACGCGCTCAGGCCGGCCTCGATGGCCAGTTCAAAGTGATAGTGTGGATGGTAGGCCGGCGGGTTGGGGGCGAAACTGCGGCCGGGGCCGTGCTCAAAGCCCTGGTCCACCGGCAGGATGACCAGCCGGCCGGTCCCGCCCAGCCGGCCGTGCATCAGCAGGCGGTAGAGGTTTCCCAACACACCGGGGTTCTCACTGCGATACCAACTGAGGATCTCTCTGACGCGGTCGGTCATGGCATACCTCCTGTTTCCTGTTCTACGGGCCTTACACCCAGGGAGGACCGATACGCCCCCATTTTACCACAGGCGGGGCAAAAGACAAGTGGGGAGTAGCACCGTTTGCCGACACTCCCCCCGCATGGTATAATAGCGGCCAGACGAAACGGCCCAATGCGCACAGGACGGAGCGAATGGACCCGCGCGAACTGGAACGCTTTATCATCATCGCCCGCGAACGGACAGCCCAGGGGCAGGCCCGTCGGTCGTCGCCGGAACGCCCCGGCGCGGTCGAGATTATCTACCGCGAGGGCAGCCTGACCTACCGGGACAGTTACTTTGGCGGGAGCCGCCTGATCGGGCAAGAGATCGTCCGTCGGGCCGGCCAGGCGGTCTGGGGGATGAACTACCTGATTCTGATTCGCTCCTCTCCCCTGCCCTCGGAGGAACTGGCCGCTTTCGTCCAACGAGCGCAGTTGGCCCGCTACCGGGAGCGACGCCTGCTCGGACCGCACGAGGTCCAGGAACGCTCCCTCCGCTACCTGGACCAGAACGAGGGGACCATCCGCCGCTTCTGGGGCAAGGTCGAGGTCTTTTACCGGGAGCAGGTGCTCCTGGAGATGCTCTACCACGGCGGGCTGGTACAATAGACCGCCCCGCGATGGTTCTCGGATGGACCCCAATCAGGGAGCGGCCGGGTAGGTCTGGAGGATGAGACCGGCCGGCAGGTCTTTCCAAGTCCCCTGAAGCAGATCGGGCAGGGGATCGGGGATGGTGACCGTGGTAGGGTCGCCGTCCGAGATGTAGCGCACCTCGGGGTGCTCCTCGAAATAGTCCAGCCAGGCGGCCAGTTCGTTCGCAAAGACCTGGTTTCGGAGGATGTGATAGGGGTCAAAGGCGCGGGCGAAGGGACTGAAGGAGGGCCCGCCGGCCACCGACACGGCAGCGTCAAAGTCGTAGGTCAGCCCCTCCCACTCGCCGGCCTGAATCAGGCTCAGGTCCTCCGGATAGACCCCCAGTGGGACGGAAAGGGAACGCACCTCGTAGCCGGGGACCAGTTCCTCGATCGTCGTCTCGGAGACGGCCAGTTGCCAGCGGGCCTGTTCGGGGGTGCCCTCGTCCAGGCGAAAGTGGGAGAGGGTGTGGGAACCGAGTTCCATCCCCCAGGCGACCAGGTCGTTCAACTTTTTCTCGGCCCATTCGGGCTGGCCAAAGAGGATCCGTTCGGGCACATCCACTTCCAGGAGGAGGAAAAAGGTCGCCCGCAGGGGCCACTCGTCGGGATGGGCCCGGTTCGCCGCCAGGAGGATGCCGCAGGCGCTGTCCGGGTCGGGGGTGCCGTCCTCCAGGTAACGGCACTGGCCGATGGAAGAGTCGTCAAAGGTGAGGACGACCGGGGTCTTGCCGGCGGGCACATCAATCCAGCCCTGGGCCAGGTCAATCAGGTTGATCGGGTAGTAGCCTCGCTCCCGGAGCATCTCGACGTCCTGGCGAAACTCCTCCGGCGTGCGGCTCCAGCGGCCGGCCGGCTCCTCGATCAGGTGGTACTCCAGCACCAGAATCCAGCCCAGTTCGTTCACCCCCAATTCCTGCCAGAGGGTGACGGGATCGGGGGTGGGGGTCGGGGTGGCGGTAGGCGTGGGGGTAGCCGTGGCCGTTGGTGTGGGGGTAGCGGTCGGTGTGGGTGGCGGTGTCGGGCTGGGGGAAGGGGTGGTGGTGGGCGATGGGGGAAGGGGAGTGCCGCCACAGGCGGTCCCCCCCAGCAGTACGGCGACAAGGACAGCGGTTCGGAAAAGGGAAAAGGAGCGCATCATTCCTCCTGCTCAACGTCCCACTCTTCCCGGCCTTCCTCCCAGTCGGCAAACTCGTCCTCCCAGTACAGTTCCACCGGCCCGATGCGCACGCGATCCCCATCGCGAATCCCCGCATCGCGCAGGGCCTGCTCAATTCCCGAGGCGGCCAGGACGTGCTGGAAACGGGCAGCGGCCTCCTCATTGCCCCAGTCGGTCATCACCGCCAGCCGCTCGATGCGCCGGCCGCGCACGCAAAAGCCCTCCTCCTCCCGTTCGACGGTAAAGGCGCGTTCGTCGGCCGGCGGCGGGCAAAAGAGGAGCGTCTCCTGCCGGGGAGTGAGGTCGTAGGCTGGCGGGAGTTGGCGCAGCAGGGCGGCCAGCCGCTGCAGCAGGGTATCCACCCCCTCCCCGGTCACGGCCGAGATGGCAAAGAGGTTCTCCGGCTCCACCGGCAACGCTTCGCGCAAGCGTTCCCAGTAGGAGCGGGCATCGGGCAGGTCCATCTTGTTCACGGCGACGAGTTGTGGCCGGGCGGCCAGAGTCGGGCTGTAGGCGGCCAGTTCCCGGTTCGTGGCGGCATAGTCGTCCAGCGGGTCGCGGCCGTCCACCCCGGCCCCGTCCAGGAGGTGAATGAGCAGGCGCGTGCGCTCGATGTGCCGGAGAAACTCCAGCCCCAACCCGACCCCCTCGCTGGCCCCTTCGATCAGGCCGGGGATGTCGGCCATGATGAAACTCTGGTCGCCCACCGTGACCACGCCCAGGTTGGGGGAGAGGGTGGTGAAGGGGTAGGGGGCGATCTTGGGGCGGGCTGCGCTGACGGCGGCCAGCAGGGTGGACTTGCCGGCGTTGGGGTAGCCGACCAGGCCGACGTCGGCGATCAGTTTCAGTTCCAGTTCCAGCCAGCGCTCCTCGCCCGGTTCGCCCCGTTCGGCTAGGCGGGGGGCCTGGTGGGAGGGGGTGGCAAAGGCGGCGTTGCCCCGCCCGCCGCGCCCACCCTGGGCGACGAGCAGCCGCTGACCGGGGGCGACCAGGTCCACCTCCAGGTGGGCCTCATCGTCCACCCCCCGAACGACCGTCCCCGGCGGGACGGGAATCTCCAGGTCCCGGCCGTTGCGTCCGGTGCGCTTGCCCCCCTCTCCCGGACGGCCGTTCTCGGTGCGAAAGTGCTGCTCGTACTTGAAGGCGATCAGGGTGTTCCGGTGGGGGTCCACCACCAGGTAGACATCCCCGCCCCGGCCGCCGTTGCCGCCGTCGGGGCCGCCAAAGGGGACATATTTTTCCCGCCGAAAGGAGACGCAGCCGTTGCCGCCGTCCCCCGATTTGACGTAGATTCTGGCGCGGTCGTAGAGCATAGGTCGGCTCCTGGTCATTATCCGGGGATATTGTAGCATCGCCAGGGGAGGGCGTCAACTGCGTTGCCTCCGGCCGGCCTCTGTGGTATACTAGGGGGGAAGGTCCTGGATGAGGTGCCGAATGAGGGTTTCGGAAAGTCAGGTCTCACCCCGCCGCTGGCTCCTTTGGGGGCTGGGCAACCTTCTAGTCGTGGCCGGCCTCTTTGCCCTGATCTATGTCGGCGGGCTCTATATCTACCAGAACGGGCCGGCCCTGGAGCGGCCCCAGGTCCCGGCCACACCGCAGGTTCTGCTCGCGCCGGCCCTGGCCCTCACCCCGACCCCCTCGCCACCCCTGCCTCTGCTCAACCACAACCCGGCCGAGCCCCCGCCGCCGGCCCCAACGCTGGACCCTGCCTGGCGCTCCCGGCTGACCCGCATCACCATCCCCACCCTGGACTTGGACAGCCCGGTGGTGGCCGTGGCCTGGCATGTGGAGGAATGGGGCGGGCAGCAGGTGGCCGTCTGGGATGTGGCCAAGTACGCCGTGGGGCACCACCACGGTTCGGGCAACCCCGGTGAGGGGACCAACATCGTCCTGGCCGGCCACTCGGGTGGGTTCGGGGCCGTCTTTCGCCGGCTGATCGAACTGCAACCGGGGGACGAGGTGACCCTGTACACGGAGGACCGTCAGTACCTCTACGTCGTCGAGGAGGCCCTCCTGCTGCAAGAGGTCAACGTGCCGATGGAGGAACGACTGCGCAACGCCCGCTACATGGCCCCCACCGAGGAGGAGCGGGTCACCCTGATCACCTGCTGGCCCGTGCCGATCTATGACAAGCGGGTGATTGTGCTGGCCCGGCCCTACCGGACCGAGCCGTTCCCTCGGCCCGACCTGATCGCGGATTAGGAACCGGACACGGGCAAATTTCGATTATGGCGCGAATGTGTCAATAAGCGGAAGAAGGGTTTCCGAAAACCGGCAGTGCTTTATCCAAAAGTTGCACTTTGATAAAGCGATAGCGGGTGAGGCAACTTTGCCTGTGTCCGGTTAGGAGCTTGTCAAAAGGCCGTCCGGGCAGGCCGGCAAGCCCGTCCTACAGGTCTTGGGAACACCAGGAGCCTATCCGAAACCCACCGTGGGGCGGGTTTTCCAGACCGCCCGGACGGACTAAAAAGGCCGTCCTATGGGTTTTCGGGTAGGTCCTGGGGCTCCGTCAGCCGGTCCAGCGCGGCGCGGATGGCGGCGATCTCTTCCACGGCCGGCCCGCCCAGGTCGTAGAGGGCCAGGCCCTGCCGGTCGGCATCGAGGATTTCAGGATGATACCCAACCATACCCAGGAGAGGATACTCCTGCATCTCCTGCTCGACAAAGGCCCGCTCCTCGTCGTTGCGCACCTTGTTGCCGACGACATAGACCTGGTGGACGCCAATGTCGGCGGCCAGGCGGCGGATGGTGTGGGCCATCTGGATACTGCGCCGGCCTGGCTCGACGACCACGACAAAGGCATCCATCGCGTCGGCCGTGCCCCGACCGATATGCTCAATGCCGGCGACCATGTCCAGGATGAGCACCTCCTCTCGGTAAAAGACCAGGTGGCGAACCAGGGAGCGCAGCAGCACATTCTCCGGGCAGACGCAGCCACCGCCGCCCCGCCGGACGGTGCCCATAATCATCAAGCGCACCCCCTCGTGCTCAATCGAGAGGGTGTCGGGGAGGTCATCCACCCGGGGGTTCATCTTGAAAAAGGGGGCCTGCGAGCCGGGCCGCGCCCCGGTGCGCTCCTCAATCAAGTCGTCCATATCCGCGATGGGGACAACCCCCTCCAGGCGTTCCGGGGAGATGCCCACCGCCGAGGCCAGGTTGGTCGAGGGATCGGCGTCAATGGCCAGGACGGGCCGGCCGTCGGCGGCGTAGAGCCGGGCCAGCGTACCGGCCAGGGTGGTCTTGCCCACACCACCTTTTCCCATTATGGCGATCTTCATCCCTGCCTCCAGTTGACGGGCGTGCCGTTTTCTGCTACACTATCGGCAAACAGGTCGAGGGTCAAACGATGATGGTCAAACTGTTGCTGAGTTGGAACATCCTGGAGGGCCAGGAGTCGGCCTATATGGAGTTCGTCGTCCACGAGTTGGGCCCCGGCCTGAACGAGTTGGGGTTGACGATTACCGATGCCTGGTACACGATTGCGGGCGAGGGGCCCCAGGTGATTATCGGCGGCGTAGCCGAGGACCGCGAGACCCTGAACCGCATCCTGGAACACCCCAAGTGGAAACAGCTGCAAAGCAAGTTGATGGAGTATGTCTTTGACTACCGTCAACGCATCACCTCGCCTCAGGGGCTGTTCCAACTCTAGTCTGCACGTCGTCCCATTCTAACACGGCGGTTCTGGCACTGTCAAGCGTGTATAACCCGGATGAAGGAGGAGGCAATGAGCGTTACCTGGGTGGACATTGTGGTCATTATCTTTGCGCTGGGCCTCGGTGTGGTCGGCTACTGGCGAGGGTTCCGGCGGGAACTCTTTGTCACCCTGGCCGGCGTGGTCCTGGGGGTCGTCTTTGGCAGCCTCTGGGGGCCGGTCTGGGGCCGCTCGCTGGCCGAGCGGCTGCAGGGGGAACAGGCCCTCTACCAGGGTCTGATTCAACTGATCGGGCTACTCTTTGTGGTCCTGGTGGTGGGATATGGCAGCAGCATCTTTTTGCCGCGCACCGAACTGAAAAAGGTCTGGCCGCGATTGGCCGGTGTGCTGGTAGGGCTGTTCAACGGCCTGCTGGTGGCGGCCTTTTCGCTCCAGTACATCCAGGACGCCTTTCTCAAGCCGGATTCGCTCCTGGAGCGGTCGCCGATCTCCTCCTATCTGATGGTCGCGCCTCGGTGGGCCCTGTTGGCGGTTGTCGTGGGGATGTTTGTTGCCGTGGTGGCGGTGGGCCTGTACAGACTCTTCCGCTACGCCAGCCGCCTGACGCGGGAGGTGTTGGAGGCCCAGCCGGCCCCGGAGCCGGCCAAGCCCACCCCGGCCCCACCGCCCGCAGAGACCCTCCCGGCCACAGAGCCGTTTACCCCGCCCGGAGAGCCGACGATGGCCCCTCCGCCGGCAGGGCCGGAAGCGGCCGCCGAGGAGGAGCCGACCGTGCCCTGCCCCAACTGCAGCCAACCGGTGCCTTTCGGAGCGGTCTATTGCCCGCACTGCGGCAAGATTGTCTCCTGAGCGGGGAAAAGCATACCCTTTTTGTCCCCCCCAAGATAGCCCCATGAATAGAACCCCGGATGGGCGAGGGCAATGCGGCTACCGGCTCCAGGGGAGGGTGAGGCCTGAGTAGAACCCCGGATGGGCGAGGGCAATGCGCTTTCCCGCCGGCGGGAATGATGCCGGGCGACTAGAACCCCGGATGGGCGAGGGCAATGCGCTTTCCCGCCGGCGGGAATGAGCCAGGCGATTAGGACGATGGGCGAGGGCAATGCGCTTGTCGCCCGTTGGGGGGGTGGCCGGGCGACACCGTGAACAGGTGTCGCTCGGCCCGGGTGGGAAAAGGCCCGGCGGCCCCCCCTCGTTGAGCCCTCACGCCTGCAGGGCCGCGACCTGCCCCAACAGCCAGTCGATCCACTCCTCCAGGCCCTGCCCGCTCCGGCAGGAGAGTTCCAAGATCGGGGCATCGCGGTTCAGGCGGCGGACCGCCTTTTGAAAGGCGACCCGGTCGAACGGCAGGTGGGGGAGCAGGTCCAGTTTGTTCAGCACCACCGCATCGGCGCGGGCAAAGAGGTCGGGGTAGCGCAGGGGACAGTCTTCCCCCTCGGGCAAACTGGTGAGGATGACGCGCAGCGTCTCGCCGATAAAGCGGCCGGCCGGCGAGGTCAGCGTGCCAACCTCCTCGATCAGGAGGAGGTCCACATCGGCCAGGGGGAGTTGCTCCAGAGCCTCGCGGAGCATGTTTGCATCCAGGTAGGGAAGGCCGCCGGTCTCGATCCAGACGACGGGAATCTCCAGGTCGGACAGGGGGTTGCGGCTGCCCCGGCGGCCCAGGCCGGCCTGGACGATGGCCAACCGCAGGCGACTGCCCAGGCTCTCGACGGTGCGCAGGAGTAGGGAGGTCTTGCCCGCGCCGGGGGCAGCCTGGAGGTAGACGGCCTGGATGCCCATCGCCCGCACCAGGGCGGCGTTCTCCTCGGCCAGCCGTGCCTCCGCCGAGCGGACCTGCTTGATCTGGGTTGTCAGGGCCATCGTGTCCTCCATCAGGTAGCGATTGCACCCTCATTGTAAGCAGGACGGGCCGGCAGAACAAGCCGCCCAGATTACAAAATCCTTACGCCTGCGTCCGGGGCCGAGCAGTCGTGACCGGGACGGTCGTCTACCCGCTGCGGCCCTTGTTCTCCCTGCCGGCCTGTGTTATGATGGGGGCCGGCAGTTGACCCGACCCACAGAGGAGGTTTCGATGAGGCGAATCGTCGAGTGCGTGCCGAACTTTAGCGAGGGCCGGCGGCCGGAGGTGGTGGAGCAGATTTGCGAGCGCATCCGCTCCGTCCCCGGCGTGCAATTGCTGGACCAGGAGATGGACCCCGACCACAACCGGGCGGTGGTCACCTTTGTCGGGCCGCCGGAGGCGGTGGGGGAGGCCGCCTTTCGGGCGGTGCAGGAGGCGGCCCGGTTGATTGACATGCGCCGGCACCGGGGGGCGCACCCGCGCATCGGGGCGACCGACGTGCTGCCCTTCGTGCCGGTGCAGGGGGTGACGATGAAGGAATGCGTCGCCCTGGCCCGGCAGGTTGGGGAGCGCATCGGGCGGGAGTTGGGCATCCCGGTGTACCTGTATGAGGAAGCGGCCACCCGGCCGGAGCGGCGCAACCTGGCCGACATCCGCCGGGGGGAGTATGAAGGGCTGGCGGAGGCGATTACCGACGACCCCGACCGTGCGCCCGATTTCGGGCCGGCCGAACTGGGGCCGGCCGGCGCCACCGTCGTCGGGGCCCGCTCCTTCCTCATCGCCTACAACGTCTACCTGGGCACCGCCGACCTGGAGGTGGCCCAAAAGATCGCCCGGGCGGTGCGCCACTCCAGCGGAGGGCTGCGCTTTGTCAAGGCGCTGGGCCTGGCCGTGGAACGGCCCGGCCAGGTGCAGGTCTCGATGAACCTGACCGACTATCGCCGCACGCCGATTCACCGGGTGATGGCCCTGATTCGGGAGGAGGCGGCCTCTTACGGGGTGCCCGTCCTGGAGAGCGAGATCGTCGGACTGGTCCCAGGGGAGGCCCTCCTGGAGGCTGCCCGACACTACCTGCAGTTGCATCACCTGACTCCAGGTCAGGTGGTGGAAAACCGCCTCCAGGCCGGCGCGGAGGAGGAGGGGCTGGCCGCCGACATGCCCCGCGCCTTTCTTGCCCGCGTGGCCGCGGGCACACCCACGCCGGGCGGGGGTTGCGTCTCGGCCCTGGCCGGCGCGCTGGCGGCTTCGCTGACCCGCATGGTGGCGAACCTGACGATCGGCAAAAAGGGCTACGAGGAGGTCGAAGGGGAGATGCGCGAGATCGAGGCCGCCCTGACCCACCTGGAGGAGGAACTGCTCGAACTGGCGGTGCAGGACGCCGCCGCCTTTGACGCCATCATGGCCGCCTACCGCCTGCCCCGCAAAACGGCGGAAGACAAGGCCGCCCGCCGGCAGGTCCTCCAGGAGGCCACCCGGGAGGCGACGCGGGTCCCCTTGGCCACGGCCGAACGAACGGTCAAGGTGCTCGAGTTTTTGGCCCAGGTCAGCAGCCGGGGCAACGTCAACGCCCTGACCGATGCCGTGGTCGGGGCGCACCTGGCCCTGGCAGCGGTGCGGGGGGCGGCGGCGAATGTGCGCGTCAACGTGGATACGCTGGACGACGCCGGCCTGGCGGAACAGTTTCGCACCCAGATTGCGGCGTTCGAGGAGCAGGCGGCCGGCCTGGTGGAGACGGTCCTGGCCACCGCCGCCGAGCGGGCGGCGGGATAGGCGCGAACTAGTCTACAATCTGAACCCCGGTCGCCTCGGGCAAGATCTCCAGCGTGCCCTGATAGACCGCAATCTCACCGGTCACGCGCACGCGCACACCGGCGGCCAGTTGCTCCGCCTGGGGAAAGGCGTCGTAGACATTCTGCCAGAGGAGGAGGACAATCTCGCCGCTTTCATCGGAAAGGGAAAAGCGTACGCCGGCGGAAAAGGTCTCTTTCTCACCAAGCACCCCCTCCACGGTGAGGACGCGGCCCTCGTCGGCGGCGGTGATGGAGCCGATCGGGGTCAAGGGCAGGGGTGTGGGGGTAGGGAGGGTGCGCCGGCCGGTCACCGTGATGTCGCTTCCCCGGCGGGGAATGACCTCCAGCGCGCCTCGATACTCGGCGAGTTCGCCCAAGATATAGACCTCGCTGCCGGGCCCCAGGTCGGCAGGGGCCTCCTCCAGGAGGTTGCTCCAGAGCAAAAGCACAATCGTCCCGCTGCCGTCGTCCAAGGTGTAGCGCACCCCCTTGGAGAAGGGCTCCTCCTCCGTCAGCACCCCCCGGAGGGCGACGACCCGGCCGACGTCGGCCGGCCCCAGGTCAGCCACGCGCACCTCCTCCGGCGGCGGCGCGGCCACCAGAATGACCACATCCTGGGGCACCTCCGGCACAATCTCCAACGCTCCCCGGTACTCGGCCACCTGCCCCTGCACCCGCACCCGCGCCCCGGCGCCAAGCGTGGAGGAGTAGGGCAGCGTCTCGTAGAGCGAATCCCACAAAAGGAGCAACACCTGGCCGGTGCCGTCATCTAGGGTAAAGCGCATCCCACTGGAAAAGGGGTCGCTCTCCAGCACCGCCCCCTCCACCTGCATCCACCGCCCCACATCGGCGGAGGTGAGGGAACCGATCTCGCGGAGCGGCGCGGCCATCACCATCTCGACCGGGACCAGGTCGGCAGTGGAGGCCAGCACCAGTTGCGGCTCGCTGCCGTAGAGCGAGACCGCCCCTACGACCTCCAAGGCCTGACCCGGGGCCAGGTCGGGCAGTGGGCCGGTCAACTGCTCGATCGCCCTGCTGACCACCACGTCAATGGCGCTGCTCTGGTCCCGCAGGCTGATCAGGGTCAGGCCCTCGTAGGGGCTGTAGACCTGCCGTGCCTGCCCGCGCACGCGCACCCGCAGACCTATATCCAGCGGACTGATCTCGCCGATCTCTCTGTCCACCGGGTCGGGGCGGGTAATCTCCAGTTGCTCCGGGGCGTTGAGGTAGAGCGCGACCAAGTCCTCGCGGATGCGCAGCGTCCCGGCCACGCTGACCCGGTCGCCCACGGAGGGGATACGGCCCTGGGCGATCAGGTCGCGGGTCTCGTTGCGATAGGCTGAGACGCGCAGTTCACCGGTATCGTCAGCGAGCCAGAAGGCCAGGAACTCGCCCTGGGGGTCATAGTCGGGCCCCTGGGAGACGCGCCCCTCGATGCGGACGTAGGCCATATTCATCATCCCGCCGACCTGGCCGATCTGCACCAGGGGGGGCCGCGCCCGCAGGGCAAAGAACCAGAGGATGCCCAGGCCGGCCAGGGACAGAATGAGGGCGGCGAGTTTCAGGGCACGCAGCGGAGTGCGCCCACGCAGGCGGGCGCCGCAGTAGGGGCAGCCCTCGTAGGGGCCGGTAAAGCGACCGCAACTGGGGCAGTTCACGGCAGGCGCCTCCTTTTTCTCGAACGGCCTCGCCGGCCGAATCTCTTGTCGGGCGGACTTTGCGGCCCGCCCGCACGGCCTGGAAAGGCCCTCCTCTCGTGGGGCGGGCTTTGCGGCCGCCCGCACGGCCTGGAAAGGCCCTCCTCCTGTGGGGCAGGCTTTGCGGCCCGCCCGCACGGCCTGGAAAGGCCCTCCTCCTGTGGGGCAGGCTTTGCGGCCCGCCCGCACGGCCTGGAAAGGCCCTCCTCCTGTGGGGCAGGCTTTGCGGCCCGCCCGCACGGCCTGGAAAGGCCCTCCTCCTGTGGGGCAGGCTTTCCGGCCCGCCGGACGGCATGGAAGGACCGTCCTACGAATTCGGACAGGCATATTGTACACCAGCCGGCGGGAACGTGCAAGGTGTTCCTCTCGCAGGTTCGGGAACGTAGTCGCGTCTTTTGTCTTTTCTTCCTTTTTGTGCACTGGGCGGGCGCAATGGAATGGCGCCCCTACGGGGTGGCATCGATAGTGTCACAGGTCTTTTTCCCTCCTTTCTGTGGGCTACGGGGCGAACTGCACCCACCTTTACCAAACAGTATATCACAACCCGAAGCGCCTTGCCTGACGCCGCAGCGGACCGGCACTCCTCCGGGAGGGGCGCAAGCGCGCTTGCACCC
>FWPU01001908.1_pt1 | contig 60237 bp, 41 predicted proteins | sample 2228361 | NCBI WGS metagenome assembly FWPU01 (sample SAMEA103939777, study PRJEB20133) | metagenome
TAAAATAATAATAATATTTATGGTTGATAATAGTAAGTATATTAATATTGTTGGGGCAGCCGAGCATAATCTTAAGAACATTTCACTAAAAATACCGAGAGAAAAATTTATCGTCATTACAGGTGTTAGTGGTTCTGGAAAGTCATCTATTGCATTTGACACAATATATGCTGAAGGGCAAAGAAGATATATGGAAAGCCTATCCGCTTATGCAAGACAGTTTCTAGGACAACTATCTAAACCCAATGTTGAGTCAATTGATGGTCTACCACCAACTATTGCAATCACCCAAAGACAAAGTGTTTCCACACCACGTTCAACAGTTGCTACACAAACAGAAATTTATGATTTATTAAGAATATTATTTGCAAAAGTTGGAACACCATATTGTTATAAATGTAACAATGAAATTACAAAACAAACCATAGATGAAATGGTTGGTTTTATATTAAATGATTTCATTGGGAAAAGGATTCTAATTCTTTCTCCTGTCGTGAGAGGAGAGAAAGGAGAACACAAAGAATTACTTACAAATCTTAGATTGAAAGGTTTTGAAAAGATACGTCTTAATGGCGAAATTGTTGAATTAACAAATATTGTGAGTGTAGACAAAAATAAGCGCAACAATATAGAGGTTGTAGTAGATTCCTTGATAGTAAAAGAGGAAGCAAAAAACAGGGTTAACGAATCAATTTCTTTATCACTGCAATTATCAAGTGGTATAGTAACAATAGTTACCTCTGACACAAAAAAAGAAATAACTCTTAATCAAAATTTATCGTGTGTAAAATGTCGTGTAAATGTGCCGGAAATTACGCCAAGGGTATTTTCATTTAACAGCCCTTACGGCGCTTGTTTAGAATGTGACGGATTAGGAATAAAAATGGAGATAGACACAGACTTACTTATAAATGATAGAAAAAAATCTATAAACTCAGGTGCATTATCTATATTAGATACTATTGGTAAATCATACTGGTACTTTGCCCGTATAGTCTACGACATGTGTGACAGATTAGGTATTGATAGAGATGAACCAATAAAAAATATACCAGAAGGAGAGATAAATGTCCTACTATATGGTAGTGGGCAGTTTAAAGGTTTAGTATACGAAATACAGAAATACTACTACAACACTAAAAGCGAATATTTCAAAAAGAAAGTTCAAGAAATTATGACAGAGCAGACATGTCCATTATGTCAAGGAGCAAGATTAAAAAAAGAATATTTATCTATAAAAATACAAGGATTAAATATATACGATATCACAAAAATGGAAGTAGAAAAAGCTTATAAATTCTTTGAAACTTTGAAATTCAACTCAATTGAAAAAAATACAATTTCACAACCAATTTTGAAATTATTGAAGACAAAATTGAAATTCTTAATAGATGTAGGAGTGGGATATTTAACTTTAGAACGTAGGACTTCAACTCTATCTGGCGGAGAATTTCAACGTGTCCAACTTGCTACACAATTAGGTTCTGGGCTCGTAGGTGTTTGTTACATATTAGACGAACCTTCTGTCGGATTACACCCTTGTGATACTGAAAAATTAATTAAAATTTTAAAAAAACTTAAAGATATGGGTAATACTGTTATTGTTGTAGAGCACGATGAAGACACAATAAGAAGTGCGGATTGGATAATAGATTTAGGTCCTCATGCAGGGCAGACTGGTGGTGAGGTTATTGCTGAAGGTATTTTGACCGATATCATACAATCAAACAAATCAATTACAGGTAAATATTTATCGGGAGAGTATAAGATAGCAATACCTATTCCACGAAATATAGATTTTAATTACTCAATTTCTATATTTGGGGCTAAAGAACATAATTTAAAGAATATAAATGTTACCATACCACTAGGCATTTTAGTTTGTGTTACCGGTGTATCAGGTTCAGGTAAGAGCACATTAGTTTTTGATGTTTTATACAAAGGAATAGTTCGCATGTTAAAATTATCTAAAGAAAAACCAGGTAAATATGATAGAATTACCGGCGTAGAAAATATTGATAAAATCATTGTAATAGATCAATCACCTATTGGTAAAACATCTCGTTCTAACCCAGCTACTTATGTCGGATTTTTTGATGAAATAAGAAAACTTTTTTCTCAAACTGTAACAGCTAGAATGAAAGGTTATCTACCGGGTAGGTTTAGTTTTAATGTAAAGGGTGGTAGATGTGAAGCATGTGAAGGAATGGGAACAAAAACAATTGAAATGCACTTTTTACCTAATATTGAAGTAAAATGTGAAATATGTAATGGTAGAAGATATAATAGCGAGACATTAGATGTTTTATATAAAGGTAAAAATATTTATGAGATTTTGTCAATGTCTATTACTGAAGCCCTCGAGTTTTTTAGGAATATACCGTCAATCTATCCAAAACTAAAATTACTTACAGATGTAGGGTTAGGATACTTAAAAATAGGTCAATCAAGCGCAACTCTTTCAGGTGGTGAAGCGCAAAGAATAAAGCTTGCCTACGAACTTTCAAAACCTCAAACAGGTCACACATTGTATCTTCTGGATGAGCCCACAACAGGATTACATATGGATGATGTCGTAAAATTAATAACAATCTTACAAAAACTTGTAGATAAAGGCAATACAATCATAATCATTGAACATAATCCACACATAATTAAGGTTTCTGATTATATCATAGACTTAGGTCCTGAAGGAGGTTCAAAAGGTGGTTATGTAATTGCTTGTGGGAAACCATCAGATATTATAAATAATCCCGCTTCATATACAGGTAAATTCTTAAAAAAGTTTTTCACGATAGATAACAACATACAAGAGATTTCATCACTTCCAATTCATCAATCAATTAAACATAGAGGATACTAACATAAATTGATATTTGATACATCTTTATAGAATAATAGAAAGGTTAAGACGAACCCAGAAATTATTCAGGAGTAAGTTTTTATAATGCTATCTCCTATTATACCTTACAATGTCTATATAACTTGACAGACAAAAATTTTATATTATTATATTATATTATGTAATGACAAAAAAGGATGGTGTATTAAAGACAAGTGGATAATTATGAGTAAGAGTTTTGTGAAAGGGATATGATTATGAAAAAAGGATTTTCATTGATAGAGCTATTACTGGTGATAGGAATTATTGGTATATTATTAGGGTTATCATTAGTCTATATACCGAGGGCAAGATGTCGTGCTGCTGAAGGTGCAGCTAAAACATTTATAAGTAGTTTGGAACAAGCATTGACAATGTATAAGGAAGAAGAAGGTATATACCCGCTAAGCGATGATGAATTTTCAAGTAAGGTATTGTATACTGCGTTGAGCGAGCCGAAATCAACCGAAGATGCGGCACCATTTATGGATTTCAAAAAGGAAAACCTATGTCCTGATAATACAATATGTTCGAGGGATAAATGGCCTTATTTTTATAGAGAAAACTGGTCAAAAAATAGAGGCGAACGAGAGAATTTAGTAGGTGAAAATAAATATGGAGCTGATATTTGGACTTTGGACTGCGATTATATAAGAAAAGAAAGGGTTCGTCTTGCCCCTGGCGGATGCTATATAGTTTCTGACCCTGAAGATCTCTCTAAAAAAACACGAGTAAAAAACTGGTAATTTTACAAAAGTTCATATGGTAAATAAACAACCTTTAGTTTTTAAAGCCTCAAAAAGTAATCAATCTTCAATTAAATGGCGTGGTTTTACTCTTATAGAAACGATGATTGTTATAGGAATCATTGGCATTTTGGTGACTTTAGTTGTCCATACCGCCAGAAAAGCAAGATTAAAGTCAATGATAGAGGCAACTCGTGCTCAAATACTGAAATATTCAAATGCTCTTGAGGTGTTTTATAGTAAACACCATGAATATCCAACAAGCGATGGAACCCCAGAAATTCCTTGCAAAGGTTCTGAATGTTTATTTGAATTTTTATGCAAATCATACAAATATAAATATGAATGTGATCCGAAAGACCCTTCTATATGCAATGAAAAAACAGACGACCCAATAATACCAAGTGCTTCTTTGGAACCATGGGAATTTGAAGGAAAAAAAACACCAACTGATTTTAGTAGACCACATAAAATTTTTGATTTTTTTGGAACTGAATTAAGATTTTTCAGCCCCGGAAAAAAAAGGGATAAAAAGTTTGGTCATTCAGAGGTCCCGGATATTTATTCTTGTGGAGTAAATAAAAGATGTGAATCAGATGAGGGTGCATGTACCGGTGATGATCTCTGTAGTTGGGAACTTAAATCCATATCAAAATGAACAGGAGTTATCATAAAATATCTTCAACTCGAAAGTATGGTTTTACATTATTAGAACTTTTAGCCGTCATAGGTATCATGGTTTTAATAGTAGGTATATCATATCCGTTATTTCAAATATATCAAGAGACAGTTGGAGTAAAAAAAGGGTTACAGATTCTAAATCAAACGATAAGCTTAGCAAAAAATAAGACTATAACGAAAAAGGTTATTCATTATTTATACTTTGGTACTAACGAGGAAACAAAGCAGGCTTACTTGGCTATCTATATGGAGAATACAGGGAATCAAACTTTAGAAATTAATCAGGGAAATAATGGAGAGGGACAAGCGGTTGATTTAACAGATGGACCTCCTGTACCATTACCAAAATATGTGGGTTTCTTTACAGATGTTTCTATTTTTAAACTTAATCCGCCATATTTAGGGTTTCTGCCCGAAAGTGGTTTACTTATGCCCCCTGGGATTCAACTTACTAATAAAGAAAAATTTATGGACGATCCAAAGGGCAATGCTGATCTTGGTTTAATTTACCCAGTTCAATCTCCTTATAAATGTATATATATAAAATTAGGCAGACAAAGAGGGGGAATAGATGAAGCTGTTTTTGACAAATGCCCGGGTAGTGGAGAAACAAGGTAATGGTTTACAAGAGACACAAAAATTATTTTGTGAGATCAAAATTTATGGGAATGATTTATAGAAAGATATATAAGAAGTAGAAAATATGTTTTTTAAGGAGATAAATTATGATGAAGAATAAGAGGGGTTTTACATTGATAGAAATTTTGATTGCCTTAGTTATAATGTTAGTTGGTATTTTGGGGATAGTAGTCCTATTCCCTTTTGCAATAAAAAATACCGCTGATGCAAGCAGAGATACAGAAATAGGATTTGCTGCTTCTACCATAAAAACTGCCTTAGAACAAGCAATGAGAAGCACTGCACCTGGTGAACCTGTTAATTTAGTATTAAATGGATTACCGCAAGGAAGAATGAAATTTCCTTTACCCAAACCACCCCAAGATCCGAATTCTTCAGGCAAATTTTATATGTTCCCTCCTGCTAATGTTCATTATCCACCTGGTGGGCAAGCTGTAACAGAACAACCACCTGCAGGTGAAGGTGAAAATTTCGAAGGAACTTCTTCTGATAAAAAGGTTTACAGCCCTTGTGCACCTGGTGCGAAAAACGAAACAAGGGATTATTTGAAATCAGTTGATGAAGAAGATAGGGGAAGTAAAGGAGGAGGACAGAACACACAAACACATAGGGGAAGTAAAGGAGGAGGACAGAACACACAAACACAGAGGGATGATATCGAAAGCAAATACCCAGAAATCTGCGGTTACTCTTTTGCTTTTGATGTTCAAAGACCTGAGCAGTTGCCTTATTACAATTTTAGAATAAAAGTGTACGCAAATTATGAAAATCAAAAAAAAGTATTGTCAGATAATAAAATAGAATTTGAAACTTTTTGGATTATCCTTTCAAGCAATGGTGATTAAGTAGGAGTGATGTATTTCCAAAACATTAAAAACACATCTCGTTGCAAGCAGAATTATCAGTTAATTAGCAATTCAAGATTTAAAATCAAATCTGGGTTTACATTAATAGAACTTCTTGTCGCTATTAGTTTAATGGTATTTTTAATATCAATTGTCGCTTATATATTTCGTGCTGCGACCACTGTTTACAGTCAAAACGAGGATATAATAACCATTGCCAATAATGCAAGAAGTATTTTAGAATTTTTAAATAGAGATCTTATGGGAACATTATCACCATCTTCTACCTCACGACAATGCTTCAGACTAGTAAATGGTGGTGAAAATAATTTTACTAAGGCAAAAGATCAATTTGGCTTTAATTCCATAACAACAGTTTTAGGACAGACAAGACCTGTAAGAGTAGAATATAAAATTATAGAAAGCAAAGTGCCAAAAACAAAAGTACAAAGGGTTACAAAAATAACAAGAACCTTACTTTGGAAATTTGAAAGATATGTTACAGAAGTGGATGGTTCTGAAATCGTAGATAAGGTAGGGAAAAGTTTAGAACCAGAAACATTGAGCGAATATTTAGTCTTTTTTAATATACAATATGACGGTTATGAGGATGTCGGGGCAGGAAATTCACGCTTTTTTGAGTTAGATGAACAACCTGGCACTGATGAAAACGGTAATTCATATATGGATATGATCTCAACAGATTTGAGAAGTGGTAATTGTATAGGAGATGGTCAAACCGCTGAAGGTGGTAAAGAAGAACCTAAATTACCTCGTAGATTAGTATTCTATTATCAGATATTCGCTAATGAAAAAGAACAAGTTCAAAAAACATTCAGGCATGAATTATCTATCCAGGCGCGATAAGAAGCTTGTTATCTTTGTAACTGTCTTATAGAAAACTTTCCTCTTCCAAACTCGTCTTTCCCTACACAAACTGCATCTATAATTTGCCCTACAGATAAATAGTCATCTATTCTTCTTACAAAACTATTAGATATTTCTGAAATATGAATCATTCCTTCTACTCCTGAAAATGTTGCTACAATCGCACCAAAATCTTTCAAAGATTTAACTCTCACTTTGTATACCTTGCCTTCTCGTAAATCTCCAATCAATTCATTTACCATGTCAATAGCTTTATTTATATTTTCTTCGTCAATTGATGATATAAACAATTCATTTTTTTCAAAATCAATTTCTAATTGAGTTGATGTTGAATCTTGTATTTGTCTTATAGTTTTCCCTCCCGGACCTATAAGCAAACCTATTTTATCCTGCGGTAATGGCATTATTTTTATTTGAGGAGCAAATTGCGAAATTTTCTGTCTTGGTGTTTCAATACATTTCTTCATAATATCTAAAATTTTATTCCTTGCATTCTTTGCTTTTTCAAGAGCAGTTTTTAATATATCAAAACTTAAGCCGTCATTTTTTACATCAAGTTGTAAAGCAGTGATACCATCCAGCGAGCCACATATTTTAAAATCCATCTCACCATATCTATCTTCAGCACCAATAATATCGGTCAATATAAATTGATTATTATTTATTGTTATAAGTCCTAACGCTACACCTGCTATGTGTTTTTTCACGGGTATACCTGCATCCATTAACGCTAAAGAGCCGGCACAAACAGTTGCCATAGAAGTTGAGCCATTGGAACTTAGTATGTCTGAAACTATTCTTATTGTATGTGGTAAGATTCCTTCATTTGGAATAATAAATTGTAGCGCCTTTTTTGCAAGGGCACCATGACCAATTTCTCTTCGTGTGGTTGCACGAAGCGGGGTTGTTTCCTCTACACTAAATGGTAGAAAATTATAATGAACTAAAAAACGTTCTGAATACTCTTCGTATAAGTCATTCATAATTTGCTGGTCAAACTTCGTTCCTAGTGTTACCGTTGCCAGTGCTTGTGTTTCTCCTCTATTAAAAAGTGCTGAACCATGCGCTCTAGGAAGTAAACCAATTTCGCAACTTATTTCTCTAATTTCATCCAAACTTCGCCCGTCAAACCTTCTGTCTGATTGAATTAGTAATTCAAACACCTCTCGCTCAACTTTTTGTAATATCAATGATAACAGTCGTATATTACAATCAGGATTCTCTATTATTATTTCATTTATTATTTGCTCTCTAAGTTGTTCTAATTCCGCATTTCGCTCCTTTTTCTTACTATGCTCAAAAGCAACTTTATATTTCTCTATATAAGCACTTCTTATTTTCGTAAGCAATATCTCATCTATTTCAACCAAACTTATGAAATTTTCATCCGGTGGTTTTATGTCTGTCAATATTTTTTCTTCTAAATCTATTATTCTTAATATATTGCCATACCCATACTCTATTGCAGACATTATATCCTTTTCGTTTACATCGCATGCTTCCCCTTCTAACATAATAATTCCTTTTCTGCTACCTGCAACAACTATGTTCAAAGAGCTATTTTTTATCTCATCCATAGAAGGATTGATTTTTAACTTACCATCAATTTTACATACTCTAACAGCAGCTAACGGTTGTTTTTTGGGTATTGGTGATAATAAAAACGCAACCGCACTGGCATTCAATGCAAGCATATCCGTTGGATTAGTTTTATCAGCAGATAAAACTAAAGAAATAATTTGGGTATCATAAAAATACCCTTTGGGTATTAATGCCCTTATAGGTCTATCTATAAGACGACAGACAAGTACTTCATTGTCTGATAATTTCCCTTCTCTTTTAAAAAATCCACCTGGTATCTTGCCTGCTGCTGCACTTCTTTCTCTATATTCACATGTCAATGGTGCAAATTCTTCTCCGATTGGAAAATCAGTAACTTTCTTACCTATACATAAAGTTGATAAAACTTTACTGTTTCCACATGTGCTAACAACACTGCTTGTTGCCTGAGTTGCTAATTTCCCAATCTCGAAAAAATACTCGCATCCTTCTATTTCTATACTATATGTTTTAACCATTAAAAAATATTATTATTTCTTATTTTTTCAGTCCTAATTCTTCAATTAATTTTTTATAAACATCATTTCTATTTTTACTAATATACTTTAAAAGTGCACTTCTCTGCCCTACAAGTTTTATAAGTCCCCTCCGTGAAGAAAAATCTTTTTTATGTTCTTTTAAATGTTCTGTAATTTGCTTTATCCTTTCTGTCAGTATTGCTATTTGGACTTCAGGTGAACCCGTGTCTTTCGCATGCCTTGCATACTTATTTATAATTGCCTTTTTATCTTCTTTGTCTATCATATTTTTAATTTTAAAATCAAAAATAAAAAATTATTTTATTTTCTCTTTTTTTTGTACTATTATAAATAGCATAAATTTAAGGATTAAAAAGTTAAAGAAGACAGTATGGCTAATTATATAAAAAAGTTTACCCTATCTGTTAGAGATGGTTATAAAGAAAAATTAAAAAGAAAAACGAAAAAATTATATAAAATTACGATAATACAAAAAGTATGAGTTATTTAACCCCCATAGTTGTAGAACAAACAGGGAAAGGGGAACGAGCCTATGATATATGGTCAAGATTACTAAAAGATAGAATAATTTTTATTGGAACGCCAATAGATGATTATATTGCCAATTTGGTTATAGCACAATTATTATTCCTACAAAGTGAGAATAGGAATCAGGATATAAATATATATATAAATTCTCCTGGTGGATATGTTACAAGCGGTCTTGCAATATATGATACAATGCAATTTATACAACCTGATGTAGCTACATATTGTGTGGGACAGGCATCCAGTATTGCAGCACTTATTCTATCAGCAGGTAAAAAAGGCAAACGGTTTTCTCTTCCAAATGCAAGAATATTAATTCATCAACCTTGGGGAGGAACGAGGGGAACTGCAAAAGATATCAAAATACAGGCTGAAGAAATGATAAAAATAAAAAAGAAGATAAATGAATTGTTACATAAACATACCGGGCAACCGCTTGAAAAAATAGAAAAAGATACAGATAGAGATTTTTTTATGGGAGCAAAAGAAGCAAAAGAATATGGTATCATTGATGAAATAATAGACTTAAAAAAATAGATGGATACACAAAAAATAAAAAAAATTTGCTCTTTCTGTGGGAAAGATGAAAAATCTTATAAAAAAATAATAATGGGACCTAATAGTGTATCAATATGTGAGGATTGTATAAAAATATGCCTGGACTTAATAATTGGTTCCGAAAAACTTTCCAGTGAAAAAACTGCAAAACCAAAATTAATAAAACCTAGGCAAATAAAAGAATTTTTAGATTGTTATGTTATAGGTCAAGAAAAAGCAAAAAGGATTATATCAGTTGCTGTTTACAATCATTATAAGCGAGTATTTTATGCGGATACAAAAAATGTTGAATTCACGAAGAGCAATATTTTAATAGTGGGACCAACGGGATGCGGAAAAACATACATAGCAGAAATACTGGCTAAATTTTTAGATGTTCCTTTTGCAATTACAGATGCAACAACTTTAACAGAGGCAGGGTATGTCGGAGAGGATGTAGAAAATATTTTACTTCGCTTAATTCAAAATGCTAATTTCGATATAAAAAGAGCAGAAACAGGAATTATATATATAGATGAAATAGATAAGATAGCCAGACTTTCCGAAAATCGTTCTATAACCAGAGATGTATCAGGTGAAGGTGTTCAACAAGAACTTTTAAAAATCTTAGAGGGAACCGTGTCAAATGTCCCTCGACATAGTGGTAGAAAACATCCTGAAGCTTCTTATCTTCAAATAGACACAAAAAATATACTCTTTATAGCAGGCGGTATGTTTGACGGGATAGATAAAATTATAAAATCAAGAATAGGTAAATCACCAATAGGATTTAATTCGACAACAAACGACATGTTTGAAAAAGATTTAGGTGATACATTAGAATTGATAGAACCTGCAGACTTGATAAAATTTGGTATGATACCTGAATTAGTCGGTAGATTTCCTGTAATAACAAGCGTAAGACCGCTTACAGAAGATGAGTTATTTAGAATACTCGTAGAACCAAAAAATTCCATAATAAAACAGTATGAAGAACTTTTCAAGTTAGAAGAAGCTCGATTACAGGTTGATGAAAAAGCAAAATATGCCATTGCAAGAAAAGCAAAAGAAAAAAATACTGGTGCACGAGGATTGAAAAATATTATAGAAAGTATTATGTTAGATATAATGTTTGACTTACCGGAACTACCCGCAGGTTCTATTGTGCATATAGATGAAAATGTAATATTGAATTCAGAAAAACCTAAAATAGTATTCCCCACAAAAGATAAAAAAAGAAAGAGCAAGATTCTGGAAGGTTAAATCTCGTTATCATAGATTTTATGTAATCATTTATTGTAAGTTGTGATTGATGAGAAGTTTGATTATATTATAGTTGGTGCAGGAATTGCTGGATTATCCTGTGCATATTTTCTAATTAAGAAAAATAAAAACGTATTACTTATAGAAAAAAGAAATAATCTTTGTAATACCTCCACAGCCGCTGCTGGATTACTATCCCCTATAAAATTTCATACCTATCCACCCCATCTGCAAAATATTTGTATTGAAGCGTTAAAATTTTATCCACAATTTCTTAACGAGTTGAATATGAAACATTTAATACAATCGCAAGGAGAGTTGATTCTTTCTCAAAATAAAGACGAATTAATACAGATACAACAATCTTTTAAAAGATTCAATTTTAATACAACAATATTAAACAAGAAAGAGTTGCTCGATAAGTTTCCATATATTTCAAATGAAATTAAATTTGGATTGGAAGTTTTTGATATGCACTCTATTAATAATGTTCTTCTACTGAATAAATTACTAAATGTAGTTATTGATAGTGGTAAGATTTTGTTTTCTGCAACTTTATATAAAGTAGGGATTGAATATGATAGAGCGGTTTTTGCCCAAACGAGCGTAGGTAAATTTCATGGTGAAAAATTTATTTTCGCAACAGGAGCAGAAAATTTACCCTTAATAAAAGATTTATTTGATGTTGAATTAAAAGGTATAAAAGGTATATTGTTAGAATTAGAAGGTAAGCATAATATCAAAGTGCCAATGGTGTATAATCATTATTATACCGTTCCAAAAGATGGGTGCAGTCTCTTGGCTGGAACAGTTGTAAAAGAAAATGATTTGACCGAAAATGTCTATATAGAATACATAGATGAAATAATCACAAACATAAAACACTTTTATCCTGATATAACAAAATTGTCATTAAAAAACATAAAAACAGGGTTGAGACCTTATATTGAAGGAAGAAATACAATTTGCGAAATGTCAAAAAAAATAAGTAATACTTATATATTAAATGGTCTTTTCAGAAATGGTATACTTATAGGTCCTTATCTTGCGTATAATTTGGTAAACAGCATTAACTTATAGCTGCACTTGCAGTTGCTAAATCTTCATTCTTTAATGTTTTGAAATCAAGTTTTTCATTAATTACATTTACTTCTACAATATCATTTTCTTTTACAATGTTTTTTAAAACAAGTTCGGCTAGGGCATCTTCAATATAATGTTCTATCGTTCTACGAAGTGGTCTTGCTCCGAATTCAATATTATAACCTTTATCAAGTAAAAAATCTACTGCTATTTGTGAGAGTATAACTTTTATTTTCTTGTCTTTTAGTCTTGTATTTAATTTTTCTATTTCAAGAGTAATAATCTTTTTTAAATCTTCGTTAGTTAACGCTTTGAAAGCAATAATTTCATCTAATCTGTTTAGAAATTCGGGTCTGAACTGTTTTTCTACTTCTTTCATTAAAATAGCTTTCATTTCTTCATAAGACAATTGTTTATTAACCGAACCGAATCCTAAACTTGCTTTACTTCTAATTATTTCAGCTCCGATATTGGAAGTCATAATAAGAATAGTATTTTTGAAATCCACATGTCTTCCAAAAGCGTCGGTAAGACGTCCTTCTTCCATTATTTGCAATAGCATATTGAAGACATCGTAATGAGCTTTTTCAATTTCATCTAACAATATAACGCTATAAGGCCTTCTTCTCACCGCTTCTGTCAATTGTCCACCTTCTTCGTAGCCGACATAACCTGGGGGAGCACCAATGAGACGTGAAACATTATATTTCTCCATGTATTCTGACATATCTATTTGGATCAATGCCTCTTCTTGCCCAAACATAATCTTTGCTAGTGCTTTTGATAGCAAGGTTTTTCCACAACCTGTAGGGCCTATAAATAAGAATGTTCCTATAGGTCGATTTGGGTCTTTTAAACCGGTCCTGCTTCTTCTTAGTGCTCTTGCAACTGCATTTATGGCTTCATCTTGACTTACAACTGTCTTATGTAATTCTTCCTCTAACCTCAGAAGTCGTTCAGATTCAGTCTTCTCAAGTTTTGTCAAGGGAATACCTGTCATATTAGCAACCGTTTCATATATAATATTTACATCAACAACACTTTCTTTTTCTTTAATTTTATTCTGCCAGTTTCTCAATGACTCTTCTCTTTGATTTTTCAATTTCAAAATTTTATCTCTTATTTCAGCAGCTTTTTCAAAATCTTGGGATGCTATGCATTTTTCTTTTATCTCAGCATACTTTGCAATTTTATCATCCAAATTTTTTACTTCTTCTGGGTATGTCATAGATTTAAGACGAACTCTTGCACCCGCTTCATCCATAACATCAATTGCTTTGTCAGGTAAAAACCTACCCGAAATGTATCTTGACGATAACTCCACAGCAGTCCGTAACGCTTCGTCAGTGTATCTAATTTTATGATGTGATTCATATTTTTCTTTTAATCCAAACAAGATTTCAATACTTTCCTCTTTTGTTGGGGGTTCCACTATGATGGTTTGGAATCGTCGCTCCAACGCTCCATCTTTTTCAATGTATTTTCTATATTCATCCATTGTAGTAGCACCTATACATTGTATCTCGCCTCTTGACAGCGGCGGTTTTAAAACATTAGCAGCGTCAATCGCACCTTCCGCAGCACCCGCTCCTACAATTGTATGAATTTCATCTACAAACATAATAACATTTTTTGCTCTTTTTACTTCATTGATAACTGCCTTTATCCTTTCTTCAAATTGTCCCCTATATTTTGTTCCTGCTATAAGTAATGCTAAATCCAATGTAACTATTCTTTTGGTTTTCAATATTTCTGGGACATCACCGGAGACAATTTTTTGGGCTAAGCCTTCAACAATAGCGGTTTTACCTACTCCAGCTTCTCCTATAAGAACAGGATTATTCTTTGTTCTGCGACATAATACTTGAATTACCCTTTCAATCTCTCTTTTTCTACCTATTACAGGGTCAAGCTTCTTTTCGCTAGCAAGATCTGTTAAATCTTTACCGAATGCATCTAAAGCCGGTGTTTTTGTTCTTACTTTCTTCGTTTTATCAGATATATCCTCTTCAAACTGAGATGGGTCTTCCTGGAAGTGAGGCGGTGGCGGAACATCTGAAGAACTGAGCATTTCTATAATTTCATCCCTCACTTTACCAATATTTACCCCCATATTAGAAAGAACCTGGTATGCTACCCCATCTTGTTCTCTTAAAAGTGCTAATAATATATGTTCCGTGCCTATGTAGTCGTGATTAAGATTATTAGCTTCTTCCTCCGCCAATTCCATTATTCTTTTCGCTCTTGGAGAAAAAGGTATTTGCCCCCCTGTTGTAAATGTTTGTGGTCCCTGGGGAACAAGTTTTTCAATTTCAATGCGAGCTTGTTTTAACGAAATGCCTAATTCTTTTAATATACGTGCACCTACTCCTGTGTTTTCAATTAAAAGCCCCAATAATATATGTTCACTTCCTATATAATCATGATTCATTCTCTGCGCCTCTTGTCTTGCTATCTGTAAAATCTTTCTTGCTCTCTCTGTCAATCTGTCAAACATATTCCCCATATTCCTTTCTCCTTAGCTACTTTCATTTACTTACTCAATTATAATATTTTTTACTTTATTATAAAACTTATCGTTACTTTGTAAAAAATTTACCACCTTCGAAATCATAGAATATAAAATGTTGCCTTGTGATAATTATATTTTGTATAAACATCTATACAAAAACACTGGTAAAATCTTCTTCCTTCAACAATCCAACTTTTTATTAAACATTTTAAATATATTGTATAATTAAAACCTTATAGAAAAACATTAAAAAATGGGTAAATTTCTTTTTTGTGAAGATGAAGCAAATATTATTTTGTCAGAGGTAGAAAGAGAATTTAACAAGTTAGGTGAAAGCACTATAAAAATGTGCATTTTTTGTTCGCAAAATCCCGCTTTTTCCTCTTATGAAAAGCAAATATACAAAAAAGCAGGAAGATTCAAAAATTTAGAAATAGTGAAATTTAAGTATGATTTAAAAAATAATCCTTCTGCAGATAGAATAATAGAAGATATATCCTATGTCGGGAAAGATGACAATTGTGTTGCAATATTTTTAGAAAGTTTTCTCCAGAAATTTTTAAGGGATTTAAATATTGACTTTTACAATTATTTACCTTATACTAAAGATTTGGAAGCGATACATCCCTATAATCTGGGTAGAATTTTTTTAGGAGAAAACGAGCATCTTCCACCAACTGTTAGTGCTATATTAAGAATTATTGGTATGATTGAAAAAGATTTGAAAGGGAAGAAAGTCGTTATAGTAAATCATAGCGAGATAATAGGGAAGCCTTTAGCGCTTGCGCTTTTACAGTCTAAAACAAACGCTCCGACTGTAACAATATGTCATATTGGCACTGCAAATTTGCAAGAAGAAACAAGAAAAGGCGACTTTCTCATCACCGCAATCGGTGTCCCAAAATTTTTTAATGCTTATTATATAAAAGAAGGAGCAGTAGTGATAGATGTTGGATTTACTAAATTAGGAACACAAGTTTTTGGTGATGTGGATGTAGAATCCATTATGGATAAAGCTTCACTTATTACTCCAGTTCCTAAAGGTGTAGGTATGTTAACGCTCACATATTTTTTTTACAATATTCTATGTTGTCTGAAAAAACAAGGGAAACTTTAAATTACCTTTCACAAATTATCCCAAGCTGGTGTCATTCCAACTATGAAGCACCAAACCGAATCTTAAAAAATAGTTAAATGTGGGGTTATAATATATGAAGAAAGGATTTATAATAATATTCGCATTTATAATATTGATATTTCTTGTAGGTGTTTCAATAGTATTCTTAATTATTTCAGGAACAACCCAAAAAGAATCGGGAATGTTTAAATTAAGATTGAAATCTCAATATGCTGCAGAAAGTGGAATAGAAATGGCAGTTACTCACTTGAAAAAATTCTTTGTAGGTAATTATCTTGTTCCACCTTATACAAATTGGCTGTATTTCGGGGAAGATATAAATAGAAACTATGAGCAAGATGTAGTAGAGAATATACTACAAGATAATTTTCTCAATATAAATTCTTTACCCATAGATAAAGCAATTTTACCTTCTCTACCAAATTGGAAAGAAACTGTAGGAATTATGGATAGTAAACCGTATTATGTAAGTGGTATTACGGAACGGGATTCATTCGGTACCATAGCTTATCGTATAAAAATTTTGGACAACAGCCAACGAATATATTATAAACTACCTACAATCAAACTCTTTTTAAATAATCTTAAAGAGATATTTCCACTTCATATATTTACGATTGAGAAAATAGCAAGATATTTAGAACAAAAACTGGACTATGAAACAATAATAAGATTACTTGAGACAGAAGAAGAGAAAAGTTTTTTTAAGGAACTATTTACCAATTATACTTATCAAAGGGATGTTGTAAAACCATCTCCTGTTTTAACTAAGGGGCAAATAATTAGGAGTTTTAAAGAGGTATGGGTAAAAAAAGAATTTACAAAAGAATTGCGTGCCCCTATAAATATAAACAACTGTCGCCCTGAAGTTTTATATGCAATGCTTGCAAATGTAAAAGGATTATATATAGATTTGAATGACAAAGCAGAATCACCATTTAGTAGATTTCTAACATTTCTTGGATATAAAAGCGGAGACAAGTTTGTTGATAAATTTATTACCCAATTTGGTATCAGGGCATCAATAACGAATATGTATTTTAATAATAAAGCATTAAACCCCCCAGATAAAGTATATCTTGGAACGGTAAAGGAGCATAAGTTTGATTCTGAGAAAGCAAGAAAAATTGTTGATGATATTATGGAAAAAAGAAGACGGGAGTTAGTTTTAAGAGCATATGTAGCATTTGATACCTATGAATCAGTATGGAATTTCCTTATTAGTTTGGCAGAAGATTTTCCTGAAGATTATAATTACTATGATGCTCACCTATTATGGTCCATTCTTTATCCTAAAGGTTTTGTAAACTGGTTTAACCCTAATTATTATACTTTTAGAGAATTTTCTAAAATAGACCTAATTGATTATACTACGGAGATGATTTTAGGTCCCGGGGGTTACTTTGATATTGAGTCAGAAGGGGTCGTCGTTTCAAATAACAATATAGAGGCAAAAAGCAAGACCTCTGCTACTGTAAAGATTTTTGATATATATACTGACTCAGTCCAAAGTGATTTTGAAAAAGGTATAATTTCTTCAGTTGTCATTCCTTTCACAAGAAAACCTTTTACACCGCCTACAAAAAAAAGAATTATACCATTAAAAGTCTATCCTTTTACTAATGAATTTTCACACTTAAAAGATATAGGTGGATATTTAAGTTTAAATATTTCTGACTATGAAAACTTAAATGATAAAAATGACCTTGCAGAAGGGTATTATATTACTAATCCAGAGGATACTATTTCCCCAAAACTTGCTCGTATTTTTAATGAGAAATTTAAAAATTGCAGTATTGAGCTAGATAAAGAAAATAAAGCTGAGGTAGATGATATCTATATAAATTATGATAAATTTCAAAAAAACAAAATGTTTAGTGGTGGAGTATCATTCTGGATAAAACCACAATTTATAAATTATGGTTATAATAAAATTTCTCCATCGCCAATATGTGGAACAATAACATATATGATCCAAGACAGGATAGGTAGAATAAAGCAAATAATAAATGAGTTCGGGTATATATTTTTAGATGAAGAGGATTTATTTTTTGGTGCTTCTACAAATCCTTCTTACGAAACTCTTTTTTTTACCGACGATATTAAAAAGCAATCGGAAGATGAATTTAAGTTACCACCTAAAACATGGACTCATATTGCATTTTTATGGGGGGACATAAATGAGTTAAAATATAAGGAAGAGGAAAAGAAGTATTACTACAATACTCCCGATAAATTCATAAAATTTTATGTTAATAAAGAAGAGGTAGTTAAAACGATAAATAAAATAAAGACAATGCAAATAAGGGGTAACATAACATATGAAAGTGAGTCAAATTTAGATGAGTTCTTCAATGATAAAGCCGCTTCAAGAATTCACTGGATTATGCAAGATGCACCCTTTGAATTTACAATTTCCAAAGTTAGAACTGACATAAAAAATTATATAGATGTTTTAAAAGAATATGTAGAGGGTATATATTATAATGGTCAAAAGACATCTTTTTTCACTTCAAGGCAATTCAGGTTAGAAAAACCAGGATATTTCGGTTCTCTTGTATGGAACGGATTCTCATATTCACAGCCAGTGGAAAATTTTGGTAATTATATTTCTGTAATAAATATGCAACTTTTAGATGAAAGTAAAGAAGAATTATTCAGTGATAGAATAACTGACCCACGTGGGGTAGGCAAATTTAATATATTACTTAGAAATAAATTTCAATATAGAGCTTATTTTGACATTAATATTTTAGATAGCGTAGACACCGAGCCCATTTTAAATCCTCCTATTTTAGATGAGGTTATGATTATTATAGTTCGTTTGAGTCCTGAATTTATAATACCAGTTCAATGACAACAAACAATCCCAAAGGGCAGTCAGAAAAAGGTATAATAATTATAGTGGCCATAACAATTCTCATTTTGCTTACTATATTGGCTATGAGCATGATAGGTATTGGGTTCGTAGGAAAAGTAACTGCTACCAATTACATTGACAAAATCCAATCAGAATTTCTGGCAACAAGTGCCATTGAAACAGCTATGACAAAAATCTTGTTCACCCAAAATACTACTTTAGTTGCAAATATGCAGACAGAATGGGTATTTCCAGGCGAGGACTTTAATAGAAACGGAATTTTAGATCCAGACGAAGATTTAAATAATAACGGAATGCTTGATACCGCAAACATTGAGCTATTAGATACCGTTTTACCATCTTTCCCAAACCCTGAAGTAGAAACAATAATTTTTAATAACAAAATATATGTTCCATCCATTATTCATACACAGTTTCAAGGAAAAAATATAAATTCTTATACTTTTATAAAAACAATCGACACTTCCTCCTTAATTTGTATTAATAATATTAAGAACCCGGGATTAAAACTAATTTTGAATAACTTGGCTGAATATTTAAACATAGATAAAAAACTTGGTGATATATTATTTGACTATTTATCGTATATAGAAGAAAATATTACCATAACTTATGCATTGTTAGAAAAAATATGGCAAATTTCAGAAAAAAGTATAATGAATAACCTTTTCAGCCACCTAAGTCTATACTGCTACGAAGATAAAAAAGTATTATCTCCAAATCCTTCAAAAACTGTGATCGAAAGAATCCAACACATAAACAAATATGAAATTAGTTCTTTAGAAGAAATGAATGAAACCCAATATACATTCAATACTTTCGCACCCGTTAATATCAATCTTGCTCCAACGATTATAATAAAATCAACCTTGAAAAACATTAGTGGCATTTCTTTTGAAAGTTATAGGACACCTCATATTGAAGTTCCAGATAAAATTAGGAAGGTATCAGAAATAAACGGTGATTTTTTGAATATTTATTTTACTAATTTGTATAAACCAAAAACAATAGGATTTGTTAAAAAAGTATCACTTTCAAACGAAGATGTTGAAAATATTGTAGAAGAACTCAATTCTATTAGAAGTGCCCGACTTACAGTTAATGACCCATTTGCTTATAACTGGAATGAGTTCAATATCTTTATAGGCAATCTTATTGCCAAAAAAATTGTAGATGAGGACAAAGGTTCTCTTATCTTTGCTAATGCTAATCCAAATTTCTATTCAAAAAAGATTAATCCTTCTTTTTATAAAACTCACAAAGTTGATAGATTAGACCTTGTAGATTATTCAACAATATACACTTTTTTCCCACACGGTATTTTTAAAATTGAAGCATACAATATGTTTCTGGATAAAAATAATCAGCTAATAACGAGGAATTACAAAAGCGCATATGTTCATCTATATCAGACAATACATGAAACTACCATTGCCGACTTTACAAAAGGAACAATAGAAAATAGCAATATTCCTACTATTAATAAAAAATCATTAAATATAGGTCCTTATCCTGTCACTATCTATAAAGATCTATCCTTCCCTGATTTTGATGGTTTTTTAGAATTAAGTCCTCTTATCCATAAAAATAGTTCCTATGTAATCTATAGTAACATGGAAAAAGGTTTTGGTCCCCTTATTATTAGTAATCTTCTAAAAAAGAACAAAAAGATAGAAAAAGCATTACAGATTCGGTATCCTCAGATAAATAAAATTTCAATACCAAATTACTCGTTATTATGGGATGGTGTAAATTATAATTTATTGAACACTACTATTAAAAATCATTACTTAAAGATATTTGAGACACTTTTTAAAGCAATTCTTGAAAGTGATTATGAAGAAAATCCTGTGAATATGTGCTTTTGGTTTAAGCTACAAATCTTTGGTGATTTGAAACAAAATGTTGTTCCATTCTTTAATATTGCTGGGAAACTTAGCCAAGACAGTTCACCATTTTTTGTATCTGTTTTTAACTTGCGTAAAAACATAAATGATATGTTACTCTATAATATACTTAACGGTTATTATAATATATTTGACTCTATTTTAGAAGTTTCTTATGCTTATTTTATCACTAAAGAAATTACAATACCTGAATCAAAAATAAACACTCCTTATCCATATGCACCGTTTCTGCTTTGCTTGGCTTTTACAAAAGATGGTATGGAACTATACATCAATGGTAATTATGTTCAAAAACAAACTGATGAAATTGATACCACTGATATTGATTTAAAAAAGTTTCTGGGAAATATTGACATAGAGAAAACAATTTCTAATGTTTTTTTTAATGGAACGATTGATTATGTTATATATTTACTTGATGGTAAGGAAAAGAAAGAAGAAAATGAAAGGGTGATAAAAAATATATTTCCTCAAAGATTCTGTTTAAATTGTGACAAAATAACTTACACTACACGAAGTTATCAAATGTATGTTTTGGACAAAAATTGTATCGTAAATTTATATTGGACAGATAATGTAACTGCTACTAATTTACCCGATGCTTATATAGTAACAGATCAATTTTCTCTTTTCGAAGCTGATATCCTGGATGATAAGGGCAATATTTTGAATAAATATTCTGATGATTTAATATCTTTTGACACCTCAGTTGGTAAAAATTATAACCCTATTATCTGCTCTGACAGATTTAAAATACGAATAAATTTCGGAACATCGGGAAAAGACAAGAAAATAATTGAATCTCCAATAATAGATGATATTTACATATTCGTTCTCGTTCCAAAATATAGACAGGTATTAGTTAATGAACCAGAGAAATTTAAATGAAAAATACTACTTATATATTAACAGAAAGATATGATTAAAAAAGGATTGTTAAAAGATAATAAACATTTGTTATTCAATCAATTATATAATCCATACAAAAGCCATAAACAGAAAATCGGAAGTAAAAAGTTTAATAGTGCTATTGTTTTAGTGTTAATCCTCATGTCCCTTGTATTGGTTGGAGTTATTGCACTTGCACTTCTTACTTTAGTCAAAACAAGTGTATCTATTACAGAAAATGAAATAATAAATGTTAGAGCAAAGTTTGTATCTCAAAGCGGGATTGAATTTGCAATTTCAAATCTTGTATCATTTGCTAAAAGAAGATATATACCAAATGTCATGGAGGATTTTACATATTTTGGGGAAGATTCAAATGCAAATGGCGCATTAGATTTTTATGAAGACATAAATTCTAATGGTCATTTAGATACAATAAGTTGTGATATTCATGAGGTAAGTTTTCCTTCCTATGCAAGGTTTTTATCTCTTATAAAAAGTGAAAGTCGAGTAAAATTTGCATCAGGTTTCCTGCCGTCAAAATTTCAAACATGGCGGGGTGATGTATTTATCTTAAAAGTAGTTGATACTTCTAGTAAAATATATATTTTAGATAAAAATCCGAAGATCCCACAGATAGTCCAGAATTTAGTAGAATATCTAAATATAGATGTTCCTCCTGATATTATTGAAAACATTATAAGTAGTGAGGATAAATCTCCAGAAGCATTAGAGAAAAAAATTAGTTCTCCACCACTAAAATTATTAAGCTATTATATATCCTTCTTCGGTAATCCTGATAATAGTGTTATTGAACCGGTTCCGTATTATGAAAGAAACAGAAATTTAAAGATAGGAGAACTAGTTTATAGTTGGATAGATTACCTACCAAAGAAAGTAAAGAGAACTTCCCGAACCCCGATATCCATAAACACCGCTCCTATAGAACTCATCTATGCTAATTTAGCTAATATAAGCGGAACTTATATAGATAGAACAGACAATAAAAAAGTTATTAATATACCGGATAAAATTCCACATATTAACAATATATTACAGTTTATGTTTAAAATGCCAAAAACAGGAGAAAAACCATCAATAGGAACTCTTAAAAATGTTACTATTGGAAGTGGATTAGCTTTTTACATAGTTGAGGAGATTAAAAAAAGAAAAATCACGCTGTTAGAAAATATAAGAAAGGGTGCGGTTGTAAATAGACCATTATTCTACAATTTGGAAGAATTTGAAAATTTTCTCCTGTCGTTTGTTGCTGATAAAACAATATCAGAACAACAAAAGGATTTAATACTAGCCAATGTTAATCCAAATACTAATTTAAATAAATTCAATCCCAATAAATTTTATCATCTGGATAAAACAGATCTAACTAATTATACCACAGAATTCACTTTAGGTGTAAGCGGTATATTTGAGATAGAAAGTTTAGCATATATTCTAAAACGTGATGGTGAGATTGATAATATAGTTGGACAACACACAACAAAACAGATTGTAAAAATATTCAATATTATAAAGGATACTACCCAGGAAGATTTTGAAAGCGGAAAAATATTAATGAACGAAGGTCAACTTAAAATCCCCTCGGCTGAAATTTATCCTATTTCACAGCAATTTAAAAATACAGTTCCAACATATTCAGATGGAGAGATTCTTATGTCCAGAACATCATATTTAAATACTTCTACCTATAAAAATTTATTCCAGCATAACACAAAAGATTATTATTTATTTGTAGATGGCTATTATTCAACACATGGGAGTAATTACTGTTTTCCCATACCAAAAAACATTTTTAACTTGAAAAAATGGATATTTACATTGACCTTCTGGATAAAACCTAATTTTCTACCAGACACCGAAATTAATCCTCGAGTTTTTTCGAGTTTTTTTAAGGGTAATTTTGAAAAATTAGAAGTAAGTTATTTTTTATTATCCTTCTTACCTACGAATAATGTTTTTACTAATCTTGGCGTCAACAATCCTTTTTTATTCTATTCCTTCCCAACTACTAAAACAAACCATCATTGGTGGGCAGTTGATAAGAGTTTTTCGCTATTACCAAATGTATGGCATTTTATTACAATAGTTGTTGACAGCACAGCTATAGACAGTATATGGATGACAAGAATATACATAAATGGTAATGAGTTCCAACAACCTGTCTTTTTCAAATATTCAAATACACAACCCCTAGAAAATACAACAAAATTTAATGATGAGGATATGTGGTGCTTTGGGATGCCACATAACTTATCTATTTGGAACTTCCCTGCAGAGTCAACCTTTGACGATATAAAATTTTACACAACAGCTCTAACAAGTGAACAGATAAAAGAAAAATTTCAAATTGGAAGATACATTAGAACTAATGACTTCATATTCACTTCAAGAAAATTTGATGTAAAAGGAACTATATTAGGTGTGGTTAACTGGAACGATAATTCCACACAAGAATTCTTGATAGAAAAGGTTCATACATATTATTCACTTATTACTTTACAACTTTTTGATGGTGAAAATAAACCATTAACAGATGAATTATACAATAGTGTAAATTCTCCCGTGGGTTTTAATAAAAATATTGATAAGGTTATGTATAAAATAAAAATTGATATACCTAAAGAATTTGTAAAAGAGTATGTTTTAATTGATTCACCAGCTTTATATGAAGTAACTATAACCACAATACCTACCAAGCGAGACGATATGATACTAAAATCTTTTTCTCCTTACGATAGATAGTTATTATTTAAGAGATAATAAATTTATTTATAATTTTTCTAATATGTTTAACAGCTTCTACAAAATTTTAGAAGATTTAGAAGAATATAAACTTAATCAAATAGAGAAGATAAAAGATGAATTAACAGCAAAAGGTGAAAAGTTGATAGATTTGTCAATAGGCGCTCCTGATTTGCCACCACCTCCGGAACTTATCAGTGCTCTTTTTGAAGCAGTCCACGAGCCAAAAAATAATGCTTATCCACCTTATCAGGGATTAAAAACCTTGCGAGTCGCAATAGCAGATTATATGTATAGAAGGTTTGGTGTAACTGTTGACCCAGAGCTTGAAATTCTCATTCTTATCGGATCAAAAGAAGGAATATATCATCTCCCCTTCGTTGTCCTTAATGAAAATGAACATGCTCTTATTCCAGATCCTAGTTATCCTGTATATCGTAATTCCCTTGTATTACGAAACGCAAAATTTACAACTTATTATCTCACCGAAAATAATGGCTTCCAACCCAATATAAATTCTCATATTCTTAAAAATATTAAACTTCTATATTTAAACTCTCCCAATAATCCTTTGGGTAATTGTATAAAAGATGAAATTTTGGAAGAATTATTAGCATACGCCAAAAAGTATAACTTTTTAATAGCTAACGATAATGCATACTGTGAAATTGTTTATAATAAAAAACCTTCTTCAATATTGCAATTTGACAAGGGAAAAACTAATGTGATAGAATTCCATTCTTTTAGCAAATCGCTTAATATCAGTGGCTGGAGATTAGGATGGGTTTGTGGTAATAAATTTGTAATTAAAAATATGTTAAAACAAAAAGCACACATGGATTCAGGCGCGTTTCCTGCGATACAACTCGCGGTTGCAAAAATAATGCCAATGTTGGAAAATATAACCTACAAAATTAGGAATATTTATAAAAACAGAATAGATTTAATATATCCTGTAATAAGAAAAAAATATAAGTCATTTGAACCTGAATCAACTTTTTATGTATGGTTTAAAACCCCATATGACTCCGAAGAATTTGTTAAAAATACCTTAAAAACCAAAAAAATTATTTTGTGTCCTTCCACAGCATTTAGTGAAAAAGAAAGAAATTGGGCAAGAATATCACTTACTTGTGATGAAAATAATATTAAAAAGGTTGCTAATATTTTTAGTGATAATACAATCTCATATTCTTGAAAATCGTTTGTTTTTCCCTATATTAAAAATTTAGGATTAAGTATGTCTTTTGAAAATCAAATTGAAATAACACCTTTGATAGAACAATACCTTACAATAAAAAATAATTATAAAGATGCTTTTCTATTATTTCGTTTAGGAGATTTTTACGAATTATTTTTTGATGACGCAAAAAAAGCATCTGAAATTCTAGGTCTTACCTTAACCTCGCGAACGAAAGGTGAAAAGGCAATTCCTATGTGTGGAATCCCTTATTTTGTCGCCACTACATATATCAGCCGATTACTAAAAGAGGGATATAAAGTTGCCATTTGCGAACAAGTGGGTGATGTAAAACCAGGAAAAATCGTTGAAAGAAAAGTAATAAGGGTAATCACTCCCGGAACTTCACTTGAAAATGTCAAAGAATTGAATATAGACGAAAATTTTATTTGTTCTATATTCCATAATGAAAAAAACTGGGGTGTTGCAATACTTGATGTTTCAACAGGAAACTTATCACTCTACGAAGGTAAAGAAGAGTCCATAAAATACCTGATAAATATATACTCCGTATCAGAGATTGTAATGCCTGAAACCATCCCTTGCAATAATTTACCAAACAAAATTTATATTACAAAAAAACCTGATTTCTGGTTTAATATTGATAGTTGCATATCTATATTAAAAGAATATTTCCACATAAAAGAATTGGATGGATTAGGATTTAATGAATATCCCGTAGCTGTCCTATCACTTGGATTTTTAATTAAATATTTAAAGGAACATTTTCTCGATGCTATCCCTAAAATTTTCAAGATAGAGTGGATAAATTTGGATGGCAGAGTATTCATATCAAAACAAACATATCAATCTTTAGAAATATTTGAAAGCGCTGACAATCCAGATGGCTTAACTCTTCTTAATGTCATAAATAAAACATTGACACCTATGGGATTCAGAAAATTAAAAAATTGGATGAGAATACCCACAAATGATATTGTAGAATTAAATGAAAGATTATCTGCAATTGAAGAATTGATTGCTAACAGAAATTTATATAATCAGCTTTCTATTCAATTAAAAAACACAATTGATTTAGAGAGATTAACAATAAAAATCACAACTTACAACATAACACCACAAGAATTAATTCTTATTTGTGATGTCCTGGATAAAGTAAATACTATCCAACCTTTATTAAGTCATACAAAGTCAGCTTATCTTTCAAAAATATATTCTTACCTCTCATCTTCAAATCAAAACCCTTTTGAAGGAGGTCTTCAAGAAATAAAAAGTTTTATTTGTAAGTACATTGATATAAACCAGGATTTTGAGTGGTATATAAAAAAAGGAATAGATGTAGAACTGGATAATTTAAAGGAATTCTTCCTCAATTCAAATAAATGGCTAAATGACTATATAGAAGCGGAAAGACAAAAATCAGGTATCCCAACTTTAAAAATTGGTTATAATGATATTTTTGGTTACTATATTGAAGTTACAAAATTAAAGGCAGAGGAAGTTCCTTCATATTATGTAAGAAAACAAACATTAAAAAATGTAGAAAGATATATAACAACTGAGCTAAAAGAGTTTGAAGCAAAGTTTTTAAGATGTAAAGAAAAAATAGAGCATATAGAAAAAGAAATTTATAAAAATTTTCTTATTAGTATACAAAAATACACTCAGTTTCTTCATGTTTTATCTGGTAATATTGCTATTTTAGATGTTTTAAGGTCTCAAGCACAAACAGCAATAGAATTAAACTGGTGCAAACCAATTCTTGATTCTAACAATGTTTTATACCTGAAAAATTCCAAACATCCTATTTTGGAAAAGTTACTTGGTAAAAAATTTGTTCCCAATGATATAGAAATAAACGGACAAAATTTTTTTATGCTTATTACAGGTCCAAACATGGCAGGGAAATCTACGCTGATAAAACAGGTAGCGTTAGCCGTATTTTTAGCACATATAGGTTCGTTTGTTCCAGCAGAAAAGGCACGCATAGGTCTGGTTGATGCAATTTTCTCTCGCCTTACAACTAAAGATATATTAAGTAATGGAAAAAGCACATTCTTAGTAGAAATGCTTGAATGCTCTCAAATTTTGAATCTTGCCACACATAAATCATTTGTGGTCATGGATGAAATTGGTAGAGGAACCAGCACTTATGATGGGCTAGCCTTAGCGGTTTCCATAATAAATTATTTAGTAGAAAAAATAAAATGCAGAACACTTTTTTCAACTCATTACCATGAACTAATTATACTGGAAAATCAATTACAAGGTTTGGTAAATTACCATATGAGCGTTTATGAGTGGAATAATGAATTGATATTTTTATATCAATTAAAAAAAGGAGCCATTGACAGGAGTTTTGGAATATATGTAGCTAAAATGGCAGGTATACCTCAGATAGTATTAAACAATGCAAAGGTCTTCCTGTCTAAAATAGAAAGGAAAACACTCAAAGAATTTGACAGTTTAATCTCAAGTTTTGGGAAAAATCAATTGACACTTTTCCATCCAAACTTTGAAAAGATTATTATTGAATTAAAAAAAATAAATTATAATGAGATAACACCAATGGAAGCATTAATGAAATTAAAGCAATTAAAAGACCTCATAGATGAAAACAAATAGAAATCAGATATCAAATCTACAATTGCGAAATCTAAATATCGTGTCACATTTTACTTCCTGCTTTTTACCATTGCTTATTAGTCTGTGGATTTGGATTAATTCAATTTGTATGGTTGCGGGAGACGTTGGTCCAGACACTTTTGGTTATGTAGCCACTGATAATATCTCGCCAACCGCGCCTGATACACCGGCATTCGTACCTGATGATATCATAGCAATAGGAGAGGCTGTAGACGGTTTAGGAGATGATAATTGTGTTGCCGTAGATATACCTTTTAACTTTGTATTTTATGGACTTACCTATAACATTGTAAATGTATGTAGTAATGGTTTTTTAAAATTTTCTGAAGGTCCTTTTACAAATAACTTCGTTGGTTTAGACCCAATAACAAATCAAATAATATCTGAACCAATACCTTCCTCAAAATATCCTGCAGGAATATTTTTCTGGTTTTTGGATTTGGACCCTACAAAAGCAGGAGCCGGTGGTGTTTTTAAAGCACTAATTGACCCTGATGGTATTCCCAATAGCGGTGATGAAAGATTTGTTATCCAATATGATAATGTTCCTTATATTACCGGATTTTTCCCTATCTCTATACAAATACAATTATTTAATATAACAAATCAAATTATTATACATTACATAAGTGCTCCAAGTCCTGGGGAGCAAGATGGGAAGCCAATAAATCATGTAATCGGGATACAAGATGCCGGTGGTGATAATGGTGTTTTATACGAGTTTTCGAACAGGAGTATTCCAGGAGGACTCTCTATTAGGTTTTTTCTTCCTCCATTGGATCCTCCCAGTAGTTATTTTGTGAATGATTCAATAAATACCGCTCAATTGGGCAAAAGCGGAAGTAAGGTCATATTGCAAACATTTGAACCGGCTTTCAGCGCTGTGTTTCAAAGCTTTGCAGGTGATATAGCAAACCAATTTAAATTAGAGATAAGTTCAACCCAAGACTTCCAACCAGGCACCATTATACCTGTATTTGGAACGATGCCTGAGGTTGATGCATTTACAAGAACACCAGATATCGTATATAATACTCCAAAATTAGATGAGGGTATAGAATATTTTTATCGTCTCACTTTCTGGGATATTGACCTTTTAAGAACCCGAACCCAGGCGGAAGGTTCAAGCAGTTTTTGTATTAAATCGTGTTCTCCAGCTGGATTAGGTGCCCCATTTACGGGAGCAACAGGGACAACTGCTGGATGCTTTATAGCTACTAAAACTATTTCCAATAAAAATAAACTATCTCAATTTTATTTTTTCAGAAATAATTTTCTGTTAGAGAACACTTTCGGTAAAAATATATTAAAAATTTACTACAAAAATGCTAACAAAATTTTCGCCATATTCCATAAATGGTTAGCTATATTCACATACTCTTTATATACTTACTTAAATTTTGCCACTTCAATTTCCATTGCACATAAGTTAATTCTTCTATTACTGTTCTTGACACTTTTTTTAATACTTAAACTCCAAAAATAGGAGATTTGCTAATGTTCAAAATGATGCTATGATTGAGAAGATATGTTAATAACTGATAAGAATAAGTTAAATTTAAAGCATTTTAAAATCATAATTCTAAAAACTAAAACAATAATATTTGTAATTGGTTATTGTGTATTAGCTATTTATATGTATAGTAGTGGCGGCGGTCCTGATGAGTTCGGATATGTTTTTACAGATACAAATTTAGCATTAGAACCAGATGCCCCTTTAAGACCATCTGATGAGGCAAAAGAAATAGCTGAGTCGGACCCGTCAAATATAGAATGTGTTCAAAATGCAAACACTCAATCGTATTTCAGGTGTTTAACAATAGCCGGTAGTCCATCTTCTTGTAGAATAGGAGCTTCAATAGGTTCTGTTCAAGCGTGTCCTACCTCCGAGGTCTTTTCTATTGCATTTGATAGCAGTATTGACGCTTGTTTGCGAATAAATTTGGCTCCGGATCCAAACAATCCTTTTTTTGGTCCCCCACCAACAGGTTTTTTCGGTCCTTCGGGATTTGGCTTTACATTTTATGGCACTGTTGTTACAAATATTAATATTTGTCCATTAGGATTTATTACCTTAAATGCAGAAGAAACATTTACGGGAGTTAATTTTATTACTCGCGACCCAAATGCTTTACCCGAACCTACACTCATAGAAAAAAATTTCCCTAATATAGACGATCTCAATACCGCAGATGAATTTGAAGGATTCCCAGCTACTATAGCTGCTTATTACACTTTCCTGGATTCTACTCCTGATATTTCTGTAGGTGGTAGTGGAGTTTACTTGCAAAGAGGTGAAACGGATTTTGGCCCTAACAATACATTAGAATTCTTTATAATTGAATATAATAATGTTATAGATAGCGAGGGTAATCGCTCTACTTTCCAAATAGTATTATTTGGAAGAATATTTGATGTAACTGACCCACAAAATCCAATAGTTATAGATGAAGTTGACTTGATTGTAGTAAAATATGAAAGAGCAGTTTCAGATGAATCCACATTCAGATTAGCAGGTATAAATGAAGGAACATTAGCAGGATTAACTTGGAATTCAGGTATATTTGATGTATTTGATGCAGCGGTAGCATATATTATTTCACTATCTCCTGCACCTGTAGAATTATTTGTTAACGACAGGATAAGAGGTGCTCAATCAGGTTTCAAGGGTAATCCTGTCACACTCACTACATTTTTCCCTGTAGTGAGTGCAGTTTTTGAAGGTAGGCGTTGCGAACGAGCATTTGCTGCAAAAGTGCAATTTTCTACTGACCCGCAGTTTAGTAATATTATTTGCACAAGTGATGTTATAACATTAAGTGTTGAAGTTCCGCGATTTATCCGGACCACTAACATAAATCCATCTCCATGTCAGGGACAGATAGCATTCAAACCGTTCGTTCAATATTTCTGGCGTATAGTATTATGGAAACATGAATACCCACAAGATGTTGATGGCAATTGCGATTTTACAGCTCAGCCAGCGGAGCCAGATAGAACTTTATATACTGCTACACGCATTACAGCACAAGCAAAACCAGATAGTTTTATTATATGTAATACCTGCAAACAAAGTGGAACAGGACAAACCCTTGGATTACCAGGCGGTAATGAAGGAGGTGCTAGATCTGTTATAGGCAGTTTTACCGGTCAGGGAACAGCTGGTTCTCCAGGTGGTTCCTGCGCTATCGCTTCCGCTTCACTTGATAATACCAATAAATTAAATTTTTTTAAACATGTAAGAAATGAATATATCGCCAAAAGTAAATTTGGCTTACAATTCCTTAAATCTTATTATAAACATAGCAATCATCTCTCAAATCTTGTCAAAAATAACAATCTGCTAAAATTACCATTTAAATTTACTGTCCAGATGTTGTATTCTTATATCTCCTTTACACACCAAGCCCCCGTTTCTTTACAATTATTTTGGGTAATTATACTTCTTTTACTTCTAACATTTTTATTAGTTAGAAAAACACCTGGCAAAAATCTCTCTGATTGATAACTACTCCAATGGACTTTAAATTGCCTGACATTGGGGAAGGCTTAATAGAAGCACAAATTGTCAGGTGGCTTGTAAAAGAAGGAGATAGGGTAGAAGAAAATCAACCTATGGTTGAAGTATTAACAGACAAAGCGAATGTTGAAATCCCTTCTCCAATAAGTGGTATTGTAAGTAGAATCTATGTTAAAGAAGGTGAAATCGCAAAAGTAGGGTCAGTAATAATAAGTTTTACGAGTGACTATAAAGAAACAACTACTGATGCAATTTCTGAAAAAGTCTCACAAAAAGAAACACCTGCACGGGTCTTAGCATCTCCTGCCGTTAGAAGAATTGCAAAGGAAAAAAACATAGATATTACACAAATTAAAGGAACAGGACTTGAAGGCAGAATTTTGCTTACTGATTTGGAGTTGGCAGAAAAGACAACTAAATCATCATTTCAAGTTTTACCACCTTCCTCTGAAATACAACAATCAGCTAAACATACTTATATACCAGAAAAAGAGCACAAAACACCATCTGATGATATTGAAATAATACCAATAAAAGGTATAACAAGAGCAATGTTTGATAGAATGGCAAAAGCCCAAAAATATTCTTCCCTTTTTACTTATGTTGAAGAATGTGATGTAACAGAACTTGTAAAATTGAAAGATTCCGCTCAAGAAGTTGCACAAAAAAAAGGAATACATTTAACTTTCTTGCCATTCATTTTAAAAGCAGTTTCTCTATCTTTAAAAATGTTTCCTAAACTTAATGCCACAATTGATGAGGAAAACATGGCTTTAAAAATCAGAAAAGACTGCAATATAGGAATAGCAATGTCTGTGGATAATAATTTAGTGGTTCCAGTTATAAAAGGAGTAGATAAAAAAAATATATTGCATTTAGCAGAAGAATTATCTCAATTACAAGAGCTTGCTAAAAAAGGAAGCTTAACTCCTGAACATTATAAGGATAGTGGTTTTTCAATAACAAGTTTGGGGAAATTAGGCGGTATTTTCGCAACCCCCATAGTTAACTACCCACAAGTTTCAATTTTAGGAATTCATAAGATATCATTGGTGCCTATATACATAGACGGTAAAATCGAACCAAGACACATGATGAATTTATCTATAACTTCAGATCACAGGGTAATAGAAGGGAATTACGCCGCCAGCTTTCTGCATGAAGTAATAAAATATCTTTACAACCCCAAACTTTTTCTTTTGAGTTTAATATAGTTTTTCAGGTATTTAAAATTTACCATACCAGCATTTACAATATAAAAAGTAAAAAATTTACACAGACCCACATATCCACAACCCACATCTCTTAACTTTTATTTTCCTCAGATTGACAATTGAAAACAAAAAATTCACTCAAAAAAACTCTAATGCCATTATATCCTGCACAATAAGATCAAAACCTACTTTTAAACATATCCTTATTTAGAATACATACATGATTTTACAAAGTGACAACATAGATTTGAACTTATCTAATATAAAATATTATTAAGTCATTTAGGAATTTCATAAGTGAAAATAAAAAAATTGCAAGGTATCCATTAAAGATTTAGAATAAAACAAGGCTAAAAAGAATTTGAGTAAAGCCAGCATAAAAATACCTACCTAAGTTATCTTGGTAAATAAAAAAGTGAAACGGTCATAATATATGGTATACTATACAAAATAATAGTGCTATAATATAAGCACTTACAGTGGTTTCTTTTGAAGACCTTTATAAAATATAATTTCTTAAATAAATGTTAACTTCTCCGTATCTTGTAATTGTGTTATTGCAACCCTTATCTGAAATTTTCCTCTCCCACTAAAATTACGCTCTTTTAAATCCCTCTTCCCAAACTCACAAAGTATATATTATCAGATTTTTTTATCTTGAAATTTACTTTTCTTTCTCCTTTTTTGTTACATCCGTTAACATTGATTTAAACACATTTTTATACCTAAAATAAACTTCCATTGTAAGAGCATTTATAGCAGTAGCATATACTCTACCTATATACATACCCCACTTATCATTTTTCGCAGGAAAACTACCAAAACTACACAACTTTTTATCACTCTCCTGTAATTTTATTAATGTATTCAATATTTCCCTATTCCATATTTTCCAATGTCCTAGACTACCATTACTAAAACCTTCCTTTGGACTATCTAAAAGATACAACGCTAATGTCGCATAGTACCAATAGTAGTAATCACGAGGATTTTTACCATCCTTTCTTACAATGTTTGTTGTAGGTAAATCCGTCATAAGTTGCTTACCCTGTTCTTTCAGTATTTTATACCCTTCTCCTTTAACACTCCCCTCAGGATCGGATAGCATTCTTATTAACATACCCACCGCAGTCATAGAAAGTTCTCCACCATAATTACAATTAATCTCACTATCAAAACATGATGTTAAAGGACCTTCTTCAATATACATTACTCTATATGTATCATCGCTCATTATCATCCTTTTATCCATCCAACTTAAAATATTTGTATATATTTCCTTATTTATTTTAACCTTATTTGACCCTTGCGCACTCTTAAGTGCCATTATAGCCCATCCTGTTACTGAAATATCCGAATCCTTAGATTGCCACACATATCTCCATCCACCATAGGGACTTTTACCAGAAATTAAAAATGATACCCCTTCACGAGCACTCTCACACCATGTTCTATTCCAAGTCAATCCACACGCTTCAGCCATTGCAAGTGTCGCTATCGCATGGTCATACATATAATTAGAACTTAACTCATAATCCTTAACAAAACAACCTTTTGATGTTTGATTATTCTTTAACCATAATAACCCCTTCCTGACAACCTCTGTTACATTAATTCTTTTATTGGTATATCTATCCACATAAACATATTTTTCCTTATTGTCATCCTTCCATACTTCATTATTTATTGTAACCTGAGGAGTTATCCCATAACCCAAAAAAGCTAAAAGGGCAAGACCTGTTAAACCTACATTGTGAATATCAGTTTGACCTACATCACTACATAAAACATTCCCACCACAAGCATTTGTAAACTGCATTCCGTCCCAGTATCCCTCATCATTTTGATGTCTTGCCAACCATTTTAAAGCATTCAAAACTAATGTTTCCACTTTTGAGGGGTCACCACCTGCTCTCGCTATAAGATTTTCCTTCCCACCAAACCTGTAGCCAAACATCCCACCTGAAAATCCACCTGAACCTCCTCCCAATCCTATTATATCTAAACCCCCTTCACCTTGCCCACCCTGGCCAGGTTTACTTCCAGAACCACGAGCAGGCATCCTTCCACTATATATCAATCCATCACCTTTTATTGTATTGTGTATATAATCATCATTCGCACTTTCATTATGGTCAGATTCTTTACATACAACATTCACACAAGGAATAGGGATTTCCCTAGATATTTGAGTATCAAACCTCTGATCCCTTTCCAGTTTAGTAAAATCCATCTCCAATAAATCATGATGCACTTCAAATTTCTCCATTTCAGCAAGTTCTATTTCTTCCTCTGATATCTCCCCTAAAATATCATTCTCTTCTGTCAAACTCATATCTTCCACCGGAGTTTTAAGTTCAAAAGAAAATCTCTCCGAACCTTCTATCTCCTTCGAAAACTTTATACTCATTAACACAACTAAAATGCCTAAATGTATAATTAAGGAAATCGCTATAAAAGGTGTTTTTCTTAAAAGCAAAACAACCTTTTCATCTACACTACCTTCATCAAATAATACTGTAAATCTCATTCTCTCCTTCTTATTAACTTATAATATAGCAAAAATTTAAAATGTCAAGATGTAAATTGGAATACAAGAAATGCTATAATAGAGTTAGAAAAATGATTTCTTTATTTACCCTTCTTCATCCTGTTTCAAAAAATACACTTGAACGATCCACACAATGAAAGCGATAGTGCTTTTAAGCTATAAAGGCTTTTCATCACGAACTATTAAACGAAAAAAGTTTAACACAAAAATCAATAAGATGGATAGCAAAAATAATATATCCGAGTGGTGTTTGTATAAACCGAGATATAACAGCTTATGCTTTATTGAATAAAAAGTAAAAGATACCATCATTTACTATCCGTGGAAATTTTTTACTATATCTCTCCTGTTAGATATATCTAATACCATTTTTACAATTAAAAATTCATTTATTTTCAGTAATGATGTAGAATATGAACTACAAAATGTAATAAAGAAGTATTATGAAAATCCTGAGATAGTATCTAAATTAATGTTATGTTCCATATATAAAGGTAAAACTTAAATTGAAAATGATATTATGCCTTATTAAATAAAAGAGCTTGCGTGTGTTTTTGGATGGATGAGCATTGATTTTTTTCACTATATCATTGCTATGCACCATACAATGTGAGGTTAAATTATGCAAACTTTGCACGGGGGAATAAGATCTTTCGTATTAAATAATTGTGGGGATTTGTTTTACTGGTGCATATATAAGCAAATAAGAAGCTTCTATTATTCTGTGAATTTTTTCTTATAGTATAAATAGAAATAGATAGGAACCAACAGAAGTGTGTTAATTGTAGATGTTATCATTCCACCAACCATAGGAGCAGCAAGTTGCGTTAGTATTGAAGCTTCTTTAGCAGTGGCAAGGACAATAGGTAGTAGTCCAAAAATAGAAGTTGCAACGCTCATTATTTTAGGTCTTACTCTTAATACTGCTCCATCCAAAATTGCATCCATAAATTCAGATGGAGTCATTCTTTGTCTGCCTTTTAAGTATCTGGTTATTGCCTCATCTAAGAATACATACATTATTATTGCTGTTTGACTTGAAAAGCCTAATAACACTAATAATCCCGAATACACTGCAATACTTAAATTATATCCTTTCAAGTATAAGAACCAGAATGAACCTACGAGTGAGAAACTTAAGGTTATAAGCAAAATAAATGTCATCCAGAAATCTTTTACTACGAAGTATAAAATAATAAATACTATGACAACTGCTATAGGCATGATTATTCGCAGGTCAGCATACATTTGTAGCATATATTCATATTGTCCACTGATACTATAACTATACCCAGATGGGAATTTCATGCTGTCGCTTATGAGTTTTTCTAAATTCTCAACATATTTTGAAATTGCTTGGTTACTTTTGGGTGTTATGAAAACATATATTGTGGGTAAAGCATTTTCTGAGAGGATAGAGCTTACATCCTTTAGCTGGGAAATTTTTGCAACTTCTGATATTGGTATAATTCCGTGAGCAGATTTTATTAGTAGTTTATTGAGATTTTCAATATTATCTTTATAATAAGCGGGATAGCGCAGTGTGATGCTGTATCTATATATTCCATCAACAATTTCACTTATAGATACACCGGAAACTGCAAGTCGGACTGTTTCAAATATATCTGCAATATTGACCCCCAAACGAGCACACTTTTGTCTGTCAGGTTCTATAGATAGGTAATATCCGGAACCTAATCGCATTGAAATCACTGATAAGGTGTTTTCATCATTTTGTAATAGTTTTTCAATTTGTATACCTAATCTTTCCAATTCTTTGTAATCTTGCCCAAATATTTTTATGCCTACTGGTGAACGAATACCTGTACTGAGCATATCCAATCTTACTCTAATTGGCATGCTCCATATATTTGGGAACCCTGGAAATGTCAATTCTCTATCCATTTCTTCGTACATAAGTTCAAATATAGAATTTACTGCTCTTAAGGGAAGATTGTCTGTAAAATCTTTTATTTTATTTCTAATTTGTTCATCTATATTTATGGTGTGTGCATTCAAAGTGTTTTCTATTTCTTGTTCTAATATTTTTTTTGATTTAGATAAAGCGTCGGAATAATTTTCTTTCAGTAAGCGAAGTCTTAATTCTCTCTCGAATATTTTCTTGATAGATTTTTCTATAACTTCAAGTGATGCTTTATTAGAATTTGATATTAGGGGTTTTAAAAAGTTAGCTATACTCTCTTCTCTTATAATTCTTTTAGGCCAGCTCTCATAAGGTTTTAATTTAACTGTTGTTTCAAACATTTCTATGGGAGCGGGGTCGGTTGCTGTATTTGCTCTTCCTGTTTTGCCCCATACAAGTTCTACTTCAGGAAAGGTTTTTAAAATTTCATCCTGTTTTTTTAGTGTTTTTAAACCTATGGCAATAGAGGCTCCTGGCACACTTGTAGGCATATATAATATATCACCTTCTTCTAAGGCTGGTAAAAATTCTGTCCCAGTTTTGCTTATGGGATAAATAATTGACAATAAAATCAAAAGTGCAATAAACATAGAGATAAATTTATACTTAAAACATATCTTTATAATCCACATATAGATATTTATCATCCAGTAGTTTAAAGGGTTTTTCTGTTCGGGTATCGTTTTACCTTTTACAAAAATTTCTATTAAAACAGGCATAAGGGTTATGGTAAGAAAGGCAGCAATAAGTAGTGAAATAATCTTTGTGAATGCAAGAGGGTAGAAAAGTCGTCCAGCCTGACCTTTAAGGGCAAAAACAGGTAAAAAAGAAACAGATAAAACCAGAAGAGATGCAAATATTCCCGGTCCTATTTCTGTCGTTGCTTCTTTTACAATAGTATGTAAGCTTTTTTTGTCCCCTTCCTTTTCTTTCTTCTTGTGAACATTTTCAATTAATGAAATAACACCGTCTGCAATATCACCCAATGCGACAGCTATTCCACCCATTGACATTATATTGGAGGTTATATCAAAATAAGAAAGAATTGCGAAAGTAAGAAGAACTGCAAGTGGTAAAATTATCCATGTTATAATTGTGCTGGGTATGTGAAGAATAAAAACAATGATAACGAAAAATAATGTTGCAAATACTTGAAGTAATTCTTCTAAGAGCACTTTTACCGACCGTTCAATTAGCTGACTTCTATCATAAGCAGTTTTAACGGTTACACCCTCCGGCAGTGATTTGTTAATTTGAATTACTTTTTCCTGAACTTGTTTACATACTTTATAAGCATTTGCACCGTATCGTGCAATGACAATACCACCTGTTGCTTCGCCTCTTCCATCAATATCTAATGCCCCCCTTCGTGGCAAGGGGCCTAAATTAACCGCTAATGCTACATCAGCAATACGAACAGGTATTCCACTTTGAGTTACTCTTAAAACTATATTTTCAATATCCTGAAAGCTTTTAATATAACCTTTACCTGATACCATATATTCTTTTTCATTTATCTCCTGAATACCCATACCCTCATCTTTATTATTATTTCTAATCATTTCTTTGATATGGTGTGGAGCAATTTGGTATTGGAAAAGTTTTGTTGGGTCTAAGATGATTTGAAACGCCCTATCAAATCCTCCTATTGTAGCAACTTCTGTAACGCCTGGGATACTAAGTAAAAGCTGTTTTATATAGTATTCATTTATAGATTTTAATTCTGCAAGATCATATTTTTTATTTCTATCTTCGACATAATATTGATACACCCAACCAACGCTTGTTTCATCAGGGGCGATGGATAAGATAGCATCTGGTGGTTTACTAAATTTTCCAGCGCGCATTTCCAAATCTACTCTTTGCCTTGCCCAATCCAGGTCTGTTCCATCCTGAAATATGACGAATACTAAGGCGAAATCAAAAAATGTTTGGGCGCGAATTATTTTTATTTTTGGTAAACTTACAAGATAGCGAGTTAAAGGATATACAATCTGATCCTGTATCGTATGTGGAGTTCTACCGTCCCATTTTATTTCGATTATCACCTGTGGATCAGATAAATCAGGTAATGCATCCAAACTGACCTTTGTAGCATATTGGATTGATATAAGCAGTATTACAAAAAAAATTGCAAGCACCAATGCACGGTTGTCTAGTGATAGTTCTATTATTTTGCGTATCATATAAATTTAAAATTAATGCTTATGTTCACTTCCCATTTCTGCAACAATTTTCCTAAGTTGTGATTCAGCATCAATCAGGAATGTTCCGCTTGAGATAATCTCTTCTCCTTCTTTTATACCACTTAAAATTTCCACATATCTTACATTGAACGGCGCTAGTAAATTTTTCTCTGCTACCACACTTTTTTCAATATATTTTCCCCCTATTTTAACATTGCGTGGAATAATTTTGCCATCTTTGTATACAAATACCAAATCGCTATCACCTGTAAAGACAATTGCAGTTTCAGGAACTGCAAGCACATTTTTCAACCTTATTTTTATAGTCGCATTTGCAAATGCTCCTTTTTTGATAAGAAGTCTTTTATTTGGGACATTAACTCTAAATTTTATTGTTCGCGTCTCCTCTTCAACTTGTGGATAAATTAGTTCTACATAATCAGAATACTCCCCACCCTCCAAAAGTGGGTGGTTAATCGTAATTGTTATGTCTGTATTAAACGGAACTAACGGCATATGACAGCTATGGATTGGACATATTCCATACACTTTGCTTATAACATTATGGTGCATCGGGCATCTGTATAAAGTATTCTCTTTAGCTAGAATATGCAATAACTCAATATCGCTTTCAAAAATTTTGCCCATAAACCACATATTTTTTAAACTATTTATCTCATATAGTCTGTCACCTTCATTTATATACGAATCGTTAAAAATGTATTTCTTCGTTATTATTCCTTCACATGGGGAGTCAATCCAGAAATAATATGTTGGCTTTTTAAGCCTGTTGAGGCGGTTGATCTCTTTTTTGCTCAAACCTAAATGATTAAAATGTTCTATTATGTTTTTGTAATTTTTTTCATACTCTTTACCTGTATCTCTGTAAAAAATTAGTTCAGTATGTAATCTCCCCAATTCAGGACTATATATAAGTGCTAATTTGTGATGTTTTTGTATATATGCACCTTCAAAATTCATATATAATTTTTTTACCCACCCTTTTATCTTTGATGTAATTTCGCATATATTTCTTTCATCATACTCAAAATTTCCAACAGTGACGATAGTTTTAATACCATCTATTTTTTCTGCTTTTGAAAGTTTTATACCGTATAAGTCCAGTTTCTCCTGTGGAATTTGTAATTCTTTTTCATCTTTTATTGGTATTAAATTCATACCACAAATAGGACATTTATCATCTTTATTTTCTAAGCGCACCTCAGGATGCATTGAACAGGTGTAAAGTTGTTTTTTTGGAGTAGTTTCTTTTTTAGGTTGTGGTTTTAGTTTAACAGGAACCAGCTTCATACCACATTTTGGGCATCTGTCATCTTTATTTTCACTTTGAAATTCAGGATGCATTGGACAGGTGTAAAGCTGTTTTTTTGGAGTTGTTTCTTTTTTAGGTTGTGGTTTTAGTTTAACAGGAACCAGCTTCATACCACATTTTGAGCATCTGTCATCTTTATTTTCACTTTGAAATTCAGGATGCATTGGACAGGTGTATAATTGTTTGGCAGTCAAAGGTTCTGATGTAATTGACGATAAACATTTACCTTCTTGGTGCTTTTCAGTTTTTAAACATTTATTTTTATGTCTATGGGACTTATGCTGATGTTGATGTTCATCCGCAGCCACAAATACGATCTTCATAAATAATAAAACAAAACCACACACTAACAGCCACCAATAATTGTTTATTGCTTTACCTATTAGCTTTTTCATTTTTCTACTCCTAAAATAAATTTGCCTATCAAAAATCTATTATTTAAATTCGCAATCATTTCCCCATATTCATATTCTATTACTGCCTCCTTGTAGTCAAATAATACTATGTCTACCTCTAAATTATTTTTAAGATTACTTTCACCTACTGAAATTAGTTTTCTCAAGTAATTTTCAAGTAGGTAAACTTCATTTATCTGTTTATTTATAATTTTTAATATAGATTGATTAAGATGAAGTTCAATATTATTATTGAAAAAGTTTTTAAGTAAGTCTCTTTCTTTATTGCTGAACTCAAACTTTGCTGTGTAGTTTGCAAAAACTCGTGCTTCAATCTGCGCCATAAGTTTTTCTCTATAGATTGGTAGGTTTAACATTAAAGAACTTAGTAATCCTTTTTTACCCATCACACTGCCAACAGGGTCCATACTTTTTAGTGTAAAACCTAAATTTAAAACAATATCTGGTATAAAATTCCTTGTGCTTCTATCTATTTCTAATTCGCTTTGTTTAATGAGCTCCTTGTATTTTAATAATTCTGGGTTTCGGGAGAAATCTTTTATAACATTCTGATAACTTAAACTATGTAATGTTTTCAAATCTGGTATTTTGAGATTAGAGTAGTTTTTTATATACAATGTTCTTCCCAGCTGATTTTTTATATTTTGGACAGATGACTTTGAATTTGCAATTTCTTTTTTAATGGATTCTACTCTTAAATTTATATTAACAATTTCTTCAAAATATCCTTTTTCGGCTTGAAAGGAGATTGAGCTAGTTAAGTATTTCTTTATCTTATTAAGAATATGGAGTTTATTTCGCTTTATCATGATTATCTTTTTTAATTTCTCCCACAATAACAGATTGGTTACTACTTCTCTTTGTATATTCAACATATCTGTCAAAACCTGGAAATATTGTGCCTTTATTTGAAGATACATAATCTTTCTTTCAAGCGGTAGTTTTTTTGCAGTTGGAAATTTTTGGGATACCATAAATTCCCGAAGCAAAGGGGCTCTACTGTGAAATATCCCGTAAATAGGTGCGAATGTAATATCAAAATAAGGGTCATCGTAATATATGCTTTTCATATCTTTATACAGTCTTAGAAGTTCCGCGATCCCCGCATCAATTTCTCTATTATTCCATACAGCAAAATTTAAATAATCCATAAGATGTGGTTTTGTATATAAAATCCTCTCTGTTGGTTTTCTAAAATTTTTTAATATATCCTGTTTCATAATATTAAATTCTTTGTGCGTAAGTTTTATCGATTGCCTTTTTATGGATCTTTGTGATTGGCATCCACTTATTATTAGCAAAATAATAATACACACTCCAAACAGCTTCATTACTATATAGATAAAATTGTCTTTATCATTTATTCCATTATTAGAAATAATCGTATTAATAAAAAAAATCTAAAATAACAGATAAAATTACATTCATGAGTGATAAAGAAATTGTTCCAGGATATGTTTTCCTAAGAAAGATTGGTAGTGGAAATATTGGTGCAATTTATCTTATAAAAAAAATATCTTCTGGAGAATATTTTGCAATTAAAATTATGTATCCTAAATATAATAAAGACCAGGTATATGTTACTCGTTTTTTGAATGAAGCAGAGTATTTGATAAGGTTTTCTCATCCAAATATTGTTAAGGGTTATCTAAAAGGGAAATCCAAAGAGCTATATTATTTTATTATGGAATATCTTGAGGGTGAGACACTTCTTGAAAAGATTGAAAAGATTGGAAAATTTCAAGGAGAAGATGGTGAATCAAAAGCACTTTTCTATATTGTTCAGATTGCCAATGCATTAGAGTATTTACATGCAAAAGGTGTTGTTCATAGAGATATAAAACCAGAAAATATTTTTGTTTTAAAGAATGAACAGGTAAAATTATTAGATCTTGGATTTGCAAAAAAGGTTGAGAGCAATCCTGAAAAGTTTCAAGAAGATACTACATGTGGGACACCAGCCTATATGTCACCGGAACAGGCGATGGGACTTACTAGTCTGGATATAAGAAGCGATATATATTCTTTAGGAGCAACTTTATATCATCTGGTTTTTGGGGAAACGCCTTTTAAAGGCACCAGTAACTTAGAAGTGATGGCAAAACAGGTCTTGCTGGAATTATCCTCAGTCAAAACAAAAAAAGGTAATATTTCACCTCTTATGCAGTATTTCATTGAAAAAATGATGGCAAAAGATGCTGAAATTCGCTATCAAACACCTAAAGAAATTAAAGAAGATATATTAGGCAATATTCCGAAAATAAAAATATTTTTAGATGGTATGCAGCATCCGCGAAAGTCACAAGTTTCAGATAAATTTTCCAGTTTACGCAAGGATACACTAAAAGATTTATTAAAGAAAGATTTATTATAATAGGAGAAAATAAGATATAAAGATGAATGAGAATAACCTAATAGAAGGTGTGGAAATAAAACACTTGAGACTAATCCCTGACGATAGAGGAAGAGTTATGGAAATTTTACGATCAGATGATAAAATTTTTGAGAAATTTGGGCAGGTTTACATTACAACTGCTTATCCTGGTGTCATAAAAGCATGGCATTATCATAAAAAGCAATATGACAATTTCTGTGTGGTATCTGGTATGAGCTTGCTCGCCCTTTTTGATGCAAGGGAAAATTCTCCAACTTATAAAAAAATAAATGTCTTTTATGCCGGTATTTATAATCCTATTCTAATAAAGATTCCTCCACTTGTTTATCACGGGTTCAAATGCATAGGTGAAAAGGAAGTAATAATAGTTAATATTCCCTCGGAGCCGTATAACCATGAAAGTCCAGATGAGTACCGTCTTCCTGCTGATACAGAAATAATACCTTTCTCGTGGAATACAGTAAATAAATGACTTTTTATTTACCGCCTAAACATATTCAACTTTTAAATTTCAATTCTTGCCAATTGTTATGAAATACAGGGTTGGCTCAGTTAAAATTTTTGGACTTGATGACGGGATATTTAAACTGGATGGTGGAGCAATGTTTGGTGTTGTGCCAAAAACTCTTTGGAATAAAAAAGTTCGTGCTGATAACAATAACAGGATAAAACTTACTCTTCATCCTATATTGATTGTTACCACTGACAATAAAAAAATACTGGTAGATACAGGTATTGGAGATTTCTGGGACAAGAAATCAAGAATTATTTATGGTATAAAAAAAACAACGAATATATTTAGTAGTTTAAAAAAGTATGGATTTAAACCTGAGGATATAGATTATGTTGTGCCATCTCACTTACACTTTGACCACATAGGTGGTGCTGTTCACAAAGATGCGGGAAAAGTCAACATTAGTTTTCCAAACGCAAGATTCTTAATACAAAAAAATGAATGGAATAGGGCAACAAATCCTACAGAACGGGATCGGAGAAACTATATTGATCTCACATTCTTACCAGTAGAAGAAAAAAAACAATTAGAAATAATTGACGGTGATTGTGAGGTTTTTAAGGAAGTAACAATTAAATACACCGCTGGGCATTCTAAAGGTCACCAAATAGTGCTCATTCACAGTGAAAATAAATGTGCAATATATTGGGGTGATATTATTCCAACAACTTTTCATATAGATATACCATATATAATGAGTTACGATATTGACCCTGAAACAACGATGGCAATAAAAAAGGAGTATTTAAAGAAAGCGGTAGAAGAAAAATGGCTGTGCTTTTGGTACCACGACCCGAAATTCTGGACAAATTATCTTTCTTACAAAGATGGTAAAATTATACCTATAAAACTCAATAACTAACATTTAACGACTACAATCATAAATAGTGTTTCTTTTAAGTAACAAATGTTACATAAAGGTATCAATTTATGCTAAAAATATAAGGAATAAATTTTGCTTATTTTTAATATAAAGCTTAAAAAGATGAAAATAATATATGCGGTAGTGGTAGTATGTGTTTTATTACTTAACTATGAAATTGTACCTCAAGAAAGCACCACCACTACTACTACAGGGAGCAATCCAACTTCAACCACATCTGGACAACCGGTGCCCGCTATAAATACAACTCCCTCAACTCAACCACCTCCACCTCCCCCTCCTAATGTAGAACAACCCCAACAAGAAGGTATGCATAGAGCAGATGAAGAAATATTAAAATGGTTACTGGCAAATGATCCCAATAAACCGTTAGGAAGAATAGGTATCCATACAAAAGCTGTAAAAGCGCTGTTAAATAATCCTCGAATTAAAGAAGCTGTGGAAGCTCTTAGGCATAAATTAGAAAACTTAGATTCGCAGGATCCTAGTGATCCTGAAGTTCAAAAGGTGGTCAAAGAATTTAGAACACTTTTGAAAAAAGCGATAGCTAAGGCAAAATTAAAGAGTATTAAAAAGAGAGGATTGCCTCAAATAGCAAAATCAATTACACCTGGATTACCACCTGATAAACCATTACCTCTTCCAGCAAAACCTATAATTACCAACCCTCATAGAGTTACTATTACCCAACCTCCTCCACCTACGCCTTCTGTTGAGATTCCTCCCCAGGAAACAAGTTCTACAACATCAAGTTCAACAACTACAACGACATCACAACCACCTGGCCCACCACAACCAGATCCGCTAGTGCAGCAGCTCATCCAACTTATAATGCAACTTATACAAAAACAATTGCAAGGGCAAAATATACCACAGGAAATAAAAGATTTACAGACTGTTCTACAAAGTGCTACAAGTAAAACAGGTTGTATTGATGGTATAAAAAATAAAGGAGGAACGGACACACTAAATGCAATAAATACACTATTAGGAAAACAACAGTGGACAGACGCAGATAAACAGGAAGCAAAGAACTTAAAAGAGAGATTTTGCATATTTGCTAATCAAGTGACAGAATGTCAAGGAGTATGTTCCGGTGAAGGTACTTCTCCTTCGGAAGACCCATTTAAAGATTGCAGGGTTGGAACATCATCGTGCACCTGTACAAATGAACATGCTAAAAAAATATGTAAAGCATACACACCTAATTATTTTTCCGGTTGTGAGAGTACTATAACCGATAAACAATACCTTGATGCTGTGTGGTTCCATCGGCTACTTGATAGTATTAAAAGCCTATCACAGGATGAGCAAAATAAGCGGTTGGAAGAAGCGTTTGATAACTTTACAAAGGCAGTTTGTACAACCGACTGTAAAGGACGAATAACAATACTAGCAACGGAGATTTGTCCTTAACCTTGAAGTAATATTCTCTCTGTTATTCGCTAAGAAAGTTTTCTGAGGATAAAAATAAGGAGATGGTATCTTTAAATTAGTTTTCAATTTTATTCTAAACAAACAGAAATACAATAATATAATTCTTATATATTCTTGTTAAAATAATTCACAATTAAGGATATTTTTTTAGTAGCTTATGTTTTAATTTAAAAAGGTTAAAAATCTGTGTAAATATTTGGTTAATTTTACGATGTCTTTTTTGTAAGAATTGTTAAAACTGCAATATAATTGGGATGCTTCATATAAAGCCAATGATAATGGTCTTATAAGAAAACCAAGTTAATAGTTGCTACTCAAAATAATTCTGCTCGCATAGCGATGAGCGTTGAAAAAGCAACAAAAAATTTAATTCATAAAGGTAAAGTTTCAGACAAATTACTAAATATAGTAGAAATGAGGTATGATGACAGAGGTTAAGGATTACGCAAGAATTTGCACGGTATATCAAACACTTTCAGAAAGTGATAGATTTATTAACAAAGCATTGTGTATTGAATAAAAAATGTTTTGATATACGATCAAAAGCAATTTTCCAATTTACCTCCCCATTATTGCAAAAAGCAAAACGAAGAGGCAATTTCATATTACGGGAAAGCAGTTATTGATTAATATAACAAATGTGAGAAAGTAAATAACACATTATAAGCATTTTTGAGAAGCATTAGTTTGATAATAGTTATAATCTATAAGTATTTATCGAGATTATTTTTTAATGAATAATAAATTTCTATGTGGAATAATTTTTGCTGTAATAGTGGAGGCAAGAGGTTCTGAATTTGAATGTAAATTAATAAAAAAAGGAGTATGAAGATGAAGATAGTTCTTCCCTTAAGGCAGTGTCCAGACCTTGTAGAAGAGTTAGAAATTGCGTCTGATGGCAAAAAACTTGAGGAACAAAGTGTCAGGTATATACTTAATGAGATAGATTCTCATGCCTTGGAAGAAGCTGTTATATTCAAAGAAAAATATGGAGCTCATGTTAGTGTTGTTACAATTGATATAGGCGATGCCGATAATATTCTTTTTACAGCTGCAGCTAAAGGGGTGGATAGAATTATAAAAATAAAAGGTTCTTTTGAAGAAAATCTAAACAATCATACTTATGCCACTATTTTAACTGAAGTACTTAAGAAAATTCCTTACGACATGATTATTGTAGGATGTCAAGCTGTAGATGATCTGGATGGGCAATTAGGTGTTATATTGGCGTCATATTTAGACCTTCCATATATCGGTGTTGTTAAAAAAATAGAAAAAGTAGATAGTGGTATTGTTGTTACTAAAGAATTACCTGATGGTTTGGCTTCATCGTTTAAATGCATATTACCTATTGTAATAGGTGTCCTCTCCGCGGAGCAACCACCAAGATACGTTCCCATTAGTAAGCTAAGAAGCATCATGAAGACTGCCAAAATAGAAGAAATCACATCATCTGAAGTAAAAATAGATACAGGGTTTGAAATCATAAAAATGCATAAACCAGAAACAGGTAAAGGTGCTGAAATGATAGAAGGTTCTCCAGAGGAGATAGTGGCTAAACTTATGAAAGTTTTTAAAGAAAAAGGTATTCTTAAATAGGAGATTGAAAAATGAATATTTTTGTCATTCCAGAAATTATTAAAAATGAAGTAAAAGATATAACTTTTGAAATGCTGGTTGCAGCAAGGAAAGTTGTTCAGAGTTCAGAGGGGAAAGTAATAACAATTCTCTTAGGTAAAAATGTCAAAGAGATTATTTCTCAATTTGGTGCAAGCGATGAGGTCATTATTGTTGATAATGAAAATTTAGAACATTATAATCCTTTTCAGTATCAACATAATATTTTAAGCATTTTAAAAAACAAGAGGGGAGATCTTGTATTTTTTCCCCATACATCTTTAGGGATGGACATAGCAGGTTACGTTGCAACAAAGCTGAATATTCCTATTATAGCCTTTTGTAAAGGTATCAAATTTGAAAATGGTGCTGTCTTAACAACTTCTTTAATATGTGGTGGGAAGATATTAGTAGATTGCAAGCTTAAAAATAATAAAGGTGTAGTTCTTGTATCAAGTGGAATATGTCCTGCAAAAGAAGGTAAAATAGCAAAAATGCCTAAAGTAGAAGAAATAGATTATTCTACACCTGAAAGTAAGATTGAATTTGAAAAATTCATAGAACCGGTAGCGGAAGATGTTGATATAACGAAAGAGGAGATATTGGTAAGTGTTGGAAGAGGTATTCAAAACCAGGAAAATATAGCTATGGCCCAAGAATTAGCGGATAGTTTTGGTGGGGTAGTCACAGGTTCAAGGCCAGTGATAGACCAAAACTGGCTACCAATGACAAGACAGGTAGGTGTATCAGGAAAAATTGTAAAACCAAAGTTATACCTTGCATTAGGTATTTCTGGTGCTCCTGAACATGTTGAAGCTATGAAAGAATCTGAATTAATAGTTGCGGTAAACACAGACCCGAAAGCTCCAATATTTAGAATATCACACTATGGTATAAATGCTGATATTTTTGAGATCTTACCAGTATTAATTAATAAGGTTAAAGAAGAAAGAACTATAAAATAATGAAAAAGGTAGAGTATCAATTATTCAATATGATGTTATATTCGGTTGATATTTTGTTGAGCCTAAATTTATAAATGTAACATGGAACCTATTAGACCAACTTTCTGGAACATTCCTAAATGGTTGGAAATTCTTCAATATATTGGTGGGTTTATTACTGTGGTTATTTTTGCCTATGGTGTTTATCGTCGTGTAATAAGGTGGTCATCTGGTAGATCAGAAACTATGGATGGTTTTCATGGGAAGCGTCTTATAAACTTTGTAAAATATGCTCTTTTTCAATTGAGACTTTCAGATGATTTTTTTGCATTTGTGATGCACTTAGCCATTTTCTGGAGCATGGTAATTCTTTTCTTTGGAACGGTTTTAGCAACTATAGATTGGGATGTAACTCATTTGATATTTGGTTTTCAGTTTTTGAAAGGCAAGTTTTATCTTTTCTATGAATTGATTTTAGATATCGCGGGTATATGTTTAATTTTAGCTCTTGGAATGGCAATTTATCGGCGATATCTATTACACCCAGAACGCTTAAAAAATGTTATAACACCTACACTCAAAGGAGATTCTCTATATTTATTAATTGTTTTATTATTAATTGCTATTACTGGTTTTATAGTAGAAGCCCTCAGGCTTGTAGTTCAAAATCCTTCGTGGGCAAAATGGTCATTCTGTGGTTACCTTCTATCTAAATTATTTAATGGTTTATCGCAAGATACTGCAAAACTTCTTCACATTCTTTTCTGGTCATTGCATGCTATATTAGTATTTTTATTTATTTGCTCTATACCCTTTACGAAAGCATTCCATATAATCTCGTCTTCTTTGAATATCTATCTAAAAAATTGGTCTCCAGTTAAAAAGGTTTCATCTGGTGAGGCAATTACAGTGGAAAAAATCAACGATTTTACATGGAGAGAACTTCTTCAGTTAGATGCATGCACATGGTGTGGAAGATGTCAGGATGTTTGTCCTGCCTATACCAGCGGGCTACCACTTTCACCTAAAACACTTATTATGAAATTAGATTATTGTTTGAAAAAAAACGGTAGAGCAACTTTTCATTCTAATATTGTCTCAGAACGAGAACTTTGGAGTTGTACGACATGCAGAGCGTGTGAAGAGGTTTGTCCTATTTTTATAGAACATCCTAAAATGATCGTTGAAATGAGACGGTGGTTGGTTATTCAAGGTATTATGGATCAAAGACTTCAAACTGTTTTGGCAAATATTGGAAGATATGGGAATTCGTTTGGTAAATCAGAGCGCATGAGAAGCCAATGGACATCTGCATTGCAATCTAAAATTAAAGATGCCAGGAAAGAGGAAGTAGAATATTTGTGGTTTTTAGGTGATTATGCCTCCTATGATCAGAGAGTCCAAGATATTACAAAGAACGTTACAAAAATTTTTCAGAAAGCAAATCTTGATTTTGGAATTTTATATGAAGGAGAAAAAAATTCCGGTAATGATGTAAAAAGAGTTGGTGAAGAAGGTCTTTTCGATATGTTGAAAGAAAAAAACATAGAAACATTAAAAAAGTCAAAGTTCAAAACAATTGTAACAACAGACCCTCATACATACCATACATTAAAAAATGAATATGATCTTAATGGTGTTAAAATTTTGCATTACACCGAACTTTTATATAGGTTAATTAATGAAAAGAAAATCATAGTGAATAAAAAATTAGGTATGAAAGTTACATATCATGATCCGTGTTACTTAGGTCGTTATAATAATATTTATGAAGAACCGAGATGGATTTTAAAAGCTATTGGATTAGAATTGCTTGAGATGCCAAGGAACCGTAAGCGAAGTTTTTGCTGTGGAGCAGGTGGTGGCAGGATATGGATGGAAGATCCTCCGGAAATAAAAATTAAAGAGAGACCTGCAGAAAATCGCATTCGAGAAGCTGTTTCTATTGGTGTCAATATTTTTGTAACTGCTTGTCCAAAAGATATAGCAATGTTTAAAGATGCTGTTAAAACGACAGGCAACGAAGGAAAAATTATTGTAAAAGATATAGCTGAATTGGTCTTAGAAGCAATTGAGTTAGAAAAAAAGGAGGGATAGTATGGTAGTAGGAATAGCAGAAAAAGTCAAATCTGTATGTGATTTAACTTTTGATAATCTTTTTTCCGTTCCTGAAGGTAGGAAAATTCTTTCTTGTATTCAATGTGGGGTATGTACAGGAACATGCCCTTATGGTATGTATATGTCTTATCCTCCAAGAACAATTATTGCAATGTTGGAAGCGGGATTAATAGAAGAAGTATTTAATTCAGAAAGTTTGCTTAAATGTGTAGCATGTTATTCTTGTATGGTAAAATGTCCGCGTGGCATTAAATTGACAGAGGTATTACTTCCATTGATTAAAGAAGAAGTTTTTATGAAACTACCTGAAATTCCAAAAGAATTACAAACTGCATTACAAAATACCATTCGCTATGGAAACCCGCAAGGATTATCGCCTTCAAAAAGAGCAGAATGGACAAAAACATCAGAGGTTCCTATACGAATATTACAACATGACCCTATACCAGTAGATGTTCTTTGGTTTGTTGAGTGTTATCCATCCTATCAACCTCGAGGACAGGACAATAGTCGTGCTGTCGCGAAACTTTTTAATGCTCTGGGGATAGATTTTGCCATACTTGGAAATGAGGAATGGTGCGCAGGAGAATGTGCGAGATTGGTTGGAGAAAGAGGATTATTTGATGCTTTAAGAGAAAGAAATATTAAAGTATTTCGTAAATATAAATTTAATGTTTTAGTTACAGGTGGTGCTCATGCGTATGACGCTTTTAAATATATATATCCATATTACGGATTTGACTTTCAATGTGAACATACCACTGTATTTTTTGCAAAACATATAGATAAATTAGTTCCAAAACTTACAAAAAAACTTGAGTATTTAGTAACATATCATGATTCATGTTGCCTTGGCAGGCACAATGGTTTTTTTGACGAACCAAGAATACTTTTATCTTCTGTACCTGGAGTTAAATTAGTAGAGATGGAACATAATAAGATGAATGCTATTTGTTGTGGTGGCGGAGGAGGTGGAATGTGGTTAGATGCTTATTATAAAGAAAAAGGGATGGACCGTCTTTCAGATAGGCGAATAAAAGAGGTTATAGCAACAGGAGCAAATGTGTTAGCGGTCTCTTGCCCTTATGAAATTTCAAGATTTGAAGATGCTATAAAACTTATGGGTTATGAGAAAAAAATAAAGGTAAAAGATGTTGTAGAAATTTTAGCAGAAGGATTAGGAGAATAAATATGGAAAATGGGCAAATAAGAATAGGTGTTTATATTTGTCATTGCGGAACTAATATAGCTGGAAAAGTAGACTGTAAAAATGTAGTTGATTATGTAGCTACCTTACCAAATGTTGTAATTTCTAGGGATTACAAGTACATGTGTTCTGACCCCGGACAAGAGCTCATACAAAAAGATATAGAAGGGTATAAATTAAATAGAATTATTGTAGCTGCGTGTTCACCTACTTTACATGAAAAAACATTCAGAAATGCAACAGTAAAAGGTGGTTTAAACCCGTTTTATTTCCACATGGTTAATATACGTGAACATAATTCGTGGGTCCATGATGACGCAAAAGAAGCGACGAAAAAAGCAAAAGATTTAATTCGTGCGGCTGTAAATCGTATCGTTTATCATAAACCACTTGAAGTAAGAAAAGTTCCAGTAAATCCCAATGTTCTTGTAGTTGGCGGAGGTATTGCGGGTATTCATGCTGCTTTGACATTGGCAAATTCTGGTAAACATGTTTATCTTGTAGAGAGGCAATCAACAATTGGAGGACATATGGCAAAGTTTGATAAAACATTCCCAACTCTTGATTGTGCAGCTTGTATTCTCACTCCTAAGATGACAGCGGTTAAGTCAAATCAAAATATTACATTGTGGACATATTCAGAAGTAATAAAGGTGGATGGTTATGTTGGGAACTTTAAAGTAACAATTAAACGAAAACCTCGTTACATAATAGAAGATGCATGTGTAGGGTGTTTAGAATGTATAGAGAGTTGTGTATATAAAGATGCAAAGTTTCCAGATGAATTTAATGAGGGTATAGGTAAACGAAAACCCGTTTACCTCCCATTTCCACAAGCGGTACCTAAAGTAGTAGTTATTGACCCTGAAACATGCATTGAGTTTAAGTCAGGCAGATGTAAGAAAACATGTGTTGAAGCGTGTGGAGACCGCAACGCTATTGACTTTACACAGAAAGAAGAAATAAAAGAAATAGAGGTTGGTGCTATAATTTTAGCAACGGGCTTCAAAACATTTGATGCAAAAAGAATTCCTTATTATGGATATGGAACCTATCCCAATGTTTACACAGCGTTAGAGGTGGAAAGGTTAATAAATGCTTCAGGTCCAACAGGAGGTGAAGTAATCTTGCGCGATGGTAAAAAACCAAAAACTGTTGCAATTATACACTGTGTAGGTTCTCGAGACGAAAAGACGAACCGATGGTGTTCACGGGTGTGTTGTATGTATTCTATAAAACTTGCCCACCTAGTTAAAGAGCATACGGATGCAGAGATTTATAATTTTTATATTGATATAAGAACACCAGGCAAAGCATTTGAAGAATTTTATAACAGAGTTGCAGAAGAAGGTGTTCATTTTATAAGAGGCAAGGTTGCGGATATCTATCCTGAAGAAACAACTAATGGTGCCAAAAGTGGTAGATTAATAGTGCAGGCAGAGAATACACTTCTTGGTGGTCGTATAATGAAAGTTCCTGTAGATATGGTTATACTTGCAACGGGTTTGGAAGCGCAACCTGATGCTCAAGAAGTAAGAAGAATGTTCAATATAAGTTGTTCAAGTGAAGGATTCTTCTTGGAAAGGCATCCTAAGTTAGCACCTGTGAATACTGCAACTGATGGCATTTTCCTTGCAGGATGTTGCCAATCTCCAAAGGACATTCCGGATACAGTAGCACAAGCAGGGGCAGCAGCTGGTGAAGCGCTTACTTTAATTGATACCGGATATGTTGAGCTCGAACCTAACACAGCTTATATAATTGAAGAGGAATGTTCTGGTTGTAAATCGTGTATACCTTTATGCCCTTACAAAGCTATATCGTATGTAGAAGACAAAAAGAAAGCAACTATAAACGAAGCACTTTGTAAAGGGTGTGGTGTATGTGTTGCAGCTTGTCCTTCAAACTCTATAAAGCAACATCTATTTGAAAACGAAGAAATCTTTAGTGAGATTGAAGGGCTACTGATACCTGTTTAATATGCTGGAAAATGCAAAATGATAATTTAAAAATACAAATTTAGGAGTAAAGGGGATGAAAAAAGATGCAAGGGGAAACGAGTGGCAGCCACGAATTGTGGCATTCTTTTGCAATTGGTGTACTTATGCAGCAGCTGATCTTGCGGGAACATCAAGATTGAAATATTCTCCAAATACTCGTGTCATTCGTCTTATGTGTTCTGGACGACTAGACCCTCAATTTGTTTTGCATGCTTTTGCAAGTGGTGCAGATGGTGTTCTAATAGGTGGATGCCATCCGGGTGACTGCCATTATTCAGAAGGAAATCATAAAACATTGAGGCGTTACATATTACTAAAAAAGATGATAAAAGATATGGGCATTGAAGAGGAACGTCTTCGTTTGGAATGGATTTCTGCGTCCGAAGGAGAAAAAGTAAAAACAGTTGTTAATGACATGGTAGAAAAATTGAAAGTATTGGGACCGCTGGATATGCCAAATAAATTTAAGGAATGGGATGAAGAATTAAGTGAATGTGAGGAGAAAAGCTATGGCAGATAAACCGAAAATTGCGTTTTATTGGTGTGCATCGTGTGGGGGATGTGAAGAATCTGTTGTAGATCTTGCAGAGGATATTTTGAGTGTTGTAAATTCTGTTGATATAGTGTTCTGGCCTGTAGCGTTGGACTTTAAAAGAAAAGATGTAGAAAATATGCCTGACGGTTCAATTGTAGCTACAATGATAAACGGTGCTATTAGGACAACAGAACAAGAAGAAATGGCTCGTTTACTCAGAAAAAAAAGCAAATTTTTAATTGCATATGGTGCTTGTGCTCAATATGGTGGTATCCCAAGTTTAGCAAATCAATTTGAAAGCGAAGAGATATTAAACTATGTATACAATCAGGCACCCACGGTTGTTAATGAAAAAGGGACAAGACCAAAGACACAGGTAAAGGACAATGGCAACACACTTACACTTCCTGGATTTCGTAATATAGTTCGTTCACTTGACCAAGTCGTAGATGTTGATTTTTATTTACCTGGTTGTGCACCCCCTCCAAAGTTATTGAAAGAGGCTGTGTTAGCATTATTATCTGGAAAATTACCACCTAAAGGAACGGTTTTGTCTCCTGATATAGCCTTATGTAATGAATGTCCAAGAAAGGATTCAAAACCTACTGAACTGTCTTTTACTGAGTTCAAACGACCCCATCAAGCAATAATTGAGCTTGACAAATGTATTTTAGCTCAAGGCGTAATTTGTATGGGACCTGCAACTCGAGGTGGTTGTGAAGCACTTTGTATAAAAGGTAATATGCCATGCTCAGGATGCTTTGGACCAACATCACGAGTAAAAGATTACGGCGCAAAAATGTTGTCATCTATATGCTCATCAGTAGCTTCTAATGAAGAAAGTGAAATAGAAAAGATTCTCGCTGGAATTCCTGATCCTGTTGGAACATTTTACAGATACGGATTAGCAAAATCTATTTTGCGAAGAAAAGTAAATAAAGTGAAGTAATGTTTTACAATACAACTTGAAATCAGTTACCTATTTGTTATGATATGTATAAATGTTAATCATGTAATAGGAGGTAGAAAAGATGGATGATAAAGTTCAAAAAGCGTGGAATGAAGGGCAGAAAAAAGCGAATGAGACATATATGAATAGTAGAAAAATTACAGTTGACCCAATTACTAGATTAGAAGGGCATGGAAAAATAGAAATCTTTCTTGATAGTAAAGGGGAGGTTGAAAAAGCATATTTACAAGTTCCTGAGCTTCGAGGGTTTGAAATCTTTTGTATTGGTCGTCCCGCGGAAGATATGCCCCAAATCACATCTCGCATATGCGGAGTTTGTCCTACTGCACATCATATGGTATCCACAAAAGCCTTGGATGATTTATACCAGGTGGAACCGCCTCCTACTGCAAAAAAAATTAGAGAACTTGTTTATAACACTTTCATGCTTGAGGATCACGCTCTACATGTTTATATACTTGGTGGTCCTGATTTTATTGTTGGGCCCGATGCTCCCGCTCAAACCAGAAATGTTATTGGTGTTTTACAAAAAGTTGGGTTAGATGTTGGTAAGAAAGTAATTTCAATGAGACGCAGGTTAAGAGAGTTTATCAGCTATATTGGTGGTAAAGTAATTCATCCTGTTTTAGGTTTACCTGGCGGTGTAGCAAAAGCAATTGAGCACGAAGAATTACCTAAACTAAAAGAATTGGCTAAAGATGGATTGGACTTTGCATTGTTTACATTACAGGTTTTTAAAGATATTGTTTTGAAAAATAATGATTATGTGAAACTTATTACTTCTGACGCATATACTCATAAAACATATTATATGGGTTTAGTGGACGATAATAACCGGGTGAATTTCTATGATGGTAAGGTTCGTGTTGTTACACCCACTGGTAAAGAATATGCTAAATTCTCTGCCCAGCAATACTTGGACCATGTAGCAGAACATGTGGAAGAATGGAGCTATGTAAAATTCTGCTTTTTAAAACGAGTAGGTTGGAAGGGCTTTATTGAAGGAGAAAAGAGCGGTATTTATTCAGTTGCCCCTCTTGCAAGATTAAACGCTGCAGATGGTATGGCGACATCTAACGCACAAAAAGCATACGAAGAATTTTATAACACCCTGGGAGGTAAACCTGTTCATCATACATTAGCAAATCATTGGGCAAGAGTAGTTGAGATGGTATATGCAGCGGAAAGAATGAATGAACTTATAAATGATAAAGACATTACCAGTAAAGAAATACGGGTGATTCCAACAAAAACACCCAAAATTGGTATAGGAGTAATTGAAGCACCACGAGGAACATTATATCATCATTATGAAACAGACGAAAAAGGTCTTATTAAAAAGGCAAATTTGATAGTTGCTACTCAAAATAATTCTGCTCGCATAGCGATGAGCGTTGAAAAAGCAGCAAAAAATTTAATTCATAAAGGTAAAGTTTCAGATGGATTACTTAATATGGTAGAAATGGCATTCCGTGCTTACGACCCATGCCACGCTTGCGCAACACATTCCCTACCTGGACATATGCCACTTAAAGCTACCATCTACGACCACAATAAAAATATTGTCGAGGAAATTGTTCAGGAATAACCCATAAATAGAAAGTTGTAAAAGCAAAGTATTTTTGACTTATACAACCTCAAAGGTATAATGAAAACATAATAATCTACTATAATAGTTTGCTTATTTGCTGTAAAAATTGCTTGTATCAGTAGAGTATTTATTAACCAAAAGTAAGTTTTTTAGAGTTGTATAGAAAATAAATAAGAAAACATTTGTGCAAACAAAATTTAGTAATATGAATTAGAAATGGAAGAAGGTGGTATCGTTAAATCAATTTGTTTTATTCTTAATTTTTGATTAATATGTGTTGGACATAGACTTATTATAACCCCTGTTTTTGGCTAAAATATTTACAAAAAAACTAAAAGTAATCGAGAAATAAAAAATTAAGTTATATTTACAGAATAGAAGAATTTATAGCGGATAATTAGTAATTTTTGAGTAATAAATCAACTACTTGAAATCCTAATCATTTTAAATATTATATTATGAGATTGTGATTCCTATGGATAAAAAATTTTTGATTTTTAAAAGAGATTTTGTTCCTGTCTATATTAAGTTATATGAAAAAAGTAAAGATATTCTAAAAGAGAGAGTGGAAAAGGCGTACCAACTTTTAAAAGAATGTAGAGTATGTCCACGGAATTGTGGTGTAAATAGACTGGACAATGAAAAAGCATTTTGCAGGACAGGAAGATATGCAGAAGTTTCAAGTTATTTTTTGCATTTTGGTGAAGAAGAGTGTATTCGTGGTAGGAGTGGTTCAGGAACTATTTTTTTTGCCTTTTGTAACTTAAGATGTGTATTTTGTCAAAATTATGATATTTCGTGGGTGGGCGAAGGCGCTGTTAGTTTACAACCTCAAGAACTTGCAAAAATTATGATATATTTGCAAAATAAAGGAGCACATAATATTAATTTAGTTACTCCTGAACATGTGGTGCCACAGGTTATTGAGAGCATCATACCTGCAATAGATATGGGTCTTAAGATTCCAATAGTTTACAATACAAGTGCTTATGATTCTCTTGATTCAATAAAACTTCTTAAGGACATAATTGATATATACATGCCAGATTTTAAATTTTGGGATAATAATTTATCAAGACGGTTTTTGTTTACCGAAGATTATTCTGATATTGCGCGAAATTCTATAAAGGAAATGCACGCTCAAGTTGGTGATTTAAAATTTAATGAGAATGGCATTGCTGTTAGAGGAATTCTCCTTAGGCATCTGGTTATGCCAAATTGTATCGAAGATTCAAAGAAAATTTTAGAATTTACAGCAAAAAATATTTCTGTTCATACTTTTATAAATATTATGGATCAATATCATCCAGCTGGCAGAGTAATTTATATACCAGAAAAGTATAAAGATATTGCAAGGCGCATAACAACATATGAATTTGATGCAGTTGTAAATTTTGCAAGGTCTTTAGGTTTATATAGAATATATATATAATTGGATGAAAATAGTGTTTATGCACTATTTATATAAAAAATATCTTTGAACACTTTACCATTCTAATTTAGCTTTGTAAAATACAATATCTCAATAATTGGAAATTAAATTTATGTATATCACTTACTGTTTATAAATAAGAAAAAGCGAATCTTTTTTCTTAAAAAATATTGACAAAAATTTACTAATATTTTCTAATACTCTATAAAGATTTGATTAAGAATTTTTCGATAAATATTCTATCAACTTTTTCTTGTGAGGTATATATCTTATCATTTATAAAAAACTTTAATTCTTCGTTTTGTGGTAATTTTTTTATATAGAAAGATAAAATCTTTATTGCTAATAGAATTTCGTTATTAGTGGGGTTATTTGTGATGAGCCCTAGTGGACCTACGGTATTAGGTTTGATCAATTTCCCAAAATCAGCATATTCTTTTTCTAAAATGTTACATTCAGTTTCATTTCTTGCAACAACAAAAATAGTATTATCTGAGAGTTTGAAGTGTCTGCCGATTTTTAATAAATCTATATCTTTTTCTGTATTATTTTTTTTGATATTGAATAGAGTTTTTAATCGTAATGAAAAGGCGGGGTCAGTTAGGAAACAACCACTTGCAGGTTGAGCAACTTCACTATTTTCTAAACCGAATTCTTTTGCAAGCTGAATTTGGATATGGCGGGAGCGTCCTTTAATTGAAAATAATTTCTCTCTATCTACAATCTTTTGTATTTCAGGCAAGGTTGGAGGAAGCAACTTAGCAGAAAGAGGTCGCAAGATAAGTCCCTCTAAATTTACTTCTCTATCAATTTCCTTGAATCTGAATATTTTTTGTGACATAGGACGCTGATTCAAAACTTCACCGGTAATAAAAAAAGTTGCCCCAACTTCCTTTGCATAATCTTTTGCCCAATTGAGCATAAAAATCCTGCAATCAATGCATGGATTCATATTTTTACCATACCCAAATTTTGGGTTTTCTACCATTTTTATATAATCATTTCCAACGGGACATAACTTTACTTGAAATCCAAATCTTTTTGCTAAACTATTTACATCATATACGCAATGACCTTTGTATTCTGCATTGCAACCAAATGGTGTTAAAAACTGTATTCCAAAAATTTGTATTCCCTGTTTTGCAATTGCAATTGTTGCTAATGTGCTATCTAATCCTCCTGAAAGTAATGCAACCGCTTTATTATTAAGTTCCATAAAGGATATATTATATTTCAAAATACAAATATCTTTTGGGTATAATACAAAATTAGAATATATATTTTTAAAAAATTCTCAATAATTTTTTATTTTTTGATACTATTG